>Ga0137412_10002171_pt1 | contig 15464 bp, 10 predicted proteins | sample CZODoug2_1_16fun_FD_122160 | JGI IMG/M metagenome (GOLD analysis project Ga0137412, IMG submission 122160) | Vadose zone soil fungal communities from Angelo Coast Range Reserve, California, USA - CZODoug2_1_16fungal (Hybrid Assembly) | ecosystem: Environmental > Terrestrial > Soil > Vadose zone...
GGTGTGACCGCGGGTGGTTTCCAGGTGCCTTCGCGGACGGCGTCGCGTGGCGCGTAGAGGCGCAGGGCGAGGCTGAACTTGCCGGCCGCGGGGATGGGTAGCCAGTTGCCAGTGGGTACTTCCTGACCGGGTTCGGCGTTCTGAAGGGCGATTTCCACTGCACCGTCGGGTCCGGGCACGACCGGTACCTGGTGACCGACAGCGTGGAGGTTGTAGGGGTTGGGGATGTAGAAGTGGTCGGCGTCGTAGGCGGTGATGGACCAGAACGCCTCGACCGGAGGCAGCTGTCCGGGGTCGAATCGGATCCGGTGCGGGCGGGGGGTGCCGTCGGCCCCGGCGTCGAGGTTGTCCAGCAGGAAGTAGGTGGCGTCTTGGGGAAGGTTGGCGCCGAACAGCACCCGGGCGGTGTTGGCGCGCAACGGGTAGTCGGTGCCGTAGGCGCCGATGTTCGGTGCGAGCACCCAGCCGTTTTCGATTCTGGCTTGCGGATTGGTGTAGTTGGCGATCCGATTTTGGCCGTCGTGGACCGCCGCGTTGAGCGCGCCAGCGTCGAGGTTGTCGACCGTGGCGCCAGCGGTGATGCCGATGGAGGCGAACCGCTTCAGCGCGTTTGCGTCGGCCGCCGCGCCGGGGTTGGCGGCCATCAGCGCGGTCATCCGGTTCAAGAACGTCCGCCCGTCCATGGCGTTGACCTGTTGCAGCGGTGACACCGACTGACCGGGCGCCTTGGCGTTCGGAGTCGGGGCATTGGGGTCGGCGGTCCAGGCGCTGAGCGGCATCAGCTTCACCTGAGCCATCAGGGCCTGCGCGTTGTCCAGGTCGGCGGCTCCGTCGAACTGCAGCCGGTACGCCGCAAAGACGGTGCCGGTCGGCATGGCCAACCGGGTGAGTTCGTTCGGCAGCGGGCCCGACCAGCCAGGGCCGGTGAGCACATAACCGAATGGCGGTGCGGTGCGGCCCGCCGCGGTTTGCGGGCGCACGCTGCTCGGGTCATGCACGGTGTTGGTCCATGCATCCAACATCTGGATCAGCCAATACCGGTTCCCGTCCACCGAGGGCGCCTGGATCACCATCGGCTCGGGCCGCAGATCAAGCCACCCGAACGCAAACAGGGTGTCGTTCTGCGGCGCGACGATACTCCGAGACCCGTTCGTCGGCGGGCCGAGACGCAAGAGTTGGTTCGTCGGCGACGACGCCAACCGGGTGGCATCGAACATCACCAGCGGATAGCCGTACAGATACGCATCGGCCGCTATCGACCTCGTGTCGGCGCCTTCGGCTGTGCCCTGCGCGGCACCCGACAAGTTCTTCGAGGCGCCGCAGGCGGCCATGCCGAGGCCGGCCATCAGCACGGCACCGCCCCCCAGCACCGTTCGACGCGACACGCCATGACTTCCCTTGCTTTCCACCAGTGCTCCTATCTCGCTAAGACGTCAATGAACTCGGATTCCGAACAGATGGCCTGCGCTGGTTAGCCGTGTTGGCAATTCGGAGCTTGGTGAGGGTCTCACTGAACTGCCGCAGCGACTGGGCGGAGACAGCCGATCCGAGCCGGTTTGCGAGCTCTTCTTCGAATGTTTCGGTGGCCTGGTCCAACAATTTTCCGCCCGCGGTGGTGAGCTCGATGATGGATGAACGCCCGTCTTCGGGGTTGGCACGGCGGCGGCAGAGCCTGGAGGCTTCAATCCGATCGACCAGCTTGCTGGCCCCGCCGACGGTGATCGCCAACTCCTCGGCTATGTCGTTGACACGGCAGGCTTCGTGGCGCGCGATCACCTGCATCGGTTCGAACCGAGTCATCGGCAAATCGTGTTCGAAGCGCAGTCGCGCATCGATGGCGTTCCACAGTTCCGTCTCGAACCTGATGAGCTCGCTGAACAACATTTTCAGGTCCGCCATGAGGATTAACTCATTACCACCGAACTTGACTCCCTGGTCGTTGTGTCGTGCACCGCGGGATGCCGGGCGGAAGTCGTCGGAGCCGATCCCCGAAGCCCGCCGCCCGAGCATGCCACAAGTACATTCCATGGAATGTACCTTCGTTCGGGCCAAATGTCGAGCGGCAGTGGATGGTCCACGTCGCCGCTTCACGGCGTCGTATCGAGGACACGGCATCACGCCCCGCATTTGATCAGTCCCATTTCATGTCATGTGCGACATTGAGATGACACGCGGAATGAGGATGCGACAGTTCATATGGGAATCGACAAAATAGAGAATCGACGAAACGAACGTCGAAACTGATGTCGTTTTTCCGCTATCCGCTTGCCCGTGTGGGTGCCATGGTCGAAGGGAAGTCCTTCACCCCCAAGGAGAAACCCCGTGACACAGCCACGCCCGTTCCGCAGCGAAACCACCGAGGAGCAGCTCGCCGATCTACGCTGCCGCCTCGCCGGGACCCGGTTCGCGCCCGCGTTGTCCGGCAAGGACTGGACCCACGGCACGCCCCCGGGCTACCTCGCCGAACTGGTGGACTACTGGCGCAACGAGTTCGACTGGAGCGCGGCCGAGCAACAGCTCAACGAGCTCCCCCAATTCCTCACCGAGATCGACGGCAACACGCTGCACTTCGTGCACGCCAAAGGAGTTGGACTGCAGCCGTTCCCGCTGCTGTTCTCGCACGGCTGGCCGGGTTCGTTCTGGGAGGTGCACGAGATCCTCGGGCCGCTGACCGATCCGGCCTCGTACGGCGGCGATCCGACCGACGCGTTCGACGTGATCGCGCCGAGCCTGCCGGGTTTCGCCTTCTCCCCGCACCCCGGCACGCCGGGGATGAACCCCACCGCCATCGCGGGCCTGTTCGACCGGCTCATGACCGAGGTGCTCGGCTACCGCCGATACGGCGCGCAGGGTGGTGACTTCGGCGCCCAGGTCACCAGCCGGATCGGCCGCGACCACGGCGACCACGTCGCCGGGATCCACCTGAACCTGATGGGGGCGACGCCGGTGCTGGATGGCACCCCGCTCACCGCCGCCGAAGAGGCGTTCGTGGCCCAGTCCGAGCACTTCTTCACCGCGGAGGGCGCCTACGCCCAACTGCAGGGCACCCGCCCAGCGACACTCTCCGCCGGCCTGTCCGACTCCCCCGCCGGGCTGGCCGCATGGATGGTGGAGAAGTTCCGGGCGTGGAGCGACAACGACGGTGACGTCGAGTCGGTGTTCAGCAAGGACGAACTGCTCACCGACATCACGCTGTACTGGCTGACCAACTCGATCGCCACCTCGGCCCGGCTGTACTACGAGACCATGCACACCGAAGGCATGCTGGGCCGGAACGTGCCCGGTTACGTCGAGACGCCGACCGGGTTCGCCTCCTTCGCCAAGGACAACTTCACCCCGCCCCGCGAATGGGTCGCGCGGGCGTACAACTTGCAGCGGTTCACCGAATTCGAGCGCGGCGGCCACTTCGCGGCGCTGGAGCGACCGGAGGAACTCGTCACGGAGATCCGGGAGTTCTTCCGTCCGCTCCGCGAACCACGCTCGCATTGACACTGCGCCCAAGGCTGTGGTCCTCGACGGATCACAGCCCTGAGCGCAATATGACCGCTTGTGGGGTTGGTTACTCCACCCGGCGGGGGCCGCACCCGTCAGGTGGCCGTCAGCGAATTGTGTTGCGGCACCTCGAGCACGCCGCGTGCGATGAGATCGTCGATCTCCGCATCGGGTAGTCCCAGCAGCTCCGCGGCGACGTTGCGAGTCTGCTCACCGAGCAGCGGCGCCGGGCGCAGCGGCGGGTCGGCGATGCGTTCGGAGTGCACCTGCACGTTCTCCATCACGAACGGTTCCGTGCCATATGGGTGCTGCTCCACGCGAAATGCGCGGCGTTCGACGTAGTAATCCCAGTCCGGTAGGTCGGCGGCGTGGAACACCGCGCCTGCGGGTACGCCCGCTGCCTGCAGCAGGTCCATCGCCTCAACGGGTGTGCGCGGTGAGGTCCATGCCCGGACGGCCTCGTCGATGCGAACCCGGTTGCGGTCCCTCCCCGTCCGGGTGGACAGCTCGGTGTCGTCCGCCAGGTCCGGCCGGTCCAGCGCGCGGCAGAGCGCGTGCCAATCGGCGTCGTCGCGGACCGTTACGGCCACCCAGGCGTCGGTTCCGTTGGCGGGGAACAGACCCCACGGCGCGTCGTGGATGGGTCCGCCGGTGTCGGTGTGGCCGCGACGCCGCAGTACCTCGGCCGCGATCTCCGCGGCGAGGTGGCTCAGCATCACCTCGGACTGTGCGACACTCACCGATCCGCCCGTCCCGGTGCGTTCCCTGCGCAGCAGCAGCGTCAGCGCGGTCAGCGCGCCGATCCGGGCGGCGATGTGGTCGGGGTACACGGTGACGGTGTCGCAGAACGTATCTGGCTCACCCGGGTACACCCACAGATCGGTGACGCCGGCAGCGGCGCGGACCAGGGGGCCGTAGCCGAGGCGCCGAGCCCACGGCCCGGTCGGGCCGAATGCCGAACTGTCGACCACCACGATCCCGGGATTCACCTGCCGCAGCGCCGCGTAGTCCATCCCCAGTGCTGCTGCCACACCGGGTTTGAAGTTCGTCAGGACCACGTCGGAGCCCGTCACCAGCCGGTGTGCCAGTGCCCTGCCCTCCGGCGAGCGCAGGTCGATGCCGATCGACCGCTTGTTGCGGTGCCCGGCCGCGTAGGTCTGGCTCATCGCCGCCAGGTTGCCGCGCAGACCATCGGGGAACGCCGAGTTCTCGATCTTCACGACGTCGGCGCCGAGGTCACCGAACATCCGCCCGGTGTCACTGCCGACGACGATCACCCCCAGGTCCAGAACGCGTATGCCCTCCAGCGGCCTGCCTTCCCGACTGCGCGGGCGGCCGGCCAGGATCGGCGCCCCATCCGGTCGGCCTGGCACCGGGCCCGGAGCGTTCAGCGAGCTCGCCCGGCATCCGTCGATCTCGGTGACACCCACCGGTACCGGGGCGTGTAAACCTGGGCCAAGACTGACTTCGCGGAAGAAGCCGCGCTGCTCGACCTGCTCGGTGCGCAGTACCTCGGGCAGGGTCAGAACGGCGGCGGTCGGCACACCATGGCGCTGGCCTTGGCTTTCCAGTTCGGCGCGAGTCTGGTCGGCGCAGAACCGCCCGAGCGCGGCCAGTAGCTCCGGCGAACCGAGACGCACTCGTATGTTGTCGAACTCGGGGTCGGCGAAATCGGCTGGTGCACCCATCCATTCGAACATGCCGCGCCATTGCCGCTTGGCCAGCAGACAGATCCGGATGTAGCCGTCCTTGCAGGCGACGATCGGGTAACGCAGCCGTTCTGCGTTCCAGTCCCGCCGTTGCGCGCTCAATGCCACTCCGGCTGAACCGGTGCCTGCCGTGCCGTACGGTGGATCGAGGGTCTGCATGGCGCCATCGAGGATCGAGAAATCGATGAGATCGCCTTCGCCGGTGCGCAATCGGTCAAGGAACACGCTGACCGTCATGACGGCGGCCTGCGCCGCGGCCGCGTGGTAGGGCAGCTGTTGGGCAGGCGGCACCACTGGTTCGCGCCCCGGTATGCCCGAGCGAGACAGTTCACTGGTCAGTGCGTGCAGTACCGGGGTGGTGGCCTGCCAGTCGCGGTAGCGGTTGTCGCGGCCGAAATCACTGATGGACAGGATCACCAGCGCCGGATGCGCGGCGCGAATCTCGTGGACCGCCAACAGCGTCTCGGCGTCCGAGCCGGGCCGGGTGTTCTCGATCAGGATGTCGGCGTCGGTCAGCAGCGCGGCCCACTCGGCATCATCGACGGATTCGACGGTGGCGGTGGACATCCCGCGCCGGTTGATGGCGATGCCGACGTCCACGCCGTCGATCTGGGGTCCTACGGGAGCGGACCAGTCTCCCGTCGCTTCGCTCGCCCCGTCGTCGGTGACGCCGTTCAACCGCACCGGGGTGACCTGCGCGCCGAGATCGGCGAGCAAGCGGCCAAGGGCCGTCATCGGACCGGACGACAGATCGAGGATCCGGACCCCGGACAGCGGTGGGTCATAGGTCATGCGTCAGCTCCTGCGGGCCTGGCGGAACGGGATGTCGCGGTCCACCTCGGGTTCCTTGGGCAGCGCCAACACCCGTTCGCCGATGATGTTGCGCTGGATCTGGTCGGTGCCACCGCCGATCGAGGTGAAGAACGCGTTGAGCGCCAGGAAGTTGACGTCGTCGGCTTCCGGATTGTCCCGGCCGGCCAGCAGCGCTTCGGCGCCGATGATCTCGGTCTTCAGCGCGGCCTCGGCGTGCAGGATGCCCGACATCGCGAGCTTGCCCAGGGACATGATCGAACTCGACGTGCCTTGGGCCGTCTCGGCTTTGGCACGGGCGTTGTTGAGCGCGTTGAGCTCTCGCAAGGCCAGGACGTCGGCCAGCTTCCGCCGGATCACCGGGTCGTCGAGACGTTCGTGCTCGCGGGCGAGGCCGATGAGGTCGTCGGCACGCGAACGGTTGCGGGAGGCCCGGCCGGCGTCGCCCATGATCGACCGTTCGTAGGCGAGCGCGGTCTGCAGGACGCGCCACCCGTTCCCCTCGCCGCCGAGCAGATTGGCGTCGGGCACCCGCGCATCGGTGATGAACACCTCGTTGAAATGCGACTCACCGGTGATCTGCACCAGCGGCCGTACCTCGATGCCCGGCTGGCGCATCGGAATCATGAAGAAGCTCAGACCCTCGTGCTTGGGCACGTCCCAATCGGTGCGCGCGATCAACAGGCCGTAGTCGGCGGTCGTCGCCCCCGACGTCCACACCTTCTGGCCGTTGACCACCCAGTCCTGCCCGTCACGCACCGCCGTCGTGCGGACCGCGGCCAGGTCGGATCCGGCGCCCGGCTCGCTATAGAGCAGACAGGTCCGGGACCGCTCGGTCAGAAAACCCCGCAGCAGTTCGTGTTTGAGCGCTTCGCTGCCGAATTTCAGTACCGTGTTCGCCGGGATGCTGTACTTGTCCTGCCGGGCGCCAGGTGCCTTCACCGCGCGGAATTCCTGCTCGATGACCGCCGCCAGGTCGTTCGGGTAGTCCCTGCCGTACCACTGCACGGGATAGGTCGGCACCGCGTAACCGGCATCGAGCACCTTCTCCAGCCAGGCGACGCGCTCCGGGGAACTGACCCACGGGTCGTCCGACTTCGACAGCCCGGTCCAGTGCGCGGCGAGCCAGTCGCGAACCTCGCTGCGTAGCTGCTCGGCGGTCATCTCAGGCTCCCTTCGAGGAGAGGTAGCGTTCGCGGTGCGGTGCCGCGCCGCCGAAGAGCTGCTGGCCGGTCCGGGCCCTGCGCAGGAACAGATGCGCCGGATGCTCCCAGGTGAATGCGATACCGCCGTGCATCTGAATGGCCTGCATTGCCGTCGTGTGGTAGGTCTGCGCGCACGTGAATCCCGCGAGAGCGATTGCGCCGCCAGCGGTCTCGGGATCGGCATCGAACCGCGCCGCGGCGTGCTGCGCAGCGGAGGTGGCTGATTCCACGTCGAGCAAGAGATCGGCAGCCATGTGTTTGAGTGCTTGAAAGCTGCCGATCGGCCGTCCGAACTGAATCCGGGTCTTCAGATAGTCGACGGTGAGGTCGAAGACGCGCCGGGCGCCGCCGACCTGCTCGCCGGCGAGCGCGATCACCCCGAGATCCAGCGCATACTGGACCGCCGCCCAGCCGGCGGCGCCTAGTCGCCGTGCAGGCGTGCCGTCGAAGGTGTACGTCGACAGCGGGACCGTCGGATCGAAAACCGTTGCGGCCGTCCGCTGCAGCCGTGGTGTGTCCGGTGCGACCTCGAAGACCCCGACGTCGCCGCCGCCGGTTGCGGCGACGACGAGAAGCACGTCGGCCACCTGACCGTGCAGCACGTAGTGCGCGGTGCCGTGCAGCGCACCGTCGGCATCGGCGCGCACCGCCACCCCGTCGACCGCCCAGGTGCCGCGCGGTCCGGTCATCGCGACGGTGCCGATCGAGGTGCCGTCGGCGAGACCGGGCAGCAGGCGCCGCTTGTCGTCATCGGTGCCCGCCGACTGGATCAGCGCGACCGTCAACACGGAGCTGGCGAGCCACGGCGCGGGCAGTAGCGCCGCGCCGGTCTCCTCGGCCACCACCTCGAGTTCGAGCGCACCAAGACCGACGCCGCCGTAGTCGGCGTCCACCAGTAGTCCGGTGACGCCCTGCGCGGCCAGCTTCTGCCACAAAGCGCGATCGAAACCATCCTCACTGCTCATCACCCGCCGCACGTCGTGCTCGGTGCACTCGTCGTGCAGCAGGTCGCGGACTGCCGACCTCAGATCCGCCCGCTCGGCCACGCTGATCGTCACGAGCCACCGCCTTTATCGACCGACACGTTTCCGACCGGGACATGTCACCCCCAACGTAGATGTCAGGAGCGCGTGCGCGCAGGCGGGTCGTCTCAGCCGTGGTGTTCGGCCACCAACGCCGTCGAAGCGATGTCGGTGAATTCGTCGATCAAGCACGACCGCCGCCCGGCCAGCCAAGCCAGTGACACGACGTTGGGGCTCAGGTCCTCGACCGGCACCGTCACCACGTCCGGCCGCGTGTAGAACCGCGCCGTGGATTGCGGGATCACCGCGATGCCCACCTCTCCGGCGACGAGTTCGAGTTTCTCCTCGACGCTGCAGATCTTCGGCACGGGGCGCCGGGTTCGCTCGCGCACCTCGACGGCCACGTCGCGCCACTCCGGCACCGCGTCGGGGTCTTGCAGGAGGTGATCGTCGGCGAGATCGGCGATCATGACGGTCTCCTTGCCTGCCAAGCGGTGCCCAGATGGCAGCAGTGCAACGCGGGGCTCGTCGAACAACTGACGAGTCTGCAGTCCTCGCACGTCCACCGGCAGTCGGACCAGGCTCACGTCGACCCGGCCGTCATGAATGACCTCGACCTGGTTGAACCAGTCCGTGCGCAGCAGCCGGACCTCGAGATCGGGATGGCGGGCCTGCATCGCGCGGACGGCCGGGGTGACGGTGATGCCCGGCATGAACCCGATGGTGAACATCGGGCCTCGCGCCGCTGCGCCGACGACCCGTCGGCGCAGGGCTTGGGCGGATAGCAACAACGGACGCGCATCGTCGAGCAGTTGCCGTCCCGCTGGGGTGAGCGCGGTGCCGCTCCGGTCGCGCCGAAACAGCGGCATCCCCAACTCGTCCTCGAACGCCCGGATCTGGCGCGACAACACCGGCTGAGCGATGTGGAGTCGATCCGCGGCCCGGCCGAAGTGCAGCTCCTCGGCCACCGCGACGAAGTACCGAAGTTTGCGAAGATCGATGTCCACCAATGCTCCTCAGTGATTCGCGTGGGGTTCAGCCCTTCGCGAACTCGCTCAGCGGGTCGGTGTGAGCGGGCACCCAACCGAGGTCGGCCCGCGCTCGCGCCGGTGTCAGCTGCTGGTCCAAGGCAAAGGCGTCCGCAACGGGGCCCATCTCGCGACGGGCTTGCTCCACGGTGATCGAAGCGACCTCGCCATGTAGCCCCGCGCCGTGACTGACCGCGACGGCGACGTCCTTGGCGGAAGGGTTGATCCCATCCACGCCGACGTACACCGAACCCGCCTCGGCGCGCAATGCTGCGACGTAGAGCTCGGCCAGATCGTCGATGTGCACGAGCGCCCAGTGGTTGGCGCCGTCGCCGATGTAGCTGACCCGGCCGGCCTTTCGGCCCGGGTCGGTGAAAAACGCTTCGATCAACCGGTTTTCGCCACCGTAGAGGAGACCGGGCTGCACGATGACCGGGCGGCCACCACTCGCCGCCCGGTCCAGTACGGCCTTCTCGACCGGTTGCCGCCAGGCGACGAGGGCCGGCGGATCCCATGGGGCCGTCTCGTCGACGACGCCACCGGTGTTCCCGTACACCCAGGAGCCGCCCGTGTGGACATAGGTGCCCGTGCCGACACCGTCCTGCATCGCGCCTGCAGCGGCGAGGTCTTCGTCGCCGCTTTCGGCCTGCGCGAGGTGGACGACTGCCTCGGCACGAGCCGCGGCCTCGTTGAGAACGCCAAGATCGCTGAGTCCGCCCCGCACCGGCACGGCACCGGCGGCAGCGACGGCGTCGGCGGACCGCTCGCTGCGGGCCAACGCCTCAACGGTGTGGCCGGCGCGGACAAGCGCGCCAATCGTTGCCGTGCCGATGTAACCGGAACCGCCGGTCAGGAAAACCTTCATGTGCCTCACGTCCTTCGTCTGGGTCATTTCCAGCCTGACGTCGAGACGAGGTGGTTGTCCAAGACCTGTGCTGTCGGTCTTGATGCCCTCAGGGTATCGAGGCAGCGGGGCGGTTCCGTCCACACATTCGAGTACGGGCGCGCAGTATCTTCCTACTTCTCGCGGAGCATTCTGCACCACGGTCGTCTCTAACGTCGCTCTTCAGGTTGACCACACCGACCCGCACGGAAAGGACACCTGCCATGACACAGGACACCGAAACCATCGACCCGGCCATCACGCCCCACCGCATGACCATTGACTGGGACGTTCCGATCGCGATGGACGACGGAATCGTCCTGCGCGCAGACGTGTTCCGCCCGGCGACGGTCGGCGAGTACCCAGTTCTCCTGTCGTACGGCCCGTACGCCAAGGGCCTGCCGTTTCAGGTCGGCTATCCCTCGGCGTGGGAGAAGATGGTCGCCGACCACCCCGACGTGGAACACGGCTCGTCGTCGGCCTACCAGAACTGGGAGGTCGCCGATCCCGAGCAGTGGGTGCCCCACGGCTACGTCTGCGTCCGCGTCGACGCACGAGGGTGCGGACGCTCCCCCGGATTCCTGAACCACTTCAACGCCCGCGAGACCCAGGACTTTCACGACTGCGTCGAGTGGGCCGGCGAGCAGCCCTGGAGCAACGGCAAGGTCGGCCTGTCCGGCATCTCCTACTACGCGATGAATCAGTGGCAGGTCGCCGCCACCAATCCGTCACACCTTGCCGCCCTGTGCATCTGGGAGGGAGCCAGCGACTGGTACCGGGAACTCACCCACCACGGCGGCATCCTCTGCACCTTCGCCACCCACTGGTACGACATGCAAGTCATCCCGGTTCAACACGGCAACGCAACCGACGCCCGCGTGAATCCGCATACCGGACAATCCATTACGGGTGACGACGTGTTGAGCGCCGCGGAGTTGCGCGCGAACCGCGTTGACTACGGCAGCGACATCGAACGCCACCATCTCGAGGACGCGTACTACACCGAACGCACCCCCGACCTGTCCCGGATCACCGTGCCGCTGCTGTCCGCAGGAAACTGGGGTGGTGCGGGTCTGCACCTTCGGGGCAACGTCGAAGGGTTCCTTGGCGCAGGCTCCCAGCAGAAGTGGCTGGAGATGCACGGCGAAGAGCACTGGACCCACTACTACACCGCCTACGGCCGAGACCTGCAGCGGGAATTCTTCGACCACTTCCTCAAGGGTGAAGACAATGGCTGGGACGCCAGGCCGCCGGTCATTCTTCAGGTGCGGTCGGCCGACGGCACCTTCACCCCGCGCACCGCGGCGTCCTGGCCTCTTCCCGAAACCAATTGGACGACACAGTTTCTCGACGCCAACGCGGGAACCCTGACGCCCGACGTGCCAGCCGCGGCGGAGATCGCGTTCGACGAACTAGGCGACGGCGTCACCTTCGCGATCGAACCACTCCAGGCGGACACCGAGATCACCGGACCGGCAGCCGCCAAACTCTTCATATCCAGCGACATCGACGAAGCCGATCTGTTCGTGGTGCTCCGAGCGTTCACCCCCGACGGCGACGAGGTGACGTTTCGGGGCGCGATCGACCCGCATGCTCCCGTGGCACAGGGGTGGCTGCGGGCGTCGCAGCGCAAGCTCGATCCAGCCAAGTCGACGCCGGCGCGACCATGGCACCCGCACGACGAGACCGAGCCGTTGGTTCCCAGGTCGGTCTACGAACTCGACGTCGAGATCTGGCCCACGTCGTTGGCACTGCCGCCCGGTTGCCGGCTTGCCGTGACCGTCCAGGGCCACGACTACGAACGTCCCACCGACGAGGTCAATCGGCTCTCGAACTTCAAGAACGACCTCCGCGGCTCCGGCCCGTTCCTGCACGACGATCCATCGGATCGTCCGCAGCCTCCGGAGTCATCGATCGCCGGATCCCGTCCGGCCGCCCGGATCACACTCCATACCGGTGCCGATCACCCCTCGCACGTCCTTCTTCCTGTGATCCCCCGCTGACTCGTCGGGTATCAAGGTCGACACAAAAGGTCTTGGACGACTGCGCTCTTGGCACGGAATGCTGGATGCCACAGGGGAATCACGAGGAGGTAGGAATGGCACGACATGACGTCGAGTTCGACGCAGAAGGCGTGACCCTCCGCGGTTGGTTCTACACGCCCGACGAAACAACCATGGCTCCAACACCTTGCGTGGTGATGGCGCATGGCTGGTCGGCGACGAGACGCATCTACCTCGACCGGTTCGCCGAAGTGTTCGCGGCGGCCGGACTGGCAGTCCTGCTCTATGACAACCGCGGTTTCGGCGACTCGGACGCGGCGCCGGACAAGCCCCGTTACGAAATCGACCCATGGGAGCAGATCCGCGACTACCAGCACGCCATCACTCACGCGCAGAACCGCCCTGAGGTGGACGCCGACCGGATCGCGGTGTGGGGTTCGAGCTTCTCCGGGGCGCACGCGTTCGTCGTCGCGGCGATCGACCAACGCGTGAAGGCCGTGTGCGGTCAGGCGCCATTCGTCAGCGGTCGAGCCACCTTTGGCAATGTTGCCCGCGAGAACAACCAAGTGATCGACCCGCAGAGGTTCGCCGATGACCGCCGCGCACGCGCCGCCGGCGCACCGCCGGCGATGATCCCGGTGATCGGGACCGACCCCTCCCGCGTGACCGGTATCCCGACGCCCGACGCGTTCGATTGGTTCACCGAGGCTCACGAGACCTTGGCGCCGGAGTGGCACAACGAGGTCACGCTTCGGAGCTTGGAGCTGCTCCGCGGCTACGAACCCGCTCTGTACCTGCCGCTGATCACGCCGACGCCGTTGCTGATGATCGTCGGCCGAGACGACAGCCTGACCGGCGGCAACTTGGCGGCATCAGCATTCGAAACTGCCGCGGAGCCAAAGAAAGTCGTCTTCGTTCCTGGCGGACACTTCGCCGCGTACACGGGGGCGGGCTTCGCGGTGGCGTCGACGGCGGCGCGGGACTGGTTCGTCGATCACCTGCTGGGAGATCGATGAGCACCACAGGAACCTCGTACACGTTCGTGCTGGTACACGGAGGCTGCCACGATGGCTCCCTGTGGCAGCCGGTCATCGAACGCCTGGAGCAGCTCGGCCACACGGCGTACGGCCCGACTGTCGCCGGGCACGGCAAAGGTGTTCCCAAGAACGTCACCCACGCCGAATCAATGCAGTCGATCGTCGACTTCATCGTCGAACGGGACCTCACGGACTTCATCCTGGTCGGGCACGGCTACGCAGGAACCATCGTCAGCAAGGTGGTGGAGATCATCCCGGAACGCGTTCGCCGCCTGGTCTTCTGGAGTGCCTACGTCCTCAACGACGGCGAGACCGCGCTCGAAATGCTGCCAGACAGTGTCGATTCGCTGACGCAGATGGCTGCCGAATCGACTGACAACACCTTCACGATCCCCTTCGACATGTGGCGCGACGTCTTCATCAACGACGGCGACCCCGATCTCGTGCAGCGTGCCTACGACCAGCTGTCGTCCGAACCCTTCGGGCCATGGGCCGAGCCGTTGAACATGACGAAGTTCCACTCGCTACAGACTCCCCGCAGCTTCCTGGTTGGCGCTGCCGACCTGGTGATGCCGGCCGGCGACTCGGGCGATTCGGGCTGGCATCCCCGCATGTCGAGCCGTCTCGGGGAGTTCCGGTTGGTTCAGATGCCGGGAAGCCACGAAGCGGTATTCACCGACCCCATCGGCCTTGCCGACAAATTCGTCGAAGCCGGGCGAGACTAGCGGGTTACGGCCCCGCCGAGGCCCCCGATGATCCCGAGCAGAAACGCCAGCACCGCACTTATCGGGTTCTGCTGATCTGGTTGTCCCGGGGTCGGACCTCCGGGAGTGGGACCACCCGGGGTCGTCGGCGGGGTTGTCGGCCCACCGGGAGTCGTCGGCGGGGTTGTCGGCCCTCCAGGGGTCGTCGGCGGGGTTGTCGGCCCTCCCGGGTTCTGGCCATTCTTGAAGGTCACCCGTGCACCGCCGAATGGTGACCACGTGATGGTGCCGTTCTCGAACTCGCACTGACTTCCGAGGCCGCCGCCAGTCGTATCGCTGATCGCCAAGCCGAGCGCAGGCGTCCACGCGTCGTAGATCACCTTGCGCGCCGAGTGGGCACCCGTAGCCGGTGAGTACCAGACCCTCAGACCGTCGTACATGTCGAAGTCCTGATAGCCGTTGGCGAACGGCGTGGTCGGCACCGTGCCGTAGAGGCCGGCCTTCTGTGCGACCGGCGTCGGCGATGTGACGAAACCCGAAGCTGTTTCATACACGGTGGCGACAGTTCTGATCTGGGCCCAATTCTGCGCATTGACCTTGTACACCGGACTCAGCGGCGTGCCCAGATTCGGGTCGGTCACCGTCGAGAAGCGCTGAAACTCAGCAGACGTGGCGAGACTGCCGCTCGCCGCGGCCTGCACGGTCTGCAACACGGGCTTGGGAGTCCAGTCCGCGCGCAAGACGCCGAAGGTGTCGACGGCGTTGAAGCCGCCCGACTGCCCATCGCGTGTCGTGTAGATGAACACCGGACCGGTGTACGGCAACTCCCGCCACTTGGTCAGCATGTCGCCGACGAACGCGTTCTGCTGCGCGTCCCCGCCCAGCGACGACGGTTCGCCGTACTCGGTCGACCAGATCTTCCTGTCGCCATCGCCGTTGGCCACCATGGTGTTTCGCATCGCCATCAATTGTTGAAGGGGCGTTCCCTCCCACTGCATGCCGTCGGAGAATTTCGTGCTGTAGTGGTACGGGTGGAATGCCAGCGCGTCGAAGTACCCCTTGGCACCGGCGGCGTACATCTGGGTCAGAAAGTTGGGTGGGCTGATTGCCGACCCGGCATAGTCGAGGATCGCGCCCAACGAGCCCCCGAGGACAACGATCGACGGATCGACCGCCTTGATCTTGGCGTAGCTCGCCTTCAGGAGATCGACATACCCGGCAGGATCGGGTGCCGGTGTGTAGAACTGGATTCCGTTGGGTTCGTTCCAAATCTCCAGCGCGGCAATCTTTCCCTGGTATCGCGATGCGACCTTGGCCACGAAGTCCCCGTACTTGTCCGGAGACGCTGGTCGACCGCTCAGGTACTGCCCACCGGACGCGACCGCCCACAACGGTGAGGAGTTCACGACGCCGACAACGGTCAATTGCCTGGCCGCCGCCGAGTTCACCGTCTTGTCGACCGTGCTCCAGTCGAGCTGACCCTGGCTGGCCTCCACCCCCGCCCACGGAATCAGAAGTCGCACCGATCGGACGTTGGTCGCCCGAATCGCGTCCATCGTCTTATCGACGTC
>Ga0137412_10002172_pt1 | contig 15458 bp, 16 predicted proteins | sample CZODoug2_1_16fun_FD_122160 | JGI IMG/M metagenome (GOLD analysis project Ga0137412, IMG submission 122160) | Vadose zone soil fungal communities from Angelo Coast Range Reserve, California, USA - CZODoug2_1_16fungal (Hybrid Assembly) | ecosystem: Environmental > Terrestrial > Soil > Vadose zone...
CGGATCGCGAGCGGGCCGTTGGCCGCGATGCGCCCGGCGATTGCAAGCGTGGTCTCCAGAAGGTCGGCAGGTTCAACGACACGATTGACCAATCCCCAGGCTTCCGCCTCGTGCGCGGTGAAGGGAAGGCCCGACAGGATCAATTCCTTTGCGCGACGCTCGCCGACCGCCCGCGCCAGGTTCTGCGTGCCGCCCGCGCCGGGCATGATGCCAAGGGTTACCTCCGTCAGCGCGAAACGCGCGGTGCTGGCGGCATAGATGAAATCCGACGCGGCAGCGATCTCGCAGCCACCACCATAGGCCGCGCCGTTGACGGCCGCGAGCAGCGGGATCGGGCATGCCATCAACGCGCGCACCATGCGTTCGAAGATCAGATGCTGCGACCGCCAGCTTTCGTCGGTCATGCCGTTGCGCTCCTTGAGATCGCCACCGGCGCAGAACGCCTTGTTCCCGCTGCCCGTGATGATCGCAACGCGCAGTTCGTCCAGATCGAGCGAGAGCGCCTCGAACACCTCCATGAGATCGAGGCCCATCCGCGTGTTCAACGCGTTCGACACGTCAGGCCGATTAAGCGTCACGAGCAGGATGTGATGGTCGGGGCGGGAGACGACGATCGTCTCAAAATCAGAGCGCATCAAATTGCCTCCTCTCGAACAGGCCGCATTGTCCGTCGGTGCTCGCCGCCGAAGATGCCTGCGGCTCAAACACAACCTAAGATGAAGATCATGCCCCGGCTCCTACCTCGACGCGACGCTCGGGCGCCCCGCCAATCTACGGAGACCGGGCTTGGGCCGCATTTCGATAGTGGCACGAACCCTGCATGGCTAGGGGGGACCGGGTATTCCTCATTCGCGAAGGTTACCATGCTTGTTACTCTTGTCGCTCTTCTCTGCAACGGCCCGCTCTGCCTGGAGAAAATCGTGACCACCAGTGAGCAGTCGGGCATCACCATGGGCGCGTGCGCCATCAACGCACAGATCGGTATTGCCGACTGGCTGGCCAAGGGCCCGTATCATGAGTGGAGGTTGCAGAGTTACAAATGCGTGATGGGCAAATACACCCCGAAAAACGAAGCGTGACGTGCGGGCAGGCGCTGTCATGCAAGCCCAGTTGCATGCAAGCCCAGTTGAAAGGCTCCATTTCAACGTAAAATGCCACGAATCCGGCGATATGCGAGCTCCCCGCGCGACCTTCGTCATGCGGTCGCGCATCGCGATCACTTCACCGAGGCGGATTGTTCGGCCGGCTTGCCAAATACCTTGCGGCAGCCTTCGCTCAGACTGGCGCGTTGCCGGTGCATGCAGGCCGTGATCCGGTCCACGTCGGGAATTTCCGACGAGCAGAGCCGGAGCACGTCGCCAGTGCAAAGCCGGCGCTGATCGTCCTGCGTGAAGGCGCGGCTCGTCGACGGCAACATCGCCAGGCAGAATACCAGGCCGGTCTGAAGCGTGAAGTTCCGGACGTTGAACAGATCAATTCGCATGATTGCCCCCAAAATCGACCGATATTGCGGTCACCCGCCAGGCGGTTCGCCGCCTTGGAATGCCGCCTTGGAATCAAGCATGATGGTATTGAGGCACGCGCCGGCACAGCAAGATTCACAAACGGCTGTGCACCGGAATTCTCGTGTTGCGGGTTGCCCCCCAGCTTCAGCCGCCGTGACGGCAACGCCGCTGGAGGTTGCGCGATACGGCTACCAGAGCTAGCCTCCCGAAAAAACAGGGAGCCTCAAGGATGCGTTACGGTTCAAGAATGCGCTGCGGTTTGTCGATCGCGGGATTGCTGGTCGCGACAGCGCCGGCTCACGCCGACCCCCGCTCCGCCTATGTGACGATGGTCCTGCAGGCTTTCGCCGCCAAGGTGGAATGCCCCGGCACCGACCTCGTCTACCAAGACCTGGTGCAGAAGGCCAACGACATGCACATGCCGGACGGCACTACCGAGAGAGTACGAAAGGCCATCGCCTTCATGCACACCGGCGGCAAGATGGGCGAGCCGGGCGATGACGAACTGATGTCGGAAGTCGCGATCGCAACCAAGACAACGGACATGGATCAGCAACGTCTGGGCATGCCGACCTGGTGCGAGGACCAGAAAAGCCGCCTTGCCGGGTTCATCCGCGCCAAGAGCGAGCCGGCCAAAAGCGACGCTGGCCAAAACGAGCCTGCCAAGAACGAGCCTGCTAAGAACTAGCCTGCCAAGAACTAGCCCGTCCGGATCAGCGCAAACCCGTCCGTTGGGCTACTGCACGACATCCAGCTTCACCTTCGCGACTCCGCCGCCGACCATTCCGAGGGTTCTGGCGGCGGAATAGGAGACGTCGACGACTCGTCCGGGAACATAGGGGCCGCGGTCGTTGACCCGCACCGTCACGGACTGCCCGTTGCTGACGTTGGTCACGCGCAGCTTGGTGCCAAACGGCAATGTCGGATGCGCGGCGGTCAGTTCGTTTGCATTGAACTTCTCGCCGCTCGCGGTCCGTGTCCCCTCGCTGTAGAAGCTGGCGAGCCCCTGCGAGGCCGTCCTTGTGGCGGCTGCGTTGTTGTCGTGCGGAGTGAACGCGGCATGCGCGACCGCGACACGCCGGTCCGGCACGAATGCTGTTCGGTCTCGCTCCGGCGCGGCTGGCCGGCTGGAGGCGAACATGGCGGATCGTTTGCTCACGACGGAAGACTGGGCGCAGCCCGTAAGCGCGGCCGCTCCAAGAATGACGGCAAAGACTCTAATTCCCCGCAGAGCGGATGAAACCAACGGCGTATCAGAACGAATATCACTTACACTAAGATCGACGCGCGAAACTCCGGCACAGTTGATGGATGTCATGTCGTATCCCCAACCCGGGCCCCCAGCCCAAACAGAAATTCGACAGGCCTCAGGGCGGAACCCAATCAGGGCAGAACCGTGGCGAGAACCGACTATGCGAGCGTCATTCGCTTGATTTCATCTGAGTGTGGTGATTGCGCCACATCGCGCAGAAGGGGAACGGCGGCCCCCCGGCTAGGTCTGCGGGCCGGACAGCGATATCTCGCGCTCGGCGCGGAAGACGTTGCCATAGAGGCTGCCAATCCACTGGCGTCCGCTCGACGTCATGTTGAGATAGCGGATTTCGGTCTGGATATGGGGCGCGACGCAATTCCAATAGAATTGCGGATAGCGATTGACGATGTCGGCGGGTGAATCGTAGCCGAGCTGGCGATTCATGCCCACCTCTTCGAACTCATGGTAGAGCGCGTTGGCTTTGCGGATGTAGTTGGGATCGCCGAGCTGTCCGATGAAATCCGCCGCCCGAACAATCGAGGCCTCCTGGTCCCATTGCTGGTCTTGTCGCGGAGGAAACCTTGTGCCCTCGATCGCATCGGCGATGCGCTGCCTGTTGAGCGGCGCAAGGCCCTCGATCCGCCGCATCACGTAAAGCTTCGAGCGATCGACATGATGGGGCATGAGGCCGGCGTCCGATGATCCGCGCGGCAAGATCACCTTGCTGCCGGCCGGATCGACCACAAAGCCGTCCTCGTCGTCATCTCCGAACAGGCCGCGCACATAGCCGATGTCGTGCAGAAGGCAGGCGATGATGACATGCGCGTAGTCGTCCGCGGTCAGATTGTCGTGCAACGCACGGCCGCGAAAAATATCATGCGCCGCGAGCGTCACCAGCAGCGTGTGCTCGACATTGTGGTAGAGCGCGTCGCTGTTTCCGATGCATTCGAGCGCGATGCGGGCCGCCGATGGCACGATCTCTCCAAGCGCATGCGAAGTGCCGAACCGGCGGCGCATATAAGTGCCCAGGAATTCTTCCAGGGCATTGGCCGCCAGCTCCGGTAAAGTCATCATTGATGCTCGCCCCGTTTTCGGTACCCCCGCGCCAACTCCTGACTTCCAATTCGCGGCCAATTCGTGGTCAGCATAGCGCAACTCCGGCGAGCCGGCCAAACCCCGAATATTTCGCCCAGGGAAGGCAGCGGGAATTAAAAGCAGCGGGATTACATGGGGCTACCGCAAGGCTCCGCGCCCTCCTCCTCAAAAAAGCGTGTAAAGCGAGTGAGCGACCCTCTCGCGGTTGCGCTTGGCCATGCTTGCCAGTCCCCACGCTCATTCTCGTCCCCAGTCCGCCGTGATAGATCAGGTTACCGGCAACGGCCGGCCACCTGAGTGAGGACGATCAGTCAATATGCAGCAGCCGTCTCCCCCGCGCCCCAAGCTCGCCGAAACCTTCATCGAGCCCACGGTGAAATTGCGAGAGGCTGTGATCGGGCGCTGCTGCGAGATTCTCGGCGATACGGCGATCGAATATTCCGAACTCGGCGACTATTCCTATCTCGGACCGGGCTGCATCGTGGGCGATGCCGAGATCGGCCGGTTTTGCGCGATCGCGGCGCAGGTGCGCATTGGCGCGCCGAACCACCCGCTCGACCGCCCTTCGCAACATCGGTTCACCTATTGCCCCGAATATTACACAGCCGACGCGCAGCGGGATCACGGCTTCTTTCGCCAGCGGCGCGCCGATCGCGTCGTGATCGGCAATGATGTCTGGATCGGGCACGCGGTCATTGTGATGCCGGGCGTCACGGTGGGCGACGGCGCGGTTCTGGCGGCGGGCGCCGTGGTCACCCGAGATGTCGCGCCCTACACGATTGTGGGCGGCGTCCCGGCACGGCTCATCAGGGAGCGCTTCAATCGTAAGATCGCGGCGCAGCTTTCGCAGATCGCGTGGTGGAACTGGCCTGCCGAAACCATCTGGCAGCGCCTGGGCGAATTCCAATCCGGGAATGTCGACGCATTCTGCGCGCGCTGGGGCAAATCCTGAACGCGCAGCCCGCCCCCTTCGTCGATCGCGCGATCTGCCCGAAGCGTCCGCCTAGAGCGCGATGACTTTCTCTGCGAGTCGTCATCCTGCCCTATCTTTTCGTTTGAGCATGATCTCCGCGCAAACGCGTTCCGCGTTTGTTAGCTAAGGGAAAACGTTTTTCGCCGTCTCTCCTGGCGGTTCGATCCAGGCGCGGCGTCGCATCTCCATCATCAGCATAAGCACGCATCACATACGCACGGCTTTCGTAACGGCCTTCTGTTGAATCGAAAAAGCTATTCCCATGACGCCGACCTGCTTCAGAGATCATCGAGCACCGGCGGCTCGAACCAGTTCATCAGCGACAAGCCGCCATCGACCACGATCGCGGCGCCCGTGACATAGGCCGAGATCCGGTTCGACAGAACGGCCAGCGCCATCGGAGCAAGATCCTCGCTGCGGCCAAGGCGGCCGAGCGGAATGTGGCGCGCAAGCGCGGGATCGGCGACGAAGCCGCCGGCCGCGACCGCGCCGGGCACCAGCGCGTTGACGCGGATGCCGAAGCGCCCGAACGTCTTGGCCAATTCCTTCACCAACATGGAGAGCGCGGCCTTGGCGCTCGAGTAATGCGGCAGGTTGCGTGGCGTGCCGGCGTGCAGCGAAGTGAGGAACAGGAATGAGCCGGACTCGCGGGCCGCAATGAGTTGCCGGGCGAGTTCGCGCGCGAGGTGAAAGCCCGCGTCGATATTGACCGCATGCATCTGCCGCCAGGTCTCGTCACTCACGACAAAAACGTGATCGGTCTCGCGTCGCGGCGGCGAGGCGCTGTGAACGAAGTGCGTCACCTGCCCGACCGCCGATTGCGCAGCCGCGAGCAGCGCGTCACAGGCGGCGCGATCGGCGAGATCGCCGACGAAAGGAACGGCGAGATCCGGCCGCGGTGAAGCCGCGATCGCCGCGGTGACCGTGTCCCGGTTCACGTCGGCGAACACGGTTCGCACACCCTCGCCCACCAAAGCTTGCGCGATGGCCCGGCCAATGCCGTTTCCGGCACCCGTCACAAGCGCCGCCTCGCGGGCGGGATCGAATGGCGTATTCAGCAGACTCATCTGAGCGCGTCTCCCATGAAAAGCGGCGAATCTGCGATGCGGCGCAGCCGGTAAACCGAATATGATTAATTGGACAAGTCTATTGTCCTATTCAATTTGCCATAATTTACAAATGGTCAACGTCTAGACTTTGGCCGCGAAGGAGCTTGGGGCGGCGTTTTTATATCCGATTGAACATGGAGCGACCGATGCGTGTCGCAGTAATGGTCGTAGTGATGTTTGCGGTGACGACGCCCTTGCAGGCGTCGCAGTCCTGCATGAGCAAGACCGAAGCACGGAACCATTTCAGTTCCTCTCATATCTATTGGCACGGCCCGGACCATTGCTGGGACGCGACGCCGGTGCACCGCCACGGTATTCATGGCGTCCGGCGCCACACTCCGAGCCGCGAGGCCGAGCGAAAGCGTGATCGGCCTGAGCCCGATCAGTCCCAGCTCGACGATCAATCCAAACCCGACCAATCCAAACCCGACCAGTTCAAATGGCGTGATTCGATGTCGGCGATGCTGCCGGATGCCGATCAGCCGCTTCGAGCGGCGCGGGATGCCCGGGTTGACGGGGCCGAGAATGCCGCCACGGGCGCGCTGGCGTCGGAACGCGACGGGAATGCTGCGCCATCCCCCATTGCCTCGCGCTGGGTCGATATCGTCCAGGTCACGCCGCCGCCACCGCCAGTCATCGAACCCAAACCCGAGCCGCCGGGCACACTGAACGGCGTAATGCTGGTGTGGATCGCCTTCGTCCTGACAACGGGAACCGTCATGGTTCTGTTCCGCTTTACGGTCCCGCGACGGCCGGGATCGATGACGGACATATAGGCCCGCCACAACAGCGGGAACTACCGAGGTGCGACTCTCGGCAGCCGGCGGAACGACGAGCGAGGACCGTCATCGCGGCCTCGCCAGTGGCCTGCTCATGCTTACCCGGCGTTAACCAGAGAAAGGCTGCGAACCTACTCCGATTGGTGGATGCAAACGCGCGTGGAATTAGCGATATCCCGCCCCATCGGGTCCGGCATCAGCAACAGCCGATGACGCACGGACGAAGGTTCATTCACATCACGCCGCTGATTTGCGGATGCGCATATTCTGAAGGGTATTGATCGCGATGGTCATCTTTATTCTATTGTCCGCCAGTGCTTCGGTGGGGCTTGCGATCGGCCTTTTCGTGCTGCGCGTGCTGGCGATCATTCTCGCTTCGCTTGGTGTCACCTTGCTGTCCATGATCGTTCTTCTCGATCATGGCTTCGGGTTGATCCGCAGCGGCTTGATATCGGTCGGGTCGCTGACCGCTCTGCAGAGCTCTTATCTGTTGGGCATCTGGATCAGGATGAGCTGCGACTCGCCTGTCGTGGAAACCATCAGCCGCGCCGCAGGCCGGACGCATGGCGCGAAGCAACACGCTTCGGACGCTGCCGACGAGGACGATGAGTTTCACGACAGGCTCGATCGATCCTACGCGCTGTCTGCCCAGGCCAAGGAAGCCAAGCGCAAGGCCCATCGCGGCTGCTAGCTGCAAGGTTGACCCAGCGAGCGGCGCGCGAGTGATGCCCCTGCTCAGTACGGCGGCGGCTTCCTCGCGCGCTGCGCTTTCGCTGCATCCACCCACCACGCCAGATCATCGGCGAAGCGCGGAAACGCGTGCTCCAGCGCCTTGCCGCCCTCGCCGATCGGCTTGCCGTCCACGGACAAGGTCTGTGCGATCGGCCCCGCCGCGATGGTGGACGAGACCACCACCATGCCCATCTCCGACAGCGTGCCGTGCCAGGCGGTGGCCGCACGCGCGCCCGCGAAACGGCCGGCCGAATAGCTTGCGATCGCCACCGGGCGCCAGAACCATTCCTCGAGAAAATGATCGGTGAGGTTTTTCAGGCCGGGCTGCACGCCCCAATTATATTCGCCGGTGATGAAGACGAAGCCGTCGGCCCCGCGGATCTGGCCTGCGAGTTTTTCCAGCGCCTCGGGCGCCGTGCCCTTGGTGTATTCCTTGTACATGCGATCGAGCATCGGCAGCCCGACCGCCTTGGCATCGATCAATTCGACATCGTCGTCGCGCGCGCGAAAGCCATCGACGACGAACTGGGCGAGACGGATGCCCATCCGGTCGGAGCGATAGGAGCCGTAGAACACCAGAATGCGGCTGGTCATGACCGCATCTTAGAGCGTGAGGCGATTAGATCAAGGCACGGGATGATCAAGGCATGGGTGATCAAGACATGAGTGATCAAGACATGGGGTCGTGCCGCGCTCTCGACCCATCCGCACCAGCCATCGCACGACGCGGATGACAACACGCAAAACACCGAAATTGCTCGGGTCGGTCGACCGATTTATCGTATGGTGCGGGAAGCACGGCGGCGCCGGTGCATGTGGGACACTCCAGCGGCAAGATGGTGATGACGCGAAAGGCGACGAAAAAGGCCCAGACAAGCATCGATTTGCTGGACGCGGCGAAAAAGGTTCTGCGGCAGAACGGCTATGCCAAGCTGTCAACCCGCCAGGTGGCCGCGGCGGCCAATGTGCCGCTGAGCCAGATTCACTATCATTTCGGCTCCAAGCAGGGGCTGGTGCTGGCGCTGTTCGAATATCTCAATGCCCAGCTTCTGGATCGCCAGGACGCCATGTTCGACGACCCGAAACTCACCCTGTCCGAAAAATGGGATCGCGCCTGCGACTATCTCGACGAGGACATCGCCTCCGGCTATGTGCGCACCCTGCAGGAGCTGATCGCGGCCAGTTGGGCCGACGCGCGCGTCGCCAAGGTGGTTCGCAATGCGATCATGGGATGGGTCACGCTCATCACGGATATGGCGCGTGATGCCGAACGGCAGTTCGGCGGGCTGGCCAAGTTTACGCCGGAAGAGCTCGGCGCGCTGGTCGCCAACGCCTTTGTCGGCGCTGAAAGCCTTTATTTGCTCGGGTTTGAAGTGAAACGTGTGCCGGTTCGGCAGGCGTTGCGCCGGGTGGGCGACCTGATACGGCTTGCCGAGCGCGACCTCAAATAAGGCGCGACTGAAGAGTGATTAGATCATGCGTGCAAAGCTGCCGAGAGAGAGCGGTTTCGTCGAGCGTGATGGCGTCAAGCTGTTCTACGAGATCTATGGCGAAGGCCCGGAAACGATGCTGTTCGTGCCTCCCTGGTCGATCGTCCACTCGCGCGTCTACAAGGCGCAACTGCCCTATTTCTCCGACCGCTGCCGCTGCATCACCTACGACGCCCGCGGCAACGGCAAGTCGGACCGGCCGGAAGGGGTCGAGGCCTATTCGCTGGACAACCTCGTCGCCGACGCCCTCGCCGTGATGGACGCAACGGCCGTCGATCAGGCGATCATCGTTGGGCTGTCCTATGGCGGTTATGTCACCAGCGTGCTCGCCGCCTATCATCCAAAGCGGGTCAAGGCCGCCATTCTGGTCGGGACGATGGCGAGCGTCGGTCCGGAATATTCATATCTCGGACAGGCGCACTTCTACACCAAGCGCGAGCGATTCGAGGGCTGGGACAAGTACAATCGCGACTACTGGCTCCTGAACTATCCGGATTTCGCGGAGCATTTCATCCGCCAGATCTATCCCGAACCTCATTCGACCAGGCAGATCGAAGACGGAATCGCGTGGGCCAGCGACACCACCGGCGAGGTGCTGGCCAGGACGGTGGAGGCCCGCTTCACCCCGCCCGGCTTCGACATCAGCGAGGCGATGTACCGCAGGATCAACTGCCCCATGCTGGTCGTTCACGGCGACGACGACCAGCAGATGCCTCACGCGCGCGGCCGGGCCGTGGCCGAACTGACCGGCGCCGAGTTCGTGACGATTGCGGGCGGCGGCCACAATCCGCTCGGCCGCAGCCCGGCCAAATGCAACGCGCTGATACTCGATTTTCTCGATCGCCGGCTCGGCATCCCCGCCCCCAAACGTCAGGCGACGCAGCATACCGGCCAGGCGAAGCGCGTGCTCTATCTCTCCTCGCCGATCGGCTTAGGTCATGGGCGGCGCGACATCGCGGTGGCGCGGGAGCTTCGCGCGCTGCATCCCGGCATCGAGATCGATTGGCTGGCGCAGCATCCGGTGACGCTGCTGCTCGACGGCCATGGCGAGCGCATTCACCCGCTGAGCGCGCGGCTCGCAAGCGAGTCGCGCCACATCGAGCTGGAAGCGGGCGAGCATGAACTGCACGCCTTTCAGGCGATCCGCAGCATGGACGAGGTGCTGATCGCGAATTTCATGATCTTCCAGGAAGCCGTCGAGCAAACCACCTACGACATCGTCATTGGCGATGAGGCCTGGGAGATCGATCAGTATTGGCACGACCACCCCGAGCTGAAGCGGGCGGCGCTGGCCTGGCTCACCGACTTCGTCGGCTTCGTGCCGATGCCCTCCGGCGGCGACCGCGAGGCGTTTCTGACGACCGACACCAACGCCGAGATGATCGAGCGTGTCGAGCGGCATCCCGCCGTGCGCGATCGGGCGATCTTCGTCGGCAACCGCGATGACATCCTGCCCCAGTCTTTCGGCAAGAATCTTCCCGCCATGCGCGATTGGATCCCCCGGCATTTCGATTTCTCCGGCTACATCCTGGAACAGGATCCAAAACATTTCGGCCGCCGCGAGGAACTGCGCCAGGCGCTCGGCTATCGGGCAGACGAGCGCGTCTGCATCATCACGGTCGGCGGCTCGGCCGTCGGAGCGCACCTCATCCGGCGCATCCTGCAGAGCTTCGCCGTGGTGCGGGCGAAGCTGCCCGATCTGCGCATGATCGCCGTTTGCGGACCCCGCATCGATCCGGGCTCGCTCGAACTGCCGGCCGGCGTCGAAGCGCGGGCGTTCCTGCCCGATCTCAACCGTCATCTCGCCGCTTGCGACCTCGCGCTGGTGCAGGGCGGCCTCGCCACCTGCATGGAACTGACGGCGGCGGGAACGCCGTTCCTGTATTTCCCGCTGAAGGATCATTTCGAGCAGAATTTCCATGTCACTCACCGCCTCGATCGTTACGAGGCCGGAATACGCATGGACTACGCGACGGCGACGCCGGACATGATCGCCCGCGCCATGATCGCAGCGCTGGATCGGCCAACCCACTTCAAGCCGGTCGAAGCCAGTGGCGCCATGCGCGCCGCGAAAATGCTCTCGGAATTGCTCTGATCGGATGCTCGCCCACCGCAACGCGAGGTGAAACGAAGCGCGTAAGCGAGGCCGTTGAACGGGGCGAGCGGCGTACTCCCGACAGGAACAACCGCTCGCCCCGGGCTGAAACGCGACGACTTACGGCCGCGCTTCGAGCACGATGTTGAAGGGGCCTTCAGCGGCGCGCCGCACATGACCGAAGCCGCCGTCCTTCAGAACCTCGGTCAACTTCGCCTCTCCCGCCTGGGCGCCGAGCGCTTCGCCGACCTCCTGGGAGAGCGAGGTGGGCACGCAGATCATCGTCGAGGCGTTGTAGTAGAGCCGGCTGACGGGGTTGCCGACATTGTTGGCGGGATCGTCGGCCGCGATGGGTTCGACGATCATCCAGGAGCCGCTCGGCTTCAACAGCTTGCGCACATGCTTGGCGCAGCCGCGCGGATCGCCCATGTCGTGCAGGCAGTCGAACATGGTAACGAGATCGAAGTCGCGGTCCATGATGTCCTTGGCCTGCGCCGTGACGAAGCGCACCCGATCGGCGAGGCCATGCGCCTTCGCATGCACATTGGCCTGCTCGATCGACGGCGCATGAAAGTCGTAGCCAACGAACGAACTCGACGGGAAGGCCTTGGCCATCAGAAGCGTCGAGAACCCCACGCCGCAGCCGACATCGGCCACCTTGGCGCCGTCCTTCAGCTTGGGCAGCACGCCGTCCAACGAAGGAAGCCAAGACTGAACGAGGCTGTTGACATAGCCGGGCCGGAAGAACGTGCCGACCGCGCAGAACAGGCAGCCGCTGCTTTCACCCCAGGCGACGCCGCGTCCGTTGCGGAACGCCGCCTCGACCTTGGGCTGGCCGTCGACCATGGCGGCGGCGACATCGAACGCACCTTCGAGATAGACCGGGCTGTCCTTGACCGCGAACACCATCGCCTGCTCCGGCGTCAGGCTGAACTGCTCGCGCTTGGCGTCGAAATGGATGTAGCCGTTGGCGGCCTGCGCGAACGCCCATTCGCGGACATAGCGCTCGGCAAGCCCGGTCCGCGCCGCGAGTTCGGCAAAGCTCGCCGCGCCTTTTTGATGCAGCGCCTCGAACAGGCCGAGCCTGTAGCCGATGCGCGCGGTCGGCACGCTGAAGGCGCCGCCCAGATCCCCCAGCATCTTTCCGACCAATGCGCCAAGCTTGTCGTTGTCAATATCGCTCATTACGCGTTCTCTCCTCAAAAAGTCACAGGACGGCCCTGGACGACAAGAAATATATAAATCGGTCAATCGACCGAATTCGGTCACTTGACCGATTTACCATCGGAGCCTCATGAGTCAAGGCGCCTCACTGGTTCTTGAACGACAACCACTAGGCCCGAGACGACAACCTTTCATCGCGGTATTCGATGCGGCGGCCATCAGGCGCGATGCCCATTTTTGGCGTCCCCGATCCCGATGTGGCCGGGAGTGCGACGTTCGCCGCCGGGACATTCGACGGCGATCGTGTCGCAACACGATACCGTTTAAGCATGACTGAGCAGGTCGGTGGGTATCGCTTCCGCGGTCGGGCAAGAACTCATTCTCTCGTAAAGGTGATCCACCCGCGCGGGCGCTGAGGCCGGGCTTCGCCGATGGGCCGGCAGCGAGTTGGGCAAGGACGGGGAACGGATGAGCGCAGCGGCTCTGCGCGACGCGCGGTCCGATGGCAGGCCAAGTCTACGAAAGCGGACCGCCGGCGGCGACGAACTGACTCAGCACTCGCCATAGCCGCAGGACACGGTCGATGAAAGCACGAGCGAACATCCGCGGCTTCGCCGGCTCTTGAGCATCGAGCGTTTCGCGAAGCGCGATGCGTGGGTGCTGTACGGGGTGAGCGCGTTGTAACATCGAAATCTCCGCGATCGGTCGCTTATGCCTGGCGCGTAGGACATGAAAAAACACAGGGAGACCCTGGACGACACAAATATAAAAATCGGTCAATCGACCAAATTCTGCTGTTTGAACGATTCACCATCGGAGCTGTATGAGTCAAGGCGACTCAATTGTTCTTGAACGACAAGAAATAAGCCTGAGGTGATGTCTTTCGTCGAACTGTTCGATGAAGCTGCGATCAGGCTCCGCAGCGCCGATTTCTGGCGCGCCGATGCCGATGTGATCAAGAGTGTGACGTTCGCGGCCGGACATTCCCTGGCGATCGTGTCGCCACACGATGCCGTCATCTCCCGGAACGCCAGGATGCGAAGCCGGTCTATCCGATAGGCGAATTTGTCAGCGGTGAGTTCTGCGTGCTCGGCCGCGCCGGCCGCTCACATCCGACTGCGGCGATCATCGCCTGCCGATCGAGGTTCCCGCTTCAGGCCACGTCGGCCTTGGCGGTCTCGGTTTCCTCGGTGACCAGCACATCGAGATCGACGAACAGCGCGTTCTCCTCGACGGGCTCGCCAAGCAGGCGTCCGGAGCCATGAACGTGCATCAGGGTCTGCACGCGGCGGGCGCTGAGATGGTCGACATGCTGGTGCCGCAGCGCGACCGGCAGCAACGTCTTCGGCAGTGCGACCATCGTGAACGCCGCAACCTTGCGCACCTCGGCGCCCTCGCGCCAGCTCAGCGGATTGAGCGTGTAGATCAACTGCCGCTCGATCTCGGGCGCCGGCAACTGCTTCGGCTCGGGCGGCGCGAGCAGCGCGACATTGGCGTTGCCGGCGCGCGTGCGCACCGCGGTGGAACGCAATTCCCAACAGATCAGGTCGGCGGCCGATAGCACTTCACGCCGCATCTCATCCACGCTGGTGGCGAACCTGGTCGCCTCCAGCACCTGCGCCGTGCCTTTCGCGACCGCCTCCACCAGCGCGGCGGCGCCGGCCTCGAATCGGGGACCGGCCTGTTCGATCGCCGCGGCCAGCGCCTCGATCTCGTCGGCCGCCCTGTCACGGTCGCGCTGCGCCCTGGCGTCGGCCAAGGCGCGTTCGGTTGCGATCACCTGCTCGTCGAATTCGACCAGCGTGGCGCGCAACGTCTTGGCGCGATCCTCGACCGTGCGCATCTTCGCCTCGGCGCGCGCCAGCTTGGCGTTGGTGGCACCCGCGACCGCCAGCCGTTCGGCCTCGGTGCGTTGTTCCAAAAGCGCCGTCTCCGCAATACTCAACCGGTTCGCCAGCTTCTGCCGCGCCGTCTGCTTTTCCTTTAGCGCACGCTCGAAGCGCTCGACCGGGCTGAGCTCACGCTTGAAAAATGCCATGGCGATATCCTTTGGAATCGCGGTCCTCCGCCGAATCAGTTCGCAGCCATAATGCGTGGAAACTAGTCTTAAACTTGGATAACATTGCGGCCTAAGCCGCAATTCCGCCGCGAGACGTTTCGACGACGCAGAGGCAAGCTCCGGCCGGGCAAGGTTTGCCGACCGAGCCGCAACCGAATCGATCGCCCGTCCGGCAAACGGCAGATAGAGCCGGCCGCCGCGCCGTCGATCCGATATCCCGGGAGACCCGTCAGCTTTGGTGCGGTCCCCGCATGATCTTCATGGCGCCTTCGATGTGCCGCCACTCCTTGGCTTGCTCCACATCGCCCTTGGTCTCGCAAGCCAGCGCATTCTGCGCGGCCTCTGCGATGGCGGCAAAACCGTGCCGATCGAGCATCTGCCGCGCGATCTGATGAATCTGTGTCTCCGGCATCATGTCACTCTCCTGATGGCTATCGTTCCTCTGCTGTTGACGCCGCTCTCGCGGACTCCTTCAACCCCTCCCGCCGTGGCGCCGTTCCTGTGCCCGCATAAAATCCGACATGGTTCCCCAGGGCGGACGGACCATGAGCCCCGACAATGCAGGTGGACGCAGACGCTTACCGACGCGGCGGTTCTGCCAACGCGTCGGCGCGTCGCTGTTCTCTGAAGTTCGACGAATCCAGCGCGCGTTGCGTCCGCTCACAAAAGCTTTGCGTTGACGAACAGCGTGCGCAGCGTGTCGGTGGCCTGTACCGTCAGCATGGCATTCTCGGCGGCGCCCTGCAGCGCCTCCATGGCGGCGTCATGCAGCGAACGGTACTCCATCCACTCGACCGAGTTGAGGCTGGTGAGGAACTGATAGGCCTGGCCGACAGTGGCGATCGCCACCGTCTTGCCGTTCAGCTTGATGCTGAACGTGGTGCGCAGCGGCGTTTCGGATCTGGAGGCTTCGATCATGAGCGCGCTCTGGCTGATGGCACAACGAGACGGAGAACCGCGCAGTCCGCGGAACAGGCGCGTTACGAATCCGAGGACGCGCGCTGCGAGACCTGCGTAGCCCCGCTCAGGCTTGGCACGACGATCAGGCGATTGATCTCGCCGTCGGTGTACGCTTTCAGGAAACGATCATAATTCTTGATCGAGACGCAGCCGTTGGAATCGCCGTTCGGACCAAGCATGTAGCTGTGCGTGAGCAGCCCTGAGCGTCCGAAGGTGGTGGTGCCGTCGACGGGGGTCATGCGCAA
>Ga0137412_10002173_pt1 | contig 15456 bp, 14 predicted proteins | sample CZODoug2_1_16fun_FD_122160 | JGI IMG/M metagenome (GOLD analysis project Ga0137412, IMG submission 122160) | Vadose zone soil fungal communities from Angelo Coast Range Reserve, California, USA - CZODoug2_1_16fungal (Hybrid Assembly) | ecosystem: Environmental > Terrestrial > Soil > Vadose zone...
CCCTGGACGGTCATCGTCGACAAGCAGCAGCGCGTGGCCGCCGTCTACAGCGGTCCTGTGCTTCCCGCCGACCTGCAACCCGTCCTGACCTCGCTGATCGCCGAGCCGTGAGCGTCCTCGCCAGCGGCTTCTCCGACACCGTCACCGACGGTTCGCTGGTGCCCGCGGCGGGAGTGGCGGCGCTGGTGGGGCTGATCGGGTTCCTGTCGCCGTGCGTGCTGCCGCTCGTGCCGGGCTACCTGTCCTATGTCGCCGGGCTGTCCGGCGACGACCGGCCGCGCCGCGTCGTCGCCGGCGCGCTGCTGTTCGTGCTGGGCTTCACCGCCGTGTTCGTCGCCGAGGGGGCGCTGTTCGGCGGCTTCGGGCAGTTGCTGCGCGACCACACGCTCACCATCGAGCGCATCTTCGGCGCCGTCACGATCGTGCTCGGACTGGTGTTCCTGGGCCGGATCCCCTTCCTGCAAAGGGAATTCCGCATCCATCACCTGCCACCGGCCGGCCTGGTCGGGGCCCCGTTGCTCGGCATCGCCTTCGGCGTCGGCTGGACGCCGTGCCTCACCCCGACGCTCGGTTCGGTCATCGGGGTGGCCTACAGCGAATCCACCGCCGGCCGCGGCGCGGTGCTGATGATCTTCTACTGCCTGGGCCTCGGCATCCCGTTCCTGCTGGTCGCGGCCGGGGTCGGCTGGGTGTCGGGGGCGCTCGGCTTCGTGCGCCGGCACGCCGGCGTGGTGGCGCAGGTCGGCGGAGCGCTGCTCATCGTCATCGGCGTGCTGCTCGTCACCGGCGTCTGGGACCACTGGATGATCGAGCTGCGCGACGTCTTCAACCGGCACCCCGGTGTCGGGGCGAACCTGTGATCCGCATCGCCCGCAAGGCGTGGCGCCGGCTGATCAGCATGCGGACGGCGCTGGTGCTGCTGTTCCTGCTCGCGCTCGCCGCCGTGCCCGGATCGCTGCTGCCGCAACGTCCACTCAACCCGACGAAGGTCGACGCCTACCTGCGCACGCACGGGGCGTGGGGGCGCTTCCTCGATCGCCTTGGTCTGTACGACGTGTTCGGCTCGGCCTGGTTCGCCGCGATCTACCTGCTGCTGTTCGTGTCGCTGGTGGGGTGCCTGGTGCCCCGCATCCGGCAGCACGCGAAGGCGATGGCCCGCAAACCGCTGCCGGCGCCGAAGAACCTCGACCGGCTGCCCGAGTCGGGACGCTTCGACAGCGGTGACGCCCCGGTCGCCTACGCGAGCGCGGCCCGGGCCACGCTCGGTCGGCGTTGGCGGATCGTGCAGCGCGAGGAGCCGGGCGGGGTCGTCACGCTCTCGGCCGAGAAGGGCTACAGCCGCGAGACCGGCAACCTGATCTTCCACGTCGCGTTGCTGAGCGCGCTGATCCTGATCGCCGTGGGACGCCTGTTCAGCTACCAGGGGTCGGTGATCGTCCAGCAGGGACAGGGGTTCTGCAATTCCCCGACCTCCTACGACGCCTGGCGCCCGGGGCGGATGGCCGCCGACGGCCACATCGGCCCGGCGCCGTTCTGCATCGACTCGCTCGACAAGTTCACCGCGACGTACACCGACACCGGTGAGCCGTCCAAGTTCAAGGCCGACGTGACGTACTCGAAGGTGCGCTCCGACGGCACGGACGGACCACCGATCAAGCACACGATCACTGTCAACCACCCGCTGCGCCTGTCCGGTGATCGGGTGTACCTGATCGGCCACGGCTTCGCCCCGCAGATCACCGTGCGGATGCCGGACGGTTCGGTGCAGCACGATCAGGCGACCTTCATCCCGTCGCAGCCGACCACGTTGCTGTCCGAGGGCGCGTTCCAGGAGCAGGGCAAGCCCGACGCCAAGCAGGACATCGGCATCGAGGGCTTCTTCGCCCCCACCCCCCAGGACATGGGCAACGGCGTCATCACGTCGTCGGCGCCGCAGGTCGACAACCCGGTGCTGGGCATCTTCGTCTACCAGGGCACGGTCAACCCGAACGGGCAGCCGCAGTCGGTGTTCTCGCTGAACAAGTCGAAGCTGACCCAGATCGGGCAGGCCAACCTGCGCATCGGGCAGACGACCCGCATGCCGAACGGGGTGACGGTGACCTTCGACGGATGGGTGCCCTGGGCCAGCATGCAGGTGTCGCACGACCCGACGCAGGGCTACCTGCTGTTCGCCGCGGTGGCCATGGTCGTCGGGCTCATCGGCTCGCTGAGCATCCGGCGCCGGCGGCTGTGGCTGCGGATCACCCCAGCGGTTGCTGAGAACCAGGGCTCGCCTACGGTTGTCTCGGTGGGCGGGCTCGCCCGCAGCGACTCGGGCAACTTCACCACTGAGTTCGCCGGCCTTCTCGACCGGCTCCGGGGCGTCGCGACGGTCGCCGAGCCGGGTCTCGTCAGTGCGCGGAAGGAGTGACGGTGGCGGTCAACTCGGGTATGGCACACCTGTCCGACGGGCTGTTCACGACAGCCATCGCCACCTACACGCTGGCCATGGCCACCTACACCGCCGAGTACGCGTTCGGGCGCCGCGGGCGAGTCGCTGCCACGTCGCGGGCGGAGGCCCGGGTCCTGGTCGGCGCCGGCGGACCTGACGTCGAGGTGCCCGCGTCCGACCTCGAGGTGCTGCCCGAGGTGCCGGCCGGCGACGGTTTTGGCCGCCCGGCATCAAATACGCGCCTGGACGGCCAAAAGCGGGTGGCGGGCGAGCGGTTCGGGCGCATCGCCGTGGCCCTCACGATCCTCGGCGCCACCGTCCACGCCGCCTCCATCGCCCTGCGCGGCATCGCCGCTGATCGGGTGCCGTGGGGCAACATGTACGAATTCTCCGCCGTGGTGGGCTTCGTCGCGGTCGCGGCGTTCCTCGGTGCGTTGTGGCGGGCGCCGCAGATCCGCTACCTCGGCGTGTTCGTGATGCTGCCGGTCATCTTGCTGATGTTCCTGGCCGGCACGGTGCTCTATGCCAAGGACGCTCCGCTCGTCCCGGCGCTGCAGTCGTACTGGCTGGCCATCCACGTCACGGCGGCGGCCAGCTCCGAAGGCATCCTGGTGACCAGCTCGGTGTTCACGATGCTGTTCCTGATCCGGCAGCGCTACGACGTGGCGATCACGACGCCGGACAAGCGGATCCGGTTCCCGGTGTCGATGGGCGCCCGGCTGCCCTCGCCCGAGACGCTCGACAAGGTCGCGTACCGCACTGTCGCCTTCGCCTTCCCGATCTACACCTTCGGCGTCATCGCCGGGGCGATCTGGGCCGAGGCGGCCTGGGGCCGCTACTGGGGCTGGGACCCCAAGGAGACCTGGGCGTTCATCGCCTGGGTGATCTACGCCGCCTACCTGCACGCCCGGGCCACGGCCGGGTGGAAGGGGCGCTCCGCCGCCTGGATCAACCTGCTCGGCTTCGGCGCGATGACGTTCAACTTCTTCGTGGTGAACATCGTCATCTCGGGCCTGCACTCCTACGCCGGGCTGAATTAGCGCCGCCGCGTCCTTCTCGTTGAGTGGTGCGTTTCGGTTCGAGTGGTGCGTTGTACCGCACCACTCGCCGTAGAACGCACCACTCAACGCCATCTGCCGGGCGCGGGTGGGCGCGGGTGGGCGCCTAGTCCGTCGGGGTGGCCGCTTTGGCCGGGACGACCTGGTCGTGGATCTGCTGGGTCAGTTCGTGGATCTGCCGGGTCAGGTCGGTGTTGGTGTGCAGCTCCTGCTCCTCGGCGACATAGTCGTGATCGGCCTTCTCCTGCTGGAAGGCCGCCGAGCGGTTCTGCCCGATCATGACGAACGTCGACAGGAAGATCGCCTCGAGCGACACGATCAGCGTCAGCTTCGGCCACGGGTTCTTCTCGACGAACAGCATCCACACGGCGAACACCACGATGTGGATGTAGACGAACGCCATCGAGCCCGCGAACCGGGTGATCGCGGCGGCCAGTCTGAGCTGAGCGTCGGCGGCGTGCTTCTCGGCGTCGGCGATGACGGCCGGATGGTGCGGCTTCGAGGGGTCAGGGGTCAGGGACGGCGGGATCGTCATGGAACATCCTCCGGTCGCAGATGGCGCAATGCCGCCCGGCAGCGTAGGCGATGGACCTTTGGACGTTGCGCGGCCGGTCCGCGGCCGGAGCGCAGCCGGCTCGTGATCTTCCTGCACGTACGGAGTCCGGGGGCAGCCCGTGCAGGAAGATCCGCCTCCGGCGGATGGGGTTATGCGTCGGAGGTGCGGGCGATGGTGGCGCTGGCCCGGCGCACCGCCCGTACCGGGCCGTCGGGCAGCACGTCGGCCAGGAACTCGTAGCTGTGCGCGAACACCGCGGCGGCCCGCGACGTGCGCGCCCGCTCCTGGGTGGCGCTGAGCCAGTCGGCCAGGTCACCCCAGCCCGGCGCAGCGAGCGATCCGCCGACCTGTTGTACGGACAGCGCGGCGCACAGGTTGGCGAAGGCCAGCCGGTGCCGCAGCGGCCACTCGCGCAGCGTCCCGAGAATGAACGACGCCGCGAACACGTCGCCCGCACCCGTCGCGTCGACCTCGTTGACGGGCAACGACGGCACCCACTCGTCCTCACCGGTGATCGAGTCGATGGCGATGGATCCCTGGCCGCCGCACGTCACCACCACGACCGGCACCTCGTCGGCGAGCTGCAGCAGCGCGGCCCGCGGGTCCTCGGTACGGGTGTAGGCCATGGCCTCGGTGCTGTTCGGCATGAACGCGTGGAAGTTGCGGAGCTCGTCGAGCAGGTCGGGCGACCACTCCTCGCTGGGATCCCAGCCGACGTCGCCGAACAGTGCCATGCCCTGGGCGCGGGCCTTGGCCATCCACGGCAAGGAGCCGTCGCCCAGATGCGCCACCCCGGCCCTCGCCTGGGGTGGATCGCCGACCATGTCATCGGGCGCGACCAGCGACGGATGCGTATGCGTGATCATCGAACGGTCGCGCTGGACGGCCAGCGACACGGTGACCGGCGAGTGCCAGTCGGCGAAGCGTCGCGACCGGGTCAGGTCGACGCCCTCCTGCTCGGACAGCGTCCGCCACAGGAAGTCGCCGTACAGGTCGTCGCCGAATCCGGACGACAGCGACGTGCGGAGGCCCAGCCGGCTCGCCGCGATCGCGAGATTGGCGATACCGCCGGGAGAGGAGCCCATACCCTCGGCGAAGACCTCGGTACCCCGGGCCGGCAGGGCGGGCAGGCCCGTGAGCACCACGTCGTAGAAGACTGTCCCCTGCAGGAAGACGTCGAACTCCATATCGGACCGCTCTACTCCTCGATCTGGTCTGTGTCACCTTCCAGGGTGACATGCTCGCGGCCGCTTCCTGGTCTCCCGATAGGAATGGTGCACAAGATGAAGCTGGCGATCCTCGGCGGCGGGGGCTTCCGGGTGCCGCTGGTGTACCGGGCGCTGCTCGGTGACCAGGGCACGCCGCGGGTCACCGAGGTCGCCCTGTACGACCTGGCGCCCGACCGGCTGGCGGTCGTGGAGTCGGTGCTGGCCCAGCAGGCAGCGGGCGTGGACGGTGCGCCGCGGGTGACGCCGACGTCCGATCTGGCCGCTGCCCTGGACGGCGCCCGGTTCGTGTTCTCAGCGATCCGTGTTGGCGGACTGGTCGGGCGCACCCAGGACGAGCGGGTGGCATTGCGGCTCGGCGTGCTCGGTCAGGAAACGACCGGGCCAGGGGGCATCGCCTACGCGCTGCGCACGGTCCCGGTCGCGATGCGGGTCGCTGCCGCGGTGGCCGCCTGTTGCCCGGACGCGTACGTCCTCAACTTCACCAACCCGGCCGGCCTGATCACCGAGGCGATGCAGCGCGTACTCGGCGATCGCGTCGTCGGCATCTGCGACACACCCGGCGGGCTGGCCCGACGCATCGGGGTGGCCCTCGGGCTGGATCCGGCCCGGTTGCAGCCGGACTACGTCGGGCTCAACCATCTCGGCTGGCTGCGCCGGGTGCTCGTCGACGGCTCCGACGTGCTGGCGGGGTTGCTGGCCTCCGACTCGGGTTTGGCCGAGCTGGAGGAGGCGGCGATCTTCGGCGTCCCGTGGCTGCAGGGTCTGGGCTGCATCCCCAACGAGTACTTGTATTACTACTACTTCACCCGGGACGCGATCCGCTCGATCGTGTCCGGCGGCGCGACGCGGGGCGAGTTCCTGCTGCAACAGCAGCCTTCGTTCTACCGGGCCGCGGCCGCCGCGCCGGGCGACGCGCTCGCCTTGTGGCAGCGCACCGTCGACGAGCGCAGCGCCCTGTACATGGCCGAGGCGAAGGGTGGGCCGGTCGATGTCCAACAGCCGCAGACCGACGGGTACGAGCAGGTTGCCCTGTCGGTCATGGCCGCCATCGCCCGGGACGAGCCGGCGCAGATGATCCTCAACGTCCGCAACGGATCCGCGCTACCGGGCTTGGACGCCGACGCCGTGGTGGAGCTGCCGGCGACGGTCGACCGCTTCGGCGTGCATCCGTTGGCGACGTCTACCCCGGACCTGCACCAGCTCGGACTGATGCAGCAGGTCAAGGCCGTCGAGCGGCTCACCATCGAGGCGGCGACCACGGGGTCGCGCGACGCCGCGCTCAAGGCGTTCGCGCTGCATCCACTCGTCGACTCGGTATCGGTGGCCCGCGATCTGCTGAACGGGTACGTCGACGCGATCCCCGAGGTCGCCGCCGTCCTCCGTTGAGTGGTGCGTTACCCGTCGAGTGGTGCGCTACAACGCACCACTCGGACGACAACGCACCACTCAACGGATTCAGCCGCCGGTCGTCAGGTCGTAGACGGTGCTGCCGCCGACGGTCTGGGCAGTGAACGTCGACGTGATCCATTGCTGGATCTGGTACGCCGTCGAGGTCTGCGCCTCCGTCGACCCGATGAACCCGCCCGAGTCAGCGACGTAGTAGTGCACCTTCCCCTGGGCGACCAGGGCCTCGAACGCGCTGAGCGTGATCGCCGGGTCGGTGCCGTTGTAGCCGCCGAGCGACATCACCGACGTGCTCGTGGCGAGCTCGAGGGAGGCCGCCTCGTTGTCGCTGGTGGTCGCAGCCGACCACTCGTAGGACCCGGACTTCAGCAACGTCGCGAGCGCACTGTCCACTGTGGACGCTCCGCCCAGGCCGCCGGCCGCACCGCCACCCGCGCCGCCGGCCGTACCGCCGCCGTTCGGGCGTCCCGTGCCGCCGCCGGGTGCGGTGCCGGGCGGTGGGGCGCCCTGCGCGTTCGCGCCACCCCGTCCGCCGAAACCGCCGGCCCCGCCCGCCCCGCGCGCGCCGCCGAAGCCGCCGCTCGACGCGGGACCGGCACTGGGAATCGCGCCGGTGTGCGCGGTCGACGCCGTCTGCACCGCGTACGCCGACGGACCGGCGAGCAGGGCCACCGCCACTGTCCCGGCGACGAGCACGACTGAACGGGTGGTCAGCACCGCCGCCACCGCCGCGACGCCGCCGAGCAGCACGACCCAACGCAGCCAGGGCGTCCAGTCGCTGCGGCCCAGCAACTCGAACGTCCACCACGCACCGGCCCCGATGAGCAGCGCGAGCGGCCAGCGCGCCCGGGCCTGCCACAGCCCGACCGCGCCCAGACCGACGAGCGCCGCGATGGCCGGCGCGAGGGCCACCGTGTAGTACGGGTGGATGATGCCGCCCGCGTAGCTCAGCACGACGCCGGTGACGAGCAGCCAACCACCCCAGACGATCAGGCTGGCCCGCAGGCCATCGGTTCGCGGACGGCGCCAGGTCAGCCACCCCAGCGCGCCGATCGCGACCAGCGCTGCCGGCAGCAGCCAGCTGATCTGGGTGCCCATCTCGGTGCCGAACAGCCGGGTGAGGCCGGTCTGGTCGGACGAGAAGCCGCCACCACCGCCGGTGACGTTGCCGTTGTTGCTCGACCCGTCCAGGCGGCCGAAGCCGTTGTAGCCGAACGTCAGCTCGAGGATGCTGTTGGTGTTGGAGCCGCCGATGTAGGGACGTGATCCGGCCGGCCACAACTCGACGAGCGCGATCCACCAACCGGCGGCGACCACCATCGCGCCGCCGGCGGCGAGAAGGTGCCCGACCCGCCGCCGTAGACCGGTCGGGGCAGCGACCAGGTAGGCGGCGGCGAGGCCGGGCACGACCAGGAGGCCCTGCAACATCTTGGTGAGAAAGGCGAATCCGATCAGCGCGCCGGCGAGCATCAGCCAGCGAACGCCGGCCCGTTCCACCGCCCGTACCGTGGCGTATGCCGCGGCGGTCATCAGCAGCACGAGTAGCGCGTCGGGGTTGTCGTACCGGAACATCAGCGCGGCAACCGGCGTCGTCGCCAGGGCCGCGCCGGCGAGCAGTCCGGCCGTCGGCGTCGAGACCCGCCGTACGGTGGCGTACAGAATGCCGACCGCGGCCACCCCCTCCAGCGCCTGCGGCACCAGGAGTGACCAGGAATTCAGGCCGAAGATGCGGACGGAGATGTCCATTACCCACAAGGACGCGGGCGGCTTGTCGACGGTGATGAAGTTCGACTGATCGAGCGATCCGAACAGGAACGCCTTCCAGCTCTTGCTACCGGCCTGCGCCGCCGCCGCGTAGAACTGGTTGGCCCAGCCGGAGCTGGACAGTCCCCATACGTACAGCAGGGCTGTGCCGCCGAGCAACGCGAGCAGCGCCACGCGGTGGCCTCGTTCGGCGCGGGTCTTCGTGGCGGTCCGGGCCGTTGTGGCCTCGAGGTCGACCGGGAACGTCACCGTCGCTGCGGTCATCAGCTGGCCGCCTTCGTGAGGTCGTAGACAGTGCTGCCGCCGACGGTGGTCGCCGTGTAGTGCGCTGCCACCCAGCTCTCGATGTCGCTGTTGCCGCCGCGACCGCCGCCGCCCCCGCCGGAGACGTAGTAGCTGATGTCGCCCGCGGCGACGTACGCCTGGAACTGGGCGAGGGTCGGTGCCGGGTCCGAGCCGCTCCACCCGCCGATCGCCATGACGGCCTTGCCGCTGGCCAGGATGAGCGTGGCCGCGCTCTGGTCGCCGACCGTGGCAGCGGCCCACCGGGTGGTGGTCTTCTCGAGCAGGCTGGTCAGCGCGGAGTTCGCCGTCGCGTCACCGCCCTGCGCGCCCCCGCCCGAGGGTGGCGCGCCCTGGGGCAGCGTGCTGCCGGATCCACTCGGTGGTGCGCCACCGGACCCGCTCGGTGGGGTCCCGCCCGTTCCGCCGCCGAAGCCGCCCCGGGCGCCCCCGAAGCCGCCGGTCCCACCGCGCCCGCCGCCGAAGCCGGTCGTGGACGCCGGTCCGGCCGAGGCGGTGCTGCCGGCGTGCGGCGTCGCGGCCGTGTTCAGCGCGTACGCCGACGAGGCGCCGGTGACGACGACGAGTCCCGCGGCCGCCGCGGCCACGGCGACGCGGCGATCAGGCACCAGCAGGGCGATCACCGCGGCCACGGTGAGGACCACCAGCGCCGGCCGCAGCCACGCGTTCCAGTCCGGCGAGCGGCCCAGCAGCTCGACGCTCCAGAAGCCGGTCGCCGCGACCGCCGCGGCGAGCACCACCCGGGCGGCGACCATGGAGCGCTGCCGCCACAACGTCACCGCGCCGATGCCGACCAGTGCCGCGATCGCCGGGGCGAGTTCGACGGTGTAGTACGGATGGATGATGCCGCCCGCGTAGCTCAGCACGACGCCGGTGACGAGCAGCCAGCCGCCCCAGAGCAGCGCGGCGGCGCGGGTCCGGTCGGTGCGCGGGGCTGGGCGGGTCAGCGCGATCAGGGCCACCAGCATGATGAGGGACGCGGGCAGCAACCACGAGATCTGCGTCCCCATCTCGGAGTTGAACAGGCGCCCGAGCCCGGTCGCCCCGCTGAACCCACCGCCGGCGCCACCGCCCCCGCCGCCGCCCGTCTCGTCGCCCGTGATCCGGCCGAGACCGTTGTAACCGAAGGCCAGGCCGAGCGGGCTGTTGTCCGTCGAGCCACCGATGTAGGGACGGTCCGACGCCGGCCACAGGGCCACGGCGAGTACCCACCAGCCCGCGCCGGCGATGAGGGCGCCGCCGGCGGCGAGCAGGTGCAGGATGCGTTTGCGCAGCGACACGTTGGCGGCGACGAGGAACACCAGCGCCAGCGCCGGCGCGACCGTGAACGGTTGCAGCCCCTTCGCCAGGAAGTCCAACCCCATGACGGCGCCGGCGAGCATCATCCAGCGCAGCCGACCCTCGTCGATGGCCCGGGTCACGAAATACGCGGCGGCGACGAGCAGCAACGTCATGAGGGCGTCGGGCTGGTCGTAGCGGAACATCAGCACCGCGACCGGCGTCACCGCGAGAACCGCCCCGGCGACGAACCCCGCCGCCGGTCCGAACCACCGCCGTACCGTGGCGTACAGCAGCGCTACCGCGGCGACGCCCTCCAGCGCCTGCGGCACGAGCAGCGTCCAGGAGTTGAAGCCGAACAGGCGTCCGGCGATCTCCATCGGCCACAGCGAGAGCGGCGGCTTGTCGACGGTGATGAAGTTCGACTGGTCGAGCGAGCCGAAGAAGAACGCCTTCCAGCTCTTGGTGCCCGATTGGACGGCCGCGGCGTAGAAGTCGTTGGCGTTGCCCGACGCCGACAGCCCCCACAAGTACAGCAAGGCTGTACCGGCGAGCAGTGCGGCGAGTCCCCAGCGCGCCGGATGCTGCACGCGCGATGTTGACGGTGCCTCCGTCACGGGCATGGTCGGCCGGGTGGCAGAGATCGTCATCGAGCGTCCTTCCGGTTGGTGGCGCGAGCGAAGACCCACTCGCGCATCAAGACGAAGCGCAGCACGGTGGCGGCGAGGTTGGCGGCGATGAGCACGGAGAGCTCGACGGGCCGCGAGGGATGGGTGTGCGTATTGGTAAGCAGAGCAAGCGAGCCGCTCGTCAGGCCCAGCCCGAGCGCGAACACGATCAAGCCCTGGGCCTGGTGTCGGGCCGCCCCGGCGCCGCGCACGCCGAACGTGAAGCGGCGATTGGCCGAGGTGTTGGCCACCGCAGTGATCAGCAGGGCGGTGAAGTTGGCGACCTGAGCGCCGAGTGGCGCTCGCAGTAACACGAACAGTGCGAGGTACGCCAGCGTCGACAGGACGCCGATCGCCGCAAAGCGAATTGCCTGCCAGGTAAGGCGTTTCGGTACGCCGGGGAGGTCGATGGGATGCCGTCCGAACTGGCGCCGTAGGTCGCGCAACGGCAAGGCGCCGGTCGCCAGTGCGCGGATGAGGCGGGCGATGCCCCGCAGGTCGGCCAGCGCGGTGGCGACGACGTCGACCCGGCTGTCCGGGTCGTCGATCCAGTCGACCGGGACCTCGGCGATGCGCAGCCCGCTGCGCTCGGCCAGCACGAGTAGCTCGGTGTCGAAGAACCAGCCGGTGTCGTGGACGTAGGGCAGCAGGGCCCGGGCGCAGTCGGCCCGCATCGCCTTGAATCCGCACTGCGCGTCGGAGAATCGGGCGCGCAACGCCGTTCGCAGCAGCAGGTTGTAGCACCGCGAGATCAGCTCGCGTTTCGGTCCGCGGGCGACGCGCGCCGAGCGCGAGAGCCGGCTGCCGATCGCGACGTCGCTGTGCCCGGACATCAGCGGGGCCACCAGCGGCAACAGTGCCGCCAGGTCGGTCGAGAGGTCGACGTCCATGTAGGCGACGACCTGCGCGGTGCTCGCCGCCCACACCTCGCGCAGGGCGCGGCCCCGTCCCTTCGCGTCGAGGTGTACGACGCGGACGCCGGGCAGCTCGTCGGCCAGGGCGACCGCGTACCGCAACGTCGCGTCGGTGCTGGCATTGTCGGCGATCGTGATCAACGTCGTGAACGGGAAGCCGCGCAGGTAGGTGTGCAGCCGGCGCACCGTGCTCGGCAGGTCGTCCTCCTCGTTGTAGACGGGCACGACGATCTCGACATCGACCGTCGCCTCCTGCAGCGCGGCCGTCACCGGGCCTCCAGGCGCAGGGCGAGCGCGGGGCAGAGGGCGACCGCGCGCCGGGCGTCGATGAGCTCGTCGTCGCGCACCGCCGACGGGGCCAGAAGCGGGAAGCCCCACTCGTCGCGAGCGATTCGCGCGGGCAGCAGCTCGGCGCACAGCCCGTGACCGTCGCAGCGCGTCCAGTCGATCTCGAGGTTGCTCATGCCGGCACCGCCAACTGTCCGAGCGTCGGCCGGCCGCAGCCGCCGTGGGCCTGGTGCCGCTCGACCTCGGTGCGCAGCACCTGCAGCCCGGACGTAACGAAGCGGGCGGCGCCATCGGGATGGTGGCAGGCACCGCGTCCGTCGACGGCGCGGGCATGATGCAGCGCGGCTGTAGAGTCGGCGCCCCGCATGATCGCGGCGACATCGCGAGCCAGCGCTGGTAACCCGAACCGGCACGGTCCGCACTGTTGCGCCGACTGCGCCGCCAGCCACGCTGTGACGCGGGCCAGCTCGCCCAGGGCGCAGGTACTGCCGTCGACGACGCTGATGACCCCGGCGCCGAGCCCGGTCGAGTGCGAGAGCTGGGAGTTCAGCTGCGGTGCGAGCCAGGTGCCGTGGTAGCCGCCGATGACGACCGCCTGCGGGATGCCGGCGCCGGCCGCACTCAGCACGATGCCGAGCGGGGTGCCGAGCGGGACCTCGACGACGCCCGGGTGCGCTACCGCCCCGCCGACGGTCAGCAGCGTAGTGCCCGGTTCGGCGTGCGTACCGGTGTCGCGGAAGCGGTGCGGACCGAGGCGCAGAGCCACGGCGACCTGGGCGAACGTCTCGACGTTCGACAGCAGGGTGCCCCGCTGGGTGAGGTGAATCCGGCGCCCCGGCGGGACCGCGGGGCCGCCGTCCAGCGCCCGCCGTACCGCCCGGGCCTCCCCGGCGACGAAGCCACCGGCGACCAGCTCGACGCGCACCCGCCGGCCGTCGTGTCGCTCGCTGATCGCTCGTCGAATGGCCGCGGCGGCGGCGTCGTCGTGCACCGCGACGGTGACGCGTTTGGCTCGAACGGCGGCAGCGACAGCAATTGCGCCGTCGAGCACGAGGTGCGGTGTCCGGCGTAGGAGCGTGCGGTCCTTGCGGCTGGCCGGTTCGCTCTCACTGCCGTTCACGATCACGGTGCCGTGGTCAGGGGTGGCCCGAACCTTCGTCGCGAACGGGAACCCGGCCCCGCCCCGGCCGGCGAGCGCGATCGCATCGAGCAGTGCGGTCAGTCGCGCCCGGTCGGTGGGCGGCAGTGGGCCGTGGGCGGCGAGGTGGGCGGTGTGGTCGAGCGACCCGTACCGATCGAGTCCGGCGAGCAGGCGCGGGGTGCCTATCGCCCACGTCGATGCGGCCGGCGCGTCAAGGGTGGCGGCGGTCATTGCATGGCTCCGAGGACGAGGCCCCGTCGAGCCTGGCCGCCCAGCCGCACCGTCACCGAGCCGAGCACCGTGAGCAGGCACAGCACCCAGATCGTCCGTACCCAGGGCAGATCTGCGTCGGAGCCGGCGTTGAGGCCGTGCAGCATCGCTAACCCCCAGGCGCCGTACGCCAACGTATGGACGTATCGCCACACCGCCGCGCCCCGCGCCGAGTTGGCCAGCCGCCCGCGGGCGAAGCCCAGAGCGCCGACCAGGATGAACACGTAGGCCGCGATCGACCCGAGCGCAACGGCGTTCGGGCGGTACGCCGAGGCGAACGGCACGAACGCGCCGTACGCGCCGACCCCGGCCTTCGCGTCCGCCACGATCGTGGTGACGTGCACGACGATCAGCCCGAGCCCGAGCGCGGCGGCGGTGCGGTGCGTGTACTGCGTGACCACCCGGGTAGCCGCCGAGCGAATCTTGATCGAGGTCAGCGCCCCCAGTGATGTCGACAGCGTCAGCACGATCAGCGCGGCCAGGCCGGCACCGCGCGCCGTGTACCAGAGCGTCATCACGCCGCTGCCTTGTGCACGACGGCTGGCCAACCGGGCGTCGTCTGGACCGCGCCGTCGGCGTGCACCAGTCGTGCGGCGAGGCGGCGTTCGGTCAGCCAGTCGACGGCCGCGTCGCCGAGCACGATCGCCGCCGTGCTGGCGGTGTTGGCGGCGAGAGCCGACGGCGCGTACACCGAGGCCGTACGCCACGGTCCGGTGGCCGGTTCGCCGGTTCGCGGATCGACGATGTGGTGGACGTCCTGGCCGCCCCGGCGCCAGTGCCGGACCGTCGTCGTGGACGTCGCCATGCCGCCGTGCGACAGCACGACGACCTGCCCGGGCCCGCCTTCGCGTTCGGCGACGTGCACCGGCCACCCGGTCGGGGTGACGCCAGCCGTCGCGAGGTCGCCGCCGATCTCGACGAGAACGCCGACGCCGTAACGGTTGTACAGCGTCCGGGCGGCGTAATCGACGGTGTACGCCTTGGCGGTTGCGCCCAGATCGAGCGCCGTACCCCTAGGTACGGTAAGGAGGCCGGCCTCGCGATGCAACCGCACGTCCGGCCAGCTACGTCCGGCTGGGGATGGAGTGATCGCCGGACCGTGCTGGGGGATCGCGGCGATGTCGCGGTCGTAACCGATGCGGTGCATCGCGAGGCCGACGGTCGGGTCGACGGCGCCCTCGGTGTACGCCGCCGCGTCGAGAGCGGCCTTCACCAGGTCGCTCAGTAGTCGAGGGATGGGGACCGGTCGCCCGGCATTCGCGTTCGCCACCGACAGCGAAGAATCGGCCCGGAAGCGGCTGGCGCTGCGGTCGACCCGAGCGAGCAGCGCGTCGAGGTCGGCGGCAGCATCGGGCAGCACGTTCGCGTTGGTCACCGCGAGGCGCACGGTGCAGCTCCAGGCGCGGGTGACGTACACGTGGGCGGTCATGAGCCGTTGCTCCCGCCGACGGGCGCCTGGGTTTGGTCGTCCGACGAGATGCCGCCGTTATCGCTGGTCGACGAGTTCTTCGAGGTGTCGTCGTTGGTAGTTGTCGTGGTCGAGGTGGTGGCTGCATCGGAATGGCTGATGGTCGACACGAGCGTGACGGTCAGCGCGATGGCGCCCGCCACGACGCCGCTCCCCACCAGCGCGGCCCGGTGCAGGAGACGTCTCGTACGAGGTTGCGTCGTCATAGGTAAGACGGTCGCGGTTAACGGGTCAGCCGGGCCTCAGCGCTACGTCAAGCCCGTCCTAAGCCGGGCTGGGTGCTGGCTGGGTCCGGCTTGCTGGAGCGGTCGAGCTCGGCTGCTGTCGTTCGCCTAGTGCGGCGGCGGGTTCTGTGTCGCTGTGGTTGCCTTCTAGAGCGGCGGCGACGGGGAGTTGGCATCCGGGTCTCCTTGCGCTGCTGGCTTGCGGCTCCGCTCTGACTGCTCCAGCCCCCGCGCGTGGCTCTGCGCCTGTCGTTGCCCTATCTGTCGATGGTCAGATCTTCGTCGGTCAGTTCCTATCGATCGGTCCAGCTCGCACTTCGCGATTTCCTTATGAAATAGGGTGAATCTCTCTAGACATTGCTTGGTCCGGCTTGATGGACTAGCACACATGTTCGAGGGCGAGGAGGATGCCGTCGCACCGGTGGCTGCCCTGCTGGACCAGCTCTCCGCCACGGTGGAT
>Ga0137412_10002175_pt1 | contig 15445 bp, 14 predicted proteins | sample CZODoug2_1_16fun_FD_122160 | JGI IMG/M metagenome (GOLD analysis project Ga0137412, IMG submission 122160) | Vadose zone soil fungal communities from Angelo Coast Range Reserve, California, USA - CZODoug2_1_16fungal (Hybrid Assembly) | ecosystem: Environmental > Terrestrial > Soil > Vadose zone...
CCGGCGGGCTGTGCTGTCACGTCCTCATCCTGGGCAGGTCCGGCCTCGTGATCACCGGCAACCTACCGCGCGGGCTCCGACCAGCAGCGCTCAGGCACGCCCAGCTGCTCGCGCCCCGACGAGGCGCGAGGCGTCCGATCACGGCGTGACGGGTCGGCCTCCGAACCAACCGTCTCTTGCTGGAGTAGACGTTGCGGCTAAACAGCGAGCAAATGGCTAGTCGTCTAGTTGAGGATTAGCCGTTCGCAGCGATCTCGGCTCCGGGCGACGTCAGGCCCCCAGATCAGCCCAGGCCGGCGTCCGCCCCCAGACAGCCGGCGCCATCCACCCTCCGCAGCTGTCCCCGATCTGGACCGCTCGGTGCGATCCAACGCGCCGGTTCGCCGGGCAATCGACCCGGCCGGCCGGCCCTCTCCCCGGCCTCGTTTCCCGGCCGACCGGCCATCGACATCTGGACCTTGCGCGTCCCCGCCAGCGTGCCCGGGCCTGCCATGAGGCGCGCACCGGGGCGGGACCGCGATCCAGAACCATGCGCTGCGCAGCCCGCGCTCCACGAAGAGCCGGTGTTCCACGAACGTCCACGATCTGGGCCTCCGACCCCGGTTCGGTCGCCGCGTGCCCCGCACAGGGCCGGAGGATTGCCTGCGTTGAGCACCGTCCGTGGTCGCCGCGCCTAACCGCACCTGACGCCGGCTGGCCCGGGCCGGGCCGGGCGGCGTCGCCGGAGGATGCGGTCGGGGCCTGTCTCCAGCCCGATTCGGCGCGCTTTGTGGCTGATGCGGGGAGATGACTCATTGGGGGAGATCCGTCCGTAGCTTCGCTGCCCCGCCCAGGTATACGTGCCTGATCTCGCTCCGGGGGCGCTCGGACTCGACGTGCGCCAGCACCCGGAGTACCCGCGGCATCGCCCCGGGAACACCGATCTCCGAGGCGCAGAGCAAGGGCACGTCGGTCAGACCGAGTTGACGCGCCGCGTACGCCGGGAACTCGGCCGTCAGGTCAGGGGTCGCGGTGAAGACCATGCTGATCAGCTCGACCGGTCGGATCTGATTTCGTTCGAGGATCGCGGTGATCAACTCAGCTGTCCCGGAGAGGATCGCCTCGCGATCATCGCTGTCCACCTGGATAGCGCCGCGTACCGCCCGAACCGTTGCCACGCTGACGCCGCCACCCTTCATCGAGAACGCGCTTTCACGCTTGGCCGGTAAGCCGAGACATGTCTTCAGCAGCTTAGAGCTTCACCGACACGGCATCTAAGCAACGACACGCTTTAAACCTTTGTCGACTTAGCGATGCGTGGGTTTGGCGTCGACGATGCCGCAATCGAGATGACGGCCTGCCGAGGTATCGGCAGATCGGCGAGGTGTCAGGTCCGTCAACTGCCACATCGCTGAGCCGCCATCTCCCCAACGCGGCAAGTCAACGAGGTGCCGTACCGGCACGCCGGCAGACCGACACACGACTAGATCGACTCACGACCGGATCGGCGAGCGCGGACCGCGCATGGCTGGATCACCGCTGCGACCACTCACCCCAGCCGGGGGGCGCTCGATCGCGCGCACCGGAGAACCTCGGGCCTATAGTTGAGGACGGCAGCCCAGAGCCACAGGGGCCCGCGTTCCTGGGCCTGAGCCGCGAGATTGCGCGATCTATGGCTTTAGGGATTTAGCGACAAACCTCGGGGCGTTCCGCGCCGGACGATCTATCGTTACACCAGCAAATCGTTTAGCCCGCACAGAGCTAAATGTGTTCAGCGATGAACCGACTGATCTCCAAGACACCACAGCGTCTAAGCACTTTACCGTTTAAGATCCCAAGCTCTTAAGCTCTAAATCCTTTAACTGATTAGCAGTTTAAGCTGTATATCCGTACATCGTTCAACCGCTTAGATGCTTAAGCTTTTAAGCATCTAAGCGCTATGGCGGTTAACCGTTTTATCTCTGGATCGGTTCAGACTCTTATATCTATGCCGTCTTACAGGTTTGGCTCTACACAGACCTACGGCTAAGACCGTTAGAAGCTATACCGCTTTGTCGACAAGGTCACGAAGCTCCCCGACCTCTGACCGGGTCAGGGAGCGGATCTCGCCAGCGCGCTGGCCCCCGAGCCGCACCGGGCCGATCGACGTGCGGACCAGCCGTTGAACGGGATGACCGACCTCAGCGAGCATTCGGCGAACGATGTGCTTGCGCCCCTCGTGCAGGGCGATCTCCACCAGGCTGCGCTCCGGCGTCGAGTCCACGACCCGGAAGCGGTCCGCTCGGGCCCGACCGTCCTCCAGGTCGACCCCGGCCCGCAGCCGCCGGCCGACCTCGCGGCTCACAACTCCCTCGACCGTGGCGAGGTAGACCTTCACGATCTCGAAGGAGGGATGCATCAACCGGTGCGCCAGATCGCCGTCGTTGGTGAGCAGGAGCAATCCCTCGCTGTCGGCGTCGAGACGGCCTACATGAAACAGACGCTCGCGGTCTGCGACCAGGTCCCCCACGGTCTGACGCCCCCGCGAATCCGACATCGCGCTCAACACGCCCCGCGGCTTGTTCAGCGCCAGATATACGAAGTCGTCCCGGACCTCGATGCGCGCGCCGTCAACCCGGATCACAGCCGTCTGCGGGTCGACTCGCGCGCCAAGTTGCGTGACGAGCACACCGTCGACCTCGACCCGCCCGGCACTGATCAGGATTTCACACGCGCGCCGCGACCCGAGGCCGGCGGCGGCCAGAACCTTCTGCAGACGGATACCCTCGTCAGGCATGTCTCACCGTCAACCTGACAGTTCGTCGCTTTCGAGTCCGCTCAGCTCAGGCAGTAGTGGAGCAAGAGACGGAAGCTCGTCAAGTGATCGCAGGCCCATCTTTTCGAGAAACAGCTCGGTCGTTCGGTACAGGCCACCGCCGGTGTCGGGGTCGGCGCCGACCTCGGTGATCAGTCCGCGGGTGATCAGTGTCCGAACGACGCCGTCCACGTTGACCCCGCGAATCGCCGAGATGCGCGAGCGCGTGATCGGCTGCCGGTACGCAATGACGGAGAGGGTCTCGAGTGCCGCTTGGGTCAGCCGCACTCGCTGCCCGTCCATGAGGAAGGACTCGATCCAGCCGGCGAGCTCGGGCCGGCTGTACAGACGCACGCCCTCGCCGATCTCGCGCAGCTCGATCCCGCTTCCTCGCTCATCGAGCGCCTGGGCCAGCGCGGCCAGCGCGGCCTCGATCTCGGGCTCGGGGCGGTGCAGCCCGGCCGCGAGGGCAGTGACCGTGACCGGCGCGTCGGAGATGAACAGAACCGATTCGATCGCCGCGCGCAGAGTGTCTGGCTCGCTCAACTCTGGACGACTCAAGTCCGCCGCAGCGGACGGTGCTGAGCCCTCGGACTGCTCGCCGTCAGACTGCTCGGTGCTTGGCAGCTCGTCAGTCGATACCGCATCCGGTCGCTCGCTGGTCGGCTGCTCGACGACTAGCTGTTCACCAGCCGGTGCAGTCTCCGGAGGCGACCCGTCCGCCGGGGCGTCCAGCTGCTGGTTGCCTGGCTCGCTACCCGGCTCACGTTGCTCTGCCCGCTCCCCCACTTGGCTGCCTGCTGCAGCCTGATCGGGGTCGGTCTCCGGGGCGTCGATTTCAGCCACCTTCGCCCTGGCCGTATCCAGCTCAGAACCCGCGTTGCTCACCCGTACTCCTCGTCCACAGTCTCATCGCCGAGCTCGGCCGTACCGTTGCTGTCCGCCGCCACCCACCGCACCCGCAGTTCGGCCAGGGCGGCCGCCTGATCGAACGCGACCGAGCCTTCGCGATAGAGCTCGAGCAGGCCCAGGAACCGGGCAACGACCTCGAGCGTGTTCTCGCAGTCGGCCACGAGCGAGCGAAATGTCGCTGCCCCGTGACTCCGCAGACGCTCACGGATTGTCACCATGTGTTCGCGCACGCTGACTCGCTGCGCGTGCACGTGGTCGGTCATGAGAACCGGAGCCGGCTTCGGCGTCAGCGCAGCGGCGGCCAACGCGGCGAATCGCGCCGGCGTCACGCCGATCATGATGTCGGGAAGGAGCTCGGCGAACGGCGCTTCGAGCTCGGCACTGCGTCCATGGCGCCGCGCCTGGGCGCGTTCCAACTCGGCCAGGTAGGCAGCCACGAGCTTGTACGCCCGGTACTGCAAGAGCCGGGCGAACAGAAGATCACGGGCCTCGAGGAGAGCCAGGTCTTCCTCGTCCTCGACGTCGGCGGCCGGCAACAACCGGGCCGCCTTGAGATCCAGCAGCGTGGACGCGACGACGAGAAACTCCGTCGCCTGACCGAGATCCCACTCCCCCGCCGCGGTGAGGTAGGACAGGAACTCGTCCGTGACTGTCGAGAGCGAAACCTCGGTCACATCCAGCTGGCGTCGGCTGATCAGCGTCAGCAGCAGGTCGAACGGCCCTTCGAAGTTCTCCAGCCGGACATGGAATCCATCTCCGGATTGACCCGTGAACTCGGCGCCGTTGGGCTCAGTCGCCAAGGATTCGATGTCCAGGGCGTCCTCGGCGGACAGATTCACGCCCCGCGCAGCCGTCGCACCAGGATCGACGAGTCGCCCTTGGCCTCGAGGTCGGCGAGTACCACCGCGACGGCTTCGCGCACGATCCGGCCCCGATCCACGGCCAGGCCGTGTTCGGCGCGCAGGTGCAAGCGAGCTGTCTCTATGTCGACAAGTTCCTCTGCCGAGCAATACACAGTGATCTTCTCTTCGTGGCGCTCACGACCGCTCGGGTTGCGGTCACCGACCACGCGGATCCGGCGGCCTCGGCCCGGACGCGCGGCAGCGGGCGCCGGCGCCGGCGCAGACCGCGGCGCGGACGCCTCCATCCGGTCGTCGTCCCGGTCGGACTCGACCTCCGGCTCGACGGGTGTCGGTACCACCGCGCCGACGCCCGGGTGATGGACCACCTCGTCGGACTTTGGGGCGGCGGACGTTGCCCGGAACAGCTCGGAGGCGCCGGGAAGGCTCGTCCGGCGCGTCATGAGTGTGCTCGCCATAGGGGGGACCTCGATATTCTCGCCGCGACCCGTGATCTCGTAATCCGCTCGTCGAGCCTCCAGCCCGCAGTTGCGTGCCGAAGTCGGCTCGTCTGGGTCATCGCGCGAGCACCTCCCGTGCGAGGTTGCGATATGCCTTGGCGCCGGCGGACGTCGGTGCCCACGTCGTGATCGGTTCGCCGGCGACCGTGGTCTCCGGAAAGCGCACGGTGCGGGATATCACCGTGTCGAATACTTCATCGCCGAAGGCTTCAACCACCCGCGCGAACACCTCACGTCCGTGTAGCGTACGGCCGTCGTACATCGTCGCCAGGATTCCGGCAAGCTTCAACTTGGGATTGAGTCGTTCCTTAACTTTTTCGATCGTGTCGATCAGGAGCGCCACCCCGCGGAGGCTGAAAAACTCGCATTCGAGCGGGACGATGACCTCGTCCGCCGCGGTCAGCGCGTTGACGGTCAGCAGACCGAGCGAGGGCTGACAGTCGATGAGAACGAAGTCGTACTCGTCGACGATCGGGGTGATGACGCGGCCCAGCGTCTGCTCGCGGGCCACCTCCCCCACGAGCTGAACCTCGGCCGCGGACAGGTCGATGTTGCTCGGCAGCAGATCCATGCCGGGGACGGCGGTCTTGAGCAGGATGTCGTCGACCGCGACGTCGCGTTCCATCAGCAGGTTGTAGGCGGTGCGGTCCAGCTGGTGCGGCTGCACGCCGAGGCCCACGGACAGCGCGCCCTGCGGATCGAAGTCGACGAGCAGCACCCGGCGACCGAACTCGGCGAGCGCTGCACCCAGGTTGATCGTCGAGGTGGTCTTGCCGACGCCGCCCTTCTGGTTGCACAGGGCGATGATGCGCGCGGGCCCATGACGCTCCACCGGCTTGGGTTCAACCAGCTTGCGCTTCGGGCGGGCAAGCGCTGGATCAGACGATTTCACGGACTCGACGGTGAACATGGCACCAGAATCGGCATTGTCTTGACTTGTCGACATAGCCATGAACTGCTTAAACCCCCTGCCCGCTTATCTCGCCGATCGCGAGGCTACTCCACGCCCGGCTCGGTCACGACACCGAACCGCGAAGGTCCGGCGAGTCGGCTGCAACAGTCGACCGAACCTTGTCAGTGCGGAGTGAGCAGTACCCCGCGCAATGACCACTCGCGCCGTACCGCGGAAGGTAAGCCGGGCAGACGCCACCACAACGCGATGAGCGCTCGCGCGAAGAGCTACACCTTCGCGCGCGGGTGCGCCGCGGCGTAGACCTCGCGCAACTGGTCGACGGTGACGAGCGTGTAGATCTGCGTGGTGGTCACCGAAGAGTGACCGAGCAGCTCCTGGACGACGCGTACGTCCGCGCCGCCTTCCATGAGATGAGTTGCGAAAGAATGGCGCAGCGTGTGCGGCGAGATGCCGCTGGCGAGCCCGGCCTTGTCCGCCGCGTCGCGCAACACCGTCCAGGCCGACTGCCGGGACAGCGGGCCGCCGCGCGCGTTGAGGAATAGCGCCGGCGTGCCGCGTCCCTTCGTCGCCAGCTCGGGACGGACCCGAACCAGGTACGCCTCGAGTGCGGCCGCGGCGAAGGATCCGACCGGCACGCGTCGTTGCTTTCCACCCTTGCCGGAGAGCAGAGCACTACGCGCCCCGAGGTCGAGATCGTCGACGGCCAGCCCCACCGCTTCGGAGATGCGTGCACCGGTGGCGTAGAGCAGCTCGAGCAGTGCCCGGTCGCGAACCGCCAGCGGCGTGCCGTCGAAGCCGGCAGCGTCCAGCAGCCGCTCGACCTGTTCAACGCTGATCGCCTTGGGCAACCGGCGCGGCGGCGTCGGCGGCCGAACCTCCCGCGCCACATCGACGTCGAGCAGGCCGTCGCGGACCGCGAATCGATGCAATCCACGGACCGCCACCACGGCGCGGGCCGCGGACGATGCCGACAGGGCCTGGTGCTCGGCGTCGCCCTCACGCAGGTAGCCGAGGAACCCGGAGACGGCCGCGCCGTCGATGCCGTCGAGCGAGGTGACGCGATGGGACGCCAGGTAGGCGACGTAGCGGTCGAGATCGCGTCGATAGGACGAGAGCGTGTTGCCGGCGACCCCTCGTTCGACCGCCAGGTGATCGAGATAGCTGCGCACGACGACGTCGAGCCGGAGCGCCCTGTTCGTGGGCGCGACCACGTTCATTGCCACCGCTCAGTCCGTCACCGTTTGGGGCCGGCCGGACCACGGCGCATCGGCCGGGCGGAGGTCGCGCCAGTTCCCGGCCCGGGCCATTGCCGCGGCGCACACCCCGGCGACCGCCGCGGCGTTCGTCAGCTCGCCGCGCAGGGCCCGGCCCACTGCCTCGTCCAGTGGAACCCGCGAGACCGTCAACGTGATCTCCTCGTGTTCGGGCACGAACCGCTCGCCGTGCGCGTCCGACAGCCCGCGGGCGAGAAACACCCGGATGGCCTCGTTGGACATGCCCGGCGAGGTGAACAGATCGATCAGCACGTGCCACTGCGCCGCGGCCAGACCCGTCTCTTCTTTCAGCTCGCGTTGCGCGGCGATGACCGCCGGCTCGCCGGCCACGTCCAGGAGCCCGGCCGGCAACTCGTCCAGGTAACGGCCCACGGGGTGGCGATACTGGTTCACGAAGACGACCTGGTCGTCGTCGTCCAGGGCCACCACACCGACCGCACCCGGGTGCTCGACGATCTCGCGGGTCGCGACGCTGCCATCGCTCATCCGCAACTCGTCGGTGCGCAGTGTCAGCACGCGCCCTTCGAAACGCCGAGTCGATGCGAGGACCTGATACTGGTCCGCGCTCACCGCAGCGCCGCGCTCTGGTAACTCGGCGATCCGTTCACGGAAGGGACGCCGTCCAGCGGCTCGATCTCGTGGGGCGACTCGGGAATCTCGACCGGCAGGCGCTCGGCGGCGTTGTAGGCCAACGCGGCGTCGATCAACCCGCGGAACAGCGGATGGGCTCGCGTCGGCCGCGACTTCAGCTCGGGGTGCGCCTGGGTCGCGACGAAATACGGATGCAGCGAACGGTCGAGCTCGATGAACTCCACGAGCCGACCGTCCGGGGACGTGCCACTGAAGACGAGGCCGGCAGCAGCCAGCTTCTCGCGGTACGCGTTGTTCACCTCGTAGCGGTGCCGGTGTCGCTCGGAGACCTCGATCGCGCCGTACGCCTCGGCGACCAGAGTCCCGCCGCCCAGCACGGCCGGGTACGCGCCCAGCCGCATCGAGCCGCCGAGGTCGGCGTTACCGGCGACGATCTCGACCTGATCGGCCATCGTGGCGATCACCGGGGCCGGCGTGTCCGGGTCGAACTCACTCGAGTTGGCACCGTCGATGCCGGCCAGGTGCCGAGCGGTCTCGATGACCATGCACTGCAGGCCGAGGCACAGCCCCAGGATCGGGATGCCGTTCTCCCGCGAGTACCGGGCGGCGCCGATCTTGCCCTCGATGCCACGCACCCCGAACCCGCCGGGGATCACCACCCCGTCCACAGTGGACAGTTGCTGGGCGGCGCCGACCTCGTCCTCGCAGGTATCGGCCGGCACCCACTTGACGTGAACCTTCGCCCGCCGCGCGAACCCGGCGGCCCGCAGCGCTTCGGTAACCGACAGGTACGCGTCCGGCAGGTCGACGTACTTGCCCACCAACGCGATGGTGATCTCGTTGCGCGGGTTGTGCACCCGATCGAGCAGGTCGCCCCAGAGCGTCCAGTCGACATCGCGGAACGGCAGCCCCAGTCGGCGCACGACGTACGCGTCGAGGCCCTCACTGTGCAGCACTTTGGGGATCTCGTAGATGCTCGGCGCGTCGGTGGCCGACACGACGGCTTCCAGATCGACGTCGCACATCAGCGAGATCTTGCGCTTGACGTTGTCCGGGATCTCCCGGTCGCTGCGGCACACGACGGCGTCGGGCTGGATGCCGATGCTGCGCAGCGCTGCCACCGAGTGCTGGGTCGGCTTGGTCTTCAGCTCGCCCGACGGCGCGAGGTACGGCACGAGCGACACGTGCAGGAAGAACACGTTGTCGCGGCCGACGTCGTGGCGCACCTGGCGCGCGGCCTCGAGGAACGGCAGCGACTCGATGTCGCCCACCGTGCCGCCGATCTCGGTGATGACGATGTGCGGAATCTGGCCGTCGGGCCCCGGCGCGGCCATCGCCCGGATGCGGCTCTTGATCTCGTTGGTGATGTGCGGGATGACCTGCACCGTGTCACCGAGATACTCACCGCGGCGCTCCTTGGCGATCACCGTGGAGTAGACCTGACCGGTCGTGACGTTCGCCGAACCGACCAGGTCGGTGTCGAGGAAGCGTTCGTAGTGGCCGACGTCGAGGTCGGTCTCGGCGCCGTCCTCGGTGACGAAGACCTCGCCGTGTTGAAAGGGGTTCATCGTCCCGGGGTCGACGTTCAGGTACGGGTCCAGCTTCTGCATGGTGACCCGCAGCCCGCGCGCCTTGAGCAAGCTGCCGAGGCTGCTCGCGGTCAGCCCCTTACCCAGCGAAGAGGCGACACCGCCAGTGACGAACAGATGTTTGGTGGGCTGCCCGGAGGGCGCCAGCGTCCGATCCACGGAAGTCCACGCTAACACGATGCGCGTGGACTCCTCGCATGATCAGCGCGACGCGCCGATCAACTCTCGGTAAACGGCCTCGACCTGGGCCCGTGTGTCGTCCTCGTTGGGCAGCCGACGGGCGACCTCGGCCGCTCGAGCGGCCAGCGTCGCCGCCCAGGCATCGTCGGCCAGGACGCGGTCGATCGCTGCCGCCAGCGCCTCGGCGTCACCCGGCGGAACGAGCACGGCGCCGTCGCCGACGATGTCCGGCAAGCCGCCGACCCGGGTGGCGACCAGCGGCCGTCCGGCCCGCAACGCCTCCTGAACGGATAGCGGGCTGCCCTCCCACACGCTCGCCCACACCACGACGTCGGCCGCCCGCAGCAGATCAGGAATGTCGACACGTCGACCTAGCAACATTACCGGGGCGTCGAGGGACGCGATCAGCGCTTCGAGCTCGGCCCGTTGCGGACCGTCGCCGGCGATCACCGCGCGGACGGCCGGGCACTGCTTGCACACGTGCGTCACCGCCTCGATGAAGACGTCATGCCCCTTCTGCGGATGCAGCCGGCCCACGCTGAGCAGCAACGGCGCGTCGCCCACGCCGAGCGCGTCACGCACCTCGGAGGGGAACCGTTCGGGCTCGCGCAGCGGCGCGGCGACCGGACCCGGACGCACGTCACGGCCGCCGAGCGCGCGCACGCGTTCCTCGAGATCGGGCGAGACGCACAGCGCGATGTCCGCGGTCCGCGCGACGTAGCGTTCCCCCGCACCGAGCACGCGGCGGCGCGGGCCAGACGGTGCGAGCACCGCGTTGTGCCACGTCACCACCAGGGGATGCCGGCGCGTCAGCCCCGCGATGGTCGCCGCTCGCAGGCCGTGCGCGTGCACCACGTCCGAGCCGGCGGCCACCCGACGTACCACGCGCACCGCTCGAGGGTCGGCCGGCTTCCCGCTGATGGGGGTGAACGACGCCCCATCCCGCGAGAAGCCAAACAGGTCATCGGTGGCTTGGGGGCCGCAGACGTTCACCTGCCACCCGGCGCCGCTGAGGCGCCGCGCGAGCGATGCGACATGCGCCCCCACCCCACCCGTGCTGGTGGCCAGGACGAGGGTGACGGCGCTCATGCCGGGCCGCCGCGTAGTCGGGATCGCAGGATGGTGATCAGTTCGCGATCGGCTAGTGCCAGCGCGGCGAGCGCGATGGTGACCGCGACGGCGGCGGCGGCCACGCCCAGACCGATCGACGGGACGACCCCGCGCCCCTCGGCCAGCCGACCGACCGTCCAGCCGGCGGCACCGGCGATTGCGGCGATGCCCGCCCCACGAACCACGTCGACGACCCGATCGCGCACGTCGTCGAGCAGTCCGTGGCGGCGCATCGCCAACAGCAGCAACGCGGCCGCCACGGTCACCCCGATCGAGTTGCCGACCGCCAGGGCGACGGCACGATGGCGGGCGGGCACGGTCACGGCCAGCACGATATCGGCGACCACCACCACCACCTGTCCCGCCACCTGGGCCTTCGCCGAAACCGCGACCTGCCGCGCCGCATACAGGCAACGGGCGAACAGCGCGACCAGCCCCCAGCCGAGCAGCCCGAACGCGAATCCCACGACGGCCGGCGCGACCGCGGCATGGGCGCCGGACCCGCGCTGCAGCACGACATTCCCGATCGGTTCGGCCACCGCGACGAGGACGGCGGTGCCCAATGCGCTCAACGCGACGACCGCCCTGGTCGCGCCGGTGACCAGGTTCCGGGCGGCAGCGTGATCCCCCCGTTCCCACGACGTCGCCAGGCGGGGGAACGCCGAGGTCGCGATCGGAATGCTCAGCGCCGCCCACGGAAGGAGGAACACCGTCTGCGCCTGGGCGAGCGCGACGACGGTTCCGGTCACGGTGTCCTGGTTCGAGAGACGCAGCATCACCGCGGTCGAGAGTTCCTGCGCGCCGAGCGTGAACGCCCCGGCGAGCGCGGCCCGGCGGGCAGCCGGCGCCAACCCGGCCGGAAAGCGCAACGTGCGCTGGTAGCTGATGCCGAGGCGTCGCACGGCCGGCACCTGGCAGCACGCGAGCACGACCACGCCGACCGAGGTGCCGACGCTGAGCACGAGCTCATCGGCGCGCGGCAGCCCGACGGCGTCTCGTCCCACGCCGGCCAGCTGTCCGTACCAGAGGTAGGCAGCGATCACGATCAAGCTCGACAACAGCGGCGCCAGTGCCGGCCACGTGAACCGTTCACCGGCCTGGAGCGCGCCGCCGAGTACGACACCGACGCCGTAGAAGATGATCTGCGGAACGAATACCAGGAGCATCCGGGTGCCGAGGTCGACCGCGCCGGCGCACTGACCACTACCCAGCAGCAGCTCGACGATCGGCCGCGCCGCGAGCGCGAGCACCAGGGCGATCGGCAGCAAGATCAGCATCGCCCAATTCAGCATCGCGGACACCGTCCGCGACACCGTCTCCCGATCTCCGTTCGCGAACGCCGGGGCCAGCAGCGGCACGACCAGCGCGGACAGCATCCCGCCGGCGACGATGTCGAAGACGATGTTCGGCACGGTGTTCGCCGTCTGATACACGGCTCCGACGCAGCCACCACCCACTGTGTGGCCGAACGCGGTTGTGCGGGCGAAGCCGACCAGACGCGCCAGTACGGTGATCGCCGCGATCAGCGCCGCTGCCCGCAGCAGACGCCGGCTGGTACCCGGGCCGCCCTCGGACGACGTCACTGCGTCGGTGCTCGGCCGAGCTGATCGAGCATGCGCAGGGAAGGTGTGTTGTCGATGACCCGGCTCAGGCTCACCCGCTCGCTCGCAGCTGTGATCGCGCCGATGACGGCCAGCGAAGCCATACGGGTGCGTACGGAGCCGGAGGCGAGCCGGACACCGACCAGCGCACCGAGCGTGTTCGCGCCGAGATCGCCCAGCATCGTGCGCTCGCCGAGATCGTCAGGTAGGACGCCGGCTGCCGCTCCGGCGCTGGCGGCCGCCACTCCGCCGGCCGGTCCCGACGCACCGAGCAGCCCGGCCACCACCGCAACCTTGCCGGCCCGGCCCGGCCGCAGGTCGAGGAGGTTGAGCAGGTTCGCGGATCCGGCGATCACCGCCGCCCGCAAGACGCGATCCGCGATCCCACCGGAACGGTCCAGCCGACCGGCCGCCGCCAGCGCCGAGCCACCGATCACCGCGATCTTCACCACACCGCCACTGACCCGGCCGGCCCGAATCGCGGCGAGATGCCCAGCGAATCCCTTGTCGCCGGCGACCTCGGCCCGGCCGGCCAACAGGTCGTCATAGGCGCCGGCGACCGCAGCCGCTCCCCCGGCCAGCAACGCCGGACCACGACGTCCGGGGGCCTCGAGGAGCACACCGACGAGTGAGCCGACCGCCGCCCCGGACCCGCCGGCCAACGAGACGCGGCGCCCGCGGAAGTTCTGCCGGCGCCAGCCGGGCACCTTGTCGAACGGCGAACCCTGAGCGACGCGAGCTACGACTGCGGCCGCCACCGACGCGACGATCGCAGCGCGCGCCGCATGCACTGCGCCACGCTGGCGCGGATCGGCCGGCACGGGCGGGCTACTTGGTGGCCAGATTGGGGTAGAGCGCCTTGGCACCGCCGGCCGTGCCGTAGTGGCCGACGACCGTGTTCGGCGCCGGGCTGCGGACATCGACGAGCGCCAGGATCGTCGAGACGCGTCCGACGATCGTGTCGGCGTTGTCGACCGTCGCGACCGTGGACCGGTCACCACCGTCGCCGCGTACGAGGGCCACGAGACCGCCGTCCGTCGCTGACTGCGTGTCACCGGCCACCACCGCATGCGCGCCCTGCTGCTGCAGCTGCGTGATCAGCGCGAGTTCGGTCTGTCCGCGCGCGTCGTTCGCCGGCAGCGTGCCGTCGGAGACGACCAGGACGTTCGTCGAGGGCGTGAAGCCGTCGCCGTGCTCCTTGTTGAGCATGGACATGCCTGAGAATCCGGCGAGTACCTGGGTCAGGTCGCTCTGCTCGCCCCGGCCCAGCAATACGTAGGCGAGAAGCGCCCCGCCGATGGCACCGGCCTGGTCGGTGCTCGGATAGGTCAGCCCGAGGGGCTGGATGTTTCCTCCGGTCGCGAACTTCGTGATCTGGCCGGCCCGCTTGGGATCGGTGTAGTCGTTGGTCAGCTGGATCTGTCCACTGACCTTGCCGCCGGCGTCCGCGACCACCTTCGCCAGGCCGTCCTTGACCGCGCCGGACGCCCCGGGCAATCCGATGATCAGGACGTTCGTGTCACGTAGCCGGGCTTTGACGATCTGGCTGGTGTACATGTCGGCGAACTTCTGGTCATTGCCGACCTGGCCCTGCAGTTGTTTGACCTGGTCGGACAGCGAGTTTCGGTCGTTCTTCAACGAGTCGACCTGATGCCGGAGATCCTTGGTGATAGGCCCGTTCAACGCAGTCGTGCCGACCACGATGCCCAGCGCCAATGCCAAAAAGACGGCGATGATCGAGACGACGTGATACCGGAAGGAGATCACTAGAAGACATCCTGCAGCCACTCGACGAACCGTTCCCACTTGTCGCCGAAGAGGTCAAGGTAGGTGCGCCCCGCGTCGGATACCGCCAGTGCGGCCCCGATCGCCACGAAGGCCGCGAGCACGAGCAGCAGCAGTGCGGCCGAGGAGATGCGGCTGCGATACAACCGGCTCACACCCTTCGCGTCGACCAGCTTGCCGCCGAGACGCAGTCGGGTGAGGAACGTCGAGGCCATTCCGCCGCGGCCCTTGTCAAGAAACTCGACCAGGGTTGCGTGCGTGCCGACCGCAACGATCAGCGATGCACCTTTCTCGTCGGCCAGCAGCATCGCGATGTCCTCGCTGGTACCCAGCGCCGGGAAGGTCACTGCTTCGATGCCGAGATCCTGAACCCTCGCCAGGCCCGGCGCCCGTCCGTCGGGGTAGGCGTGGACGATCACCTCGGCGCCGCCGCACAGCACCTCGTCGCTGACCGAATCCATGTCGCCGACGATCATGTGCGGCTTGTAGCCGGCCTCGCGCAGCGCGTCGGCGCCGCCGTCGACACCGACCAGAACCGGCTTGTACTCGCGGATGTAGTGCCGAAGCGCGGCCAGGTCTTCCTTGTAGTCGTAGCCGCGCACCACGACGAGCACGTGGCGGTCGTCGAACTTCGTCCGGACGTCGGGCACGCCCACGCCGTCGAGCAGCAGCGCCCGCTCGCGCTTCATGTACTCCATGGTGTTGGAGGCGAAGGCTTCCAGTTGGGTGGACAGACCCGACTTCGCCTCCGCCATCTGCGCGGTGATCGACCCGACGTCCTGCTCGCTGCCGGTGGCGACCGGCTGCTCGCCGATGTAGAGGGTGTCACCGTCCAGGCGGACCCGATTGCCCTCCTTGACCGCTCCGAAGATCTGGTTGCCGACGTTGTCGAGCAACGGGATGCCACTGGCCACGAGCAGGTCGGGGCCGAGGTTCGGATACCGGCCGGAGATGCTCGGCTGCGCGTTGACGACGCCGGCCACCCGGGCCGCGACCAGCGACTCCGCCGCGACCCGGTCGAGGTCCACATGGTCGATAATCGCGATATCGCCAGGGTTGAGCCGGCCGACCAGACGCTTGGTGCGACGGTCGAGCCGCGCGACGCCGGTCACTCCGGCCAGACCGCCGGCACGCGTACGGCGCAGAGTCGCGAGCTTCATGGCTACCTATGGTGCCACCGTCATCGATGACGTCGCGCATCCGCCACGCGGTTGGCGCTAATCGGACGTCGAGACCGGCCGACGACGCGCCGCTTTCGGCCGCGGCCCGCCAGCGTCGTGGACCGCGTCCGCCGAGGCGGTGGCCAGCAGCTCGGCGGCGTGCTCGCGCGCGGTGTCCGACTCGCTGCCGGCGAGCA
>Ga0137412_10002176_pt1 | contig 15443 bp, 15 predicted proteins | sample CZODoug2_1_16fun_FD_122160 | JGI IMG/M metagenome (GOLD analysis project Ga0137412, IMG submission 122160) | Vadose zone soil fungal communities from Angelo Coast Range Reserve, California, USA - CZODoug2_1_16fungal (Hybrid Assembly) | ecosystem: Environmental > Terrestrial > Soil > Vadose zone...
CGCAAAATTGCCGGGTCGATCAGATCGGCGCGATTGGAAGCAAGGATGATGACGACGTCGTTGAGCGAATCGATCCCGTCCATCTCCGAGCAAAACATCGGGACCAGCGTTGAAAGAATATTCGAATGACGCGATGCGCGGCGCGTGCCAAGGATCGATTCGGCTTCGTCGATAAATAGAAATGGCATGAAACCCTCGCCGCGTTTCTCACGAGCAGTGGCAAAAATTTCGCGCACCATTCGTTCCGATTCGCCCACCCACATGTTCAGAATCTCGGGACCCTTGACGTGCATGAAATATTCCTGCATCTCAGCACCTGTTTTTTCACCAAGCTGCTTGGTCAAATTGTAAGCCGTCGCTTTGCCGATCAGCGTCTTCCCGCAACCCGGTGGACCGTAAAGAAGAAAACCCTTCGGTGTGGCATGGTGAAATTTTTGAAAAAGGTCGGCGTGCAAAAGGGGGAGCTCGATCGCGTCCTTGATCGCTTGCAGCGCTGCTTCCTGACCGCCGACCTTTTCCCACGGCAACTCGGGCACATTGTCTAGATAATGTTCGTGAGATTTAGTGCTCGAGAGCATCTCCAACGCGATCCGGTAGTTTGAGTCTACACGGACTTCGTCGCCTGATTTCAAGATGGAGTCGGCAAGATCGGCGGAGCGCTGTAACACCATCGATTGCAACCCGTGCTCCGAACCGACCCGCAGCCGGTCTTTGCCGAGGACTTCGGTGATTTTTGTCACCGGGCCAGCGGTCTCGAATCCCAGATCGCCAACAATTACGAACGCTTCGTTCACCAGAACCCGCGTCCCATTTTTTAGTTTCGCGAGTAGAATGCGCGGATCGACGTTGCAATAATAATCGGCGCCCCCCACAACGATGTGTGCAGTATCTTTCGAAGTGGCTCCGAGAAACGTACCGATCCGGTTCGCGGGCGAGGTCACTTTCTTGACGACTTCTTCCAGCTTCTCGATCATTCGGCGCGCTTCGACCATCGTCTCTTGTTGGTCGGAAATCTGCGGACGCAGTTCCAACAGATCGCGCCGGACCGGATCGCCCGGAGGCAACAATGCGATCACTTGATCAAATGAATCGATGAGATTGTCCGGACCCGAGTCCCCAACCCCGCCCTGAAGTCCCTCGCTGCGCTCGTCACTCATTTATGGTTTGGGTCAATCCGCCGAACCGTGTCTGACTATAGCTGTTGTCAGCCGCATCCGCAATCTTCGACGCCACAATACTCAAAATGTTCAACCATGACGTTCGATCTCTTGTTGCGCAGAAGTCTCTCCTCCGAGAGTTGCGACTGAAGAGAGCCGCCTCTACAGTTTCTCCTTCGCGGGGAGTCTTAGCTCAACTGGTTAGAGCGCCGCCCTGTCACGGCGGAGGTTGCGGGTTCGAGCCCCGTAGACTCCGGATTGCCTTCCTTTGTTTATCGCGATGCGACCTGCCATGGAGATCTGCTCCTTCCCCGCATCCAGTTAGCGTCGAATGACCAGCGCCCGGCACCGACGATCAGCAGAAAGAGCAGGCCGAGCCACATAGAGAAATCCGTCCGCGCCTCGTGCATCATGCTCCAGAAACCATATCGCGGCAGTTTCATCAGCGAGAATCCCCAGAAACCGTGACCTAAAAGCACGGGGATTTTGGTCGAAACAATCGCAACACTTATGTCGATCAGCAGCACGATGGCTGCGACCCGGGTTAAAAATCCAACGATCAGCAGAGCGCCACAAATAACTTCGCATCCGCCGACAAATGGGCCCATGATTTCCGGAGAGGGAATGCCAATTTTTGTGAAGCGTCCAGCGGCAAGATCTTCCGGATACAGAAACTTCTGAATTCCTTCGGACAGAAAGACGCTACCGGTCATAACTCGCACAAGAACGGTGGCCGCAGGCGCATCGGTAATCAAAAGGGCGCGCATGAGCTTTACATCGTCGGCGTAAACTGAGCGAGTTCGTAAATGCCCAATCGCTTTTCGATTCCAGCAACCTTGTCCACCACCTTCTCAAATCCATCTGCGCCGAAAAGCTCGTCTTCTTTCTTTTCGAAATCCTCACCCAAAGCATCGAACTCGTGCGGAGAAACGATCTTACGAAATGCGGGAAAGAGGACCGTATCTTCGCGCGCTTCGTGAGGATTGTACATGCGGATGAATTGCTGCATCGACGTGATAAGCTGGCCCCGCTCCGATTCATTCTTTAGCGATTGCGAGTTTGCGAAGCGCATCGTGACATCGGTGACCTGTCGTCCCGCCTGATGCTGTGTCCGCAGGACTTTTACCAGGTCGACGAGCAGCTTGGCTTTTTCGAAACGCGGAAAGAGAAAATCTTCTTCGAGCTTCTCGTGATAATCCTCAACAAAGTTGCGAATGATTCCCGCGGCATCAGACAGCGCTTCGGGCGGAAAATCCTGCTTCGCACCGATCCGGCGCAACACTTCGCCATAAATCAAAAGCACGCGCTTCAAGACGCCGTGCTCGCGCATCAAATCTTCAGGCGGCCCGACCTCAGCTTCTTTTTCTTCATTTTTCTTTTCCCTCTCGGCGCCAAACAACAAACCAGAGCCCGCCAGTGCGGTTCCGGTAAAGATAATGCCACTTCTCAGAAAAACTCTGCGGTCCAAAAGTCGCTCTTCTCGGTGTTGATTTTGCATGTCTCGTTCAGGCATTGTCCTGATTCGCATCCCATTCCCGCGCTGAGTGTATTCAGCGAATCGAGGATCACCGTCGCATGATATGGATGGCGAGAATCCGGCTTTGATGCCGCGCTAGCAGGTAATCGATGAAATCGCCGATGATCGAGTTCGGCTTGTTGCCGAGTTTCGTGACAACCCGGCAAATCAAAGTGTGGCTGCGTCCGTGCCATTCCAGATTGATCGCGCCATGCGCGGTTTCACTATGGATTTTGGCCCAGCCATGCGGACGACCCGGCCGCTGATGTTCCGTGGGACTCAAATCGAAACGCCGGAGTTGCGGATCGGTCATGATCTTTTCCCGTAACGATCCGCGTCCGGTTGTAATGACTTGAATCACCGTTTGCATCTAGTTCGATGCTATTAGCCACTCCACCCTAACGAACGCAAACGAAAAACGAAACCCACGCTGGTCGCATTTACTCCAAGCCATTCCCCGTTGGCAGATACTGAGGTTCCGACTACAGAAGCGAGCGAAACATGACGTAAACGTCTACGTATCCTTTTTCAGGGTGACGAAATGCGCCCGGCGAAGTGCCTACAATTTTCATTCCGAGATCCTGCCAAAGTTTCACTGCCGCTTCATTCGTCGAAATGACGAAATTGAATTGCATCGCACGAAAACCGAGCCGGCGCGCCTCGTTCAGGCAATGCTCACCCAGCGCGCGGCCAATCCCCCGCCCACGCGCTTCCTTTGCAACAATGAATGCCGCATTCGCTACATGCGCCCCGCCGCCCGCTTGATTCGGATGCACGGTGTAAGCCCCGACAATTCGTTTCTCCTGTTTTCCCCCAGATCCTAACCGTTCCGCAGCAACGTAAGCACGCGCGCCAGATTGAAACCAATAAGCCAGTGCATCATTGCGTGAGATTTCTGGATTAATCGGATACGTCTCCTCTGCTGCGATCACCTCGTGAAAAATCTCCCAGATCGCGTCGCGATCCGCCTCAGTCGCTGCATAAATCCTCATCTTTCTCCCTTAGGTTCCCAGTAGGGGCTTGTGGTGGCGCGAGCCATGCACCACAACAGCTGTCCAGCCGAATTTTACGCGAGAGCCTGGAACTGCGGTTTCGGCCTTCACTTGCTTTGAAAGGTAACAGGAACCGTTGCCGCCCATTCCTGGCCGGGGCCGGATTTCCACTGCCGAAGCGTGTTGAGTGCAGATTGATCGAGGACGTTATTGCCAGTCGACTGGATAACCTGAATGTTGGTCACGTTTCCTCTGGCATTGAAATTTAGCCTGAAGCGGCCCGACCACGCCGCGCCTGGACGAGAACGTACCTCAGAAGGAAATGCCGGCGCGGGCGCATAAACCAATCGCGGCTTCGGCGTCGGGCGAGGCGCGGGCGTGGGCGTGGGTGTAACAATAGCTCGGGCAATCTCCGGCCATCGCGGTTTGGCGTCCGATGCAATTTGACCCAGCAATGAGTCCACAGCATTCGAAGGTCGAACCGTCGCTTTTTCACCGGCTGATATCACAACCCCGACAACTTCTCCATTCTCGCTTACGACAGGCGAGCCGATCGAACTTGAAGAAATTGGGCCTGCAATTTCCAGCCGATCAGATTGCCGTGTTGAGATGATCACATCGCGGGGGGCTCCGTCAGTTCCTGCCAGCCCGCTGCCCACCACTCCGACGCGCCTAGCAGGTTCGAGGTTTGGATTCCTGTTCACCGTGAGAAATGGCACATATTTCACATCGGCTTGAAGAACAGCCAGGTCGAGCGTTGTGGAAGCTGCGAGGACCCCGCTCACGTCATAAATTCTGCCATCGGCCATTTTCGCCACGGCGTTGATCCCGCCCTCGATCGCATGCGCTGTTGTAATGAATCTGCCATCGCCTGAAATGAAAAAAGCATTCTCGGTGCGCAGCAACTTGCCAGACGAATCGAACATTGTGACCCAAATGACTGCCGGCCGAACGCTGTTCTCCAGTCGCGACAAATCGAGCGCTGCGGGCTGCCCTGTCTGTGGCGTTTGCGCCTGCTTTGGCGACGCCAAAGAACCTGGCGACTGAACCGGAGTGGGAACCGAAGGTGATTGGGCGGCGGACGGTTCACCAACGATTTGGCGAGTCGATTTTCGGCCGCATCCCGCCGTCGCGAAAATCGCCAGACAAAGCAAGGTAAGCCGGAACGGTCTCATTGGTGGCTACTCCCAGATAGTGTGAAATAAAGAGCATAGTCCAATCAAGCCGACAAGATCGAGCGTGATGAAAATGAAGCGCCAGGCAATCGCGCGCCATCAGATTCAAGAAGCACGCAAAATTTAATGCCGCTTAAAGAACTGAACTGCTCGCTCGTGTTTTTGGGCTGCGGTCTTTGTCTTAAACGTTCCCAAATTCCGGCGCTTTCCTGTTTTCGGATTTTTCTTTCGTGAGTACAAACGATATTTACCGGACTTCAGTTTCCTGATCATGCTGTTTCGTTCCCCAACCTCATGACGTGGGCATTGGCGAGGCGTTTGCACGCGCTCGCGTTACGCTGCAGTAGCAAAGCGCAGCCAGAGCCGCGAGAATCGCCAAATCCAGCGCCAGGTGCGCCGGGAAACTCCAGTTCTGGCTCACGTGACCGAAACAGCCGCACGTGATGTCAAGACCGCGAACTTTTGCAGCGATCGTGGCGACGAGGAAGACCACAACGAGCGCAGTCAAAATCGACAATGCGCCACGGTAGAAAAGGCGAAAAATCAGAGCGAGACCGCAGAAAATCTCCAACCAGGGTAGATAAAACGCGAGCCCGACTCCCACGGCCCACGGTAGAATTTTGTAATGATCGATATCGTGGGCGAGCTGAACCGGGTCAAGTGCTTTAAGCACCCCGGCGTAGATGAAAATTGCGGCAATAATAAGATCGAGGATCCGCCAAACAAACGATTTGATCATTTAACGTTTTAACGATTCTTCTTCAGCCAGGCTTCCCAGCCCCCCTCGAGCACGAACACATCAGGGAGCTGCGCTTCCTTGCGCAGGCGTTCGGCCACTTCGCGGGCGAGATCGCAACTTTGCGCGCTGCAATAAACAACGATCTTTTTCCCCGGCGACCACACGGCCAAAAACTGCGGCAGCAATTCGTTCCAGCGATCTTCGTTCAACAAAATCGCACCAGGCACATGATCACGAGCGAATTGGTCATCCGGGCGGGCGTCGATCCAGACGGTACTGTCGCCCCACTCCCGCGCCCGATCCACGCTTACCATTTCCGAGGGCGGAATTGGTGATTGCCACGAGATCTTGTCGCGAAAATAAATCGCCTGCCCTACGCCGGGAAGTAGCGAGAGCGCTGCCAGAATGAGCGCCTGGCGTGGAAGCGAAAGTTTCAATGCGTTTGACCAGTCGGCGCAGGCGGACGAGCCGGGGCAGTCGGAGCGGCCGGAGCAGCACCTGGGGCTTTCTGAAGAGCCGGAGCAACTGGCGCATTCGGAGCATTCGTGATGCGGGCGGTGGCGTAAAATGTCTTGGGCGAATTCTCGGATTGGATCGTCAAGGTCGAAGCAAGCAGACGGCTCGTTTCGTTGGGTTGGACGTCAACTTTGAATTGTCCCGCGCCGGTTTCCTCCACTTTGGTCTGAAAATCCGGACTCGAAGAGGTGACCTTGATATGTTTCACGCTAAAATCCTTCCCGGCATGCACCGCGATCGTCTTCGGGGCCGGCTTTTCGCCTTGCTTCCAAAACACAAAATTCGGACTGATCTCTAATTCCTGCGGGATAATAGCCTTGAGAGTCAGGACCGTTTTCTGATTCGCGGCCTCGTCAGTCTCCACTGTCACGGTTTTGACCTGAGTGCCGGTGCGATCGCCAATGTTAAACGTGGCTGTGATCTCGCCTTTTTCGCCAGGCCCAACCTGATCCTTTTGCGATTGCGCAGCCGTGCAGCCGCATGAGGCGTGGACCGACTTAAAATGAATGGGTGTCTTGCCGGCGTTCTGATATTTGAAATGACCGATCGCCTGTTTGTCACCGATCGCCGGGCGCAGCTCAACGGAAGTTTGCTCCCATTTCAATTCGGCCCGCGCAGCCAAGCAAAAAATGAACGACAATGTGAAGGTGAGGATGTGGGTTTTCATGTTTTGGAATAGAATCGCGTAATATAATCAGAGACGGCTTCCCGCCAAGTGCGAGGTGATATGCCGGTCAACGTCGTGTATTTTGCGGTGGAAAGCACAGAATAAACAGGGCGGCGCGCGATCCAGTTGGCCATGTTTTCTAATTTACCTGCGCCCACCGTGCTCACTCTGAGAGGCAGTCCGGCGTCCCGGCAACAGTCCAGGGCCCATTGCGCGTATTCCTGCCAACTGCATTGTCCAGCATTCGCGAAATGCACGATCCCGCCTTCGACATCTCTCTCGAAAAACTGTGGCAACATCTCAGCAATGTCGTGCGTGTAAGTCGGCGCGGAGAACTTGTCCGCGATTGCATCGACTCGCTCTCTTTCCTGTGCCCCCTTAATCATTGCGTCGATAAAACTGGGACGATCCGGTCCAAAAACCCAGGAGACGCGTACCACGAGATTCCGATCTTGCGTAGTCACCACGTTGTTTTCTCCAGCCAGCTTCGATTCACCGTAAACGCTGATTGGAGCCGCTTCGTCTTCTTCGGTGTAGGGCTCGTGTTTTTCTCCGTCGAAAACGTAATCGGTGCTGAAGTGAATTAGTCTGGAGCTCTTTTCACCGCAAATCCTGGCAAGAACACGGGGCGCCTCCGCGTTGGTGAGAAACGCCAGATCAGGTTGCGTTTCGCAAAGATCGACTTTCGTGAAACCTGCTGCGTTAATCAAGACGTCAAAATCTGTCTTCTGCAGTTTTTCACGCACGCCACTCAAATCGGAGAGATCCAGTTGCGTGCGATCAAAGCCGGTGACCTCAAATTTATCGCGATACTCGCGCAACAGTGCCGCGCCAAGCCGCCCGCCTGCACCCAGAATTACGATTTTCATGCTTGCCTATGTAAGAACCATTAGCGGGCCAATGACTCCGGCATCGGGAGTCACACGGTGGTAGATTGATTAGTATCTTCCGGCGCGCTCAAGCAACGGCTCCCACCACGAAGGGTTCTCAATGTACCATTGAATGGTTTCGCCGAGATCTTCCTTGAAATTGCGACGCGGTTTCCAGTTCAGCTCGCGCTGCGCAAATGAGGAGTCGATGGCGTAGCGGCGGTCATGGCCCAGCCTGTCGGTCACAAACGAAATCAGGCTGTGGGGTTTGCCCAGTTTATCGAGGATCATCTTTACAAGATCGATGTTCACCATCTCCCCGTCGCCACCGAAATTATAAATCTGACCAGGTTTCCCCTCGAAAAGCGCGGCCACGATGGCGGCGCAATGGTCCGTAACATGGATCCAATCGCGAACATTCAAGCCGTCACCATAAACCGGGAGTGATTCGTCACGCAGCGCCTTGATAATCATGAGCGGGATCAATTTCTCGGGAAACTGATATGGTCCGTAATTGTTCGAACAACGGGTCACCAGCACTTCCTGGCCGTAGGTTTTGTAGCAGGCAAGCGCGAGCAGGTCGGCGCCAGCTTTGCTGGCCGAATATGGCGAGCTCGGATCGAACGGCGATCGCTCGGTGAATTTACCAGTGGGACCCAGCGAACCATAGACTTCATCGGTGGAGACCTGAATGAAGCGCTGGACGCCGTGTCGGCGTGCGCAATCGAGCAGCACACTCGTGCCGATGACGTTTGTGTGAATGAAATTGAGCGGATCGTTGATGCTGCGGTCCACATGCGATTCAGCTGCGAAATTGATAACCGCATAGAATTGATGCTCCGTCATGAGCGCATCCATCTGATCGGCATTTGCGATATCGGCTTTGAAAAACTCGTAGCGTTCGCCATGTTCTTCGACCACGCCATCCAGATTGGCGAGGTTGCCCGCGTAAGTGAGCACATCGACGTTGGTCACGTACGTGGGCTTGTAATGTTGCAAAATATACCGAATAAAGTTGCTCCCGATGAATCCACAGCCACCGGTTACAAGGATGCGCATGGCAGCGCGTACTAGCAGCGCCGAAGGCGGCGCGCCAGCAGAATATTCGCCCGCGCTCGCGGGACTGCGCGATTACCTGGAAACGTGGAAAGCCCGCCTGGCAGAGACAGGCTGGGCTCCCTGGTTAATCCTGGGCCTGGCAACGTTCCTGCGTTTTTTCCTGCTGGGTATCAAGCCGCCTCATTTCGATGAAGGCATCAACGGCTGGTTTGTGGATCAGGTCATGCATAATGGATTTTATAGATATGACCCGACGAATTACCACGGGCCGCTGCACTTTTACGTTCTGCTGCTGTCGGAAAGCTTGCTTGGCCGGAATCTCTGGGCGCTGCGGCTGCCCGTTGTGCTAGTGAGCATTGGTTGCGTCTGGCTGGCTCTAAAGTTCGAGCCGTTAGTCGGTCGAAACGTCAGTCGAATAGCAGCGCTGGCCATGGCGGTTTCCCCCGCATTTGTTTTCTATGGGCGATATGCCATCCACGAAGTGTGGCTGCAATTCTTTTCCACGATGTTCATCCTGGGACTGCTCGGCCTTTGGAAATTGGGGAGGGTGAATTACCTCTGGTACGCAGGGATGGGATTAGCCGGTATGATTCTGACCAAGGAAACCTACGCGATTCATGTCGCCTGCGCGGTGATTGCCATTCCAGTTCTGATGGTTTCCTGTGCTCTAAGCCGGGTTCCCGACACCAAGCCAGCGAAGCAAACGTGGAGCTACATCGATCTGGCGATGGTCCTCGGTGTGGGCGCAGCCGCGATTGTCGTTTTCTACTCCGGATTTTTTCTTAACTGGAATGGCGTTAAAGGCTTGTATCAGGCGTTTAAGGCCTGGACCGAAACTGGCGCCGCCGGTCATGGGCATGAAAAGCCCTGGGATTACTTTTTGAAATTGATGGGGCCTCTCCCTGACGCGGGAGGCAACGATTCCCCAATTCAGCGTCTTAGAGATGGGCGGGCCGATGCATTCGGCTACGAACTGCCAATGCTAGCCGGACTGATTCTTTGCGTGTTTTGTCAAAAGTTTAAGAATCTCAGTCTGCGTTATCTGGCGATCTACGGCGTGGGAACCTTGATTGCCTATAGCTACGTCAAATACAAAACGCCCTGGTGCATTATCAGTTTCGGGTGGCCATTCCTGTTTATCTTTGGCGCGGCGATTCTGATGGTTCGCCCAAAACATCTGCAGATCGCATATCGCACCATCGGCGCCCTATTATTCATTTCGCTTGGTTCATGCATTTGGCTGAACTATTTTCGCTGTAGCTCGCCTAATGAGCCTTACGCCTACGTCCAGACATACAACGACGTCTTTAAACTAACCGAACCGCTTCTTACACTGGCAAAACGGAATCCGGCGTACTATCATCTGACTGGCCATCTGATTCGGACCAGCACTTATCCGCTACCGTGGATGCTCGGCGACTTCGATCGAGTCGGCTACTACGAAGGAGGAAACATGCCAGCGAATCTCGACGGTGATTTTCTCCTCGTACAGCAAGACAAAGTTAAAGACGTCGAATCGAAGTTGAAAGGCACGTATTACACCGACACGGTTACCCTTCGCAACTATCAGGATCCGTCCAAGGTTTACTTCAAGGCCGAGGTCTTCAAAGAAATTTTTCCGGGTAAAGCACCGGAGTTTGTCGGGAAAGGACCGGCTAAATAACAGCTTATTTCGATGAAGTGGCTTTCGGCAGGTCTAACTTTTGTAAATTTGTCGGTTGTTTGCGGCCTTCTTCTGGGAATGGCCGGCCACGGCCTCAATGCATTGAGCGCGGCTCTCGCGCTCGTATGCGGTGTTGCCTTTGCCGTGGCTGCCTGGCTGGGAACTTCTGATCCTGGTAAAAAAAGCGGTTCTGAGCCAAGCCTGTCCAAGCCTACCTGGCGCTACGGAAAAATCTGGTTCTGGTTGGTGGCCGCATTTTTCGCCCTTTTTGCGGTGCGATCGTTTTGCTGGCTGCTCTACATCGACGGTAGTGAATTGAAAATTCAATCCCCCAATAACCTTGGTGACCTTTCCCTCCACATCGCCATGATCAGGAATTTCGCGAGTGGCGTTCGGGTCTGGCCAGACAGCCCGATCTACGCCTTTAGCAAACTAAGGTATCCGGCGGGGATCGATTTGTTCAACGCTTTGCTTTGCCTCGTTCACGTCGATCTAATACCCGGACTGGTTTGGACTGGATTGCTTGGTTCGCTGGCAACGTTTTATGCATTTTTCCGATGGGGCGGCACGTTTGGCGTAGCAGGTTTTTTGTTTAACGGCGGAATAGCTGGCTTCCAGTTTTTAAAGACGCTGAAGTTTTTGGACTATCAGGGTGGCAACAAAATCGCCTGGAAGAGCATTCCGCTTTCCATGTTCGTGACTCAGCGCGGATGGCTTTACGCAATCCCGGCGGCGTTGGTTCTGCTGTGGCATTGGCGGGAGAAATACTTTCGTGAGACTCCCATAACCCCGATTCGTCGAGACTTGACAGCACCAGCGGCATCCTCTGCTGAAGCAGCTGCGAAGACTGGGGCGGAAAAAACGGATGCCCTCGAAGCTCAATCTCCAGTTGCGGACGATGACGCCGGTCCAGACACCACGGTCAACACCCGCGGCAATAGAAAGGGACCTCTACCCTTTTGGGTCGAAGTCTCCCTTTACGCATCGATGCCACTTTTTCACGTGCACACCTTTATTGCTCTGACGATCGTCCTCCTTGTTGCGCTGTTGTTCGAGCGGGTATCGTGGCCCAAAATTTTCAGTGAGGCGCCGATACGCAAACACGCCATTGCGCTGTTTAGTGCTGCTTTAATTCCTGCGACGTTTTTCGTTTGGCTGGTTACCGACCAGTTCCATGCGAAATCAATGGTGAAATGGCATCCGGGCTGGGTGCAGGATTCGGCGGACTTCGGCGCGCCCTTCTTTCGGATGGGTGGCGCTGCGAATTTTGGATCTGCCACGGCGTTCGGCTCACTCTTGCAAAAAACATGGAACGGCGTGATCGCACCGTTCTTTCAATTCTGGCTAACAAACTTTGGATTATGGGTTCTGCTCTCGCTGGCATTGGTAGGTTTGTGTGGCTGGCGCGTTTGGAACACTGGGTGGCGCTGGGGTAAGAAACCTCCAGCGGACATCGCATTTGTGTTGTCGGCGGTTGTGATCTTCGCCATTGGATATTTTGTTCAGACCGCGCCTTGGGATTGGGACAATCTCAAACTGATGGTTTGGGGTTACTTTCTGATTCTTCCATTTTTGTGGAGCGATTTGATCGGGCGCTGGGCCTTTCCGGAGCGAGTAGTTACCTGCATTGCACTCTTCGCTTCCGGTTTTGTGACGTTGCTGGGTGGCTTGACTGTCGGGCATCCGGGCTTTGGACTCATTGACCGCGCAAGACTTGATGCAATCGGCACTGCGGTTCGGCCTTTGCCGGTCGAGGCTCGCTTCGCCGCTTACCCGACCTATAATCATCCGCTCTTGCTCCAGGGACGCAAAGTCGTTCTCGGTTATCCGGGCCATCTGTGGACGGAAGGATTCGATTACGACAATCCCAATAGGCAGCTCACGGCCTTAATGCGTGGAGCCCCGAACTGGCGCCAAGCCGCTCAGGCTCTGGGCGTCCGCTACATTTTCTGGGGTCGCGAAGAGACGTCGAATTACCAGGGAAGCACTCGTCCGTGGGAAACGACGGCGCGTCGCATAGCGTCGGGCGACTGGGGCGCAATCTACGACCTGGCGCCGGAATCTCCTTCTCGTTAAGATCGTCTCTTGGAGGCGGCGATCTTCCGGCGCACTCGAAATGGATGCGCAAGAAAAACAAAATAGATCGCGCTAACAAGATCAGCGAAACTGCAGGCAGGACTCGTTAGGCGCAGCGGGCCACTGCGCAAGGCTGCAAAAACGTTTTCGAGGGTCAGCGCAGAGGGCATGGGAATGCTCGTGTAGTGGCGGCCAAACGCGGGCAGCCGATGCGCGTCGGACGTGGCGATTAATGGTTTGCCAAAACGCGACGCCACTCTTTTGGCACGGCGATTCGGATTAAAAAGGCCTACGTGAAAATGGCAGAACTCGATGGCGTCGAAGCAATCTATCTCTTGAAATAATCGCGATCCAATCGAGCCGCCTAACATATAAAAGGGATGTGGCGCAATTGTAAAAATTGAGCCGCCGCGCTGCGCCCGCAGCCGCCGTAGGTCATCAAAGCTCTTCAGCTCCGCCGTTTCTTCGGCGGTCACATTTAGCACGATGACGTCCGCGCCCTGCAGACGCATCTCCGCGGCAGGGATCAGCACAATCCCCATGGCCGCTGCATCGGAGAATACTTCCTGTCGATTAAACACTGCATCGTGCAAGGTGATCGCAAGGACGCGAAAGCCCAGTGTGCGGGCGCGTTCGAGCAATTGGTGCGCGGAGTAATCCACCGCGTCTTTGGGATCATCAAGCGTGTGAATGTGCAGATCGATTTTGATCCATTCTTGGTCCTCACTCGTAATCGTGCTCCTGCTCATGCTCCTGCTCGCTTCAGGAAGCTAACCACTGATCAGTTGATTTCATATCGGTACACCCGCGTTCGTAATTTGTGGTTCTGTTCGATTACGATCATGAGCACGAGTGAGACAAAGCGCTTGCGAGGGCCGTCAGCCCATTTACCATTCACGAGTCACGATTCACCGTCTTCAAGCTCGGGTGGTGGAATGGCAGACACGTACGTTTGAGGGGCGTATGCCGAAAGGCATGCGGGTTCAAGTCCCGCCCCGAGCACCAAATCGCCGGTCAATTTGTCCGTTCGCCGGCTAGTTGTTCGACCTGGCTTCTATCGCTTGCAGATTCCGTTCGCTTTTCTAACAAATCACGGGCCATCGCAGCAAGGAACGCTTTGCCTGCCAGATTCCAAAGATCGACAAGAAACCACCGGATCGCGTACTCACGATTTCCAAGGTCAGGCATTTGGCTCTTAACAACCATGCCTTGAGGTGTGCCATCGCGAATGGCTGCTACGACCTTTCGAGCGAGCTGAATGCGGATGATCAGATGCAAATACTCACGATGTGTGAGAGCCGGCCAGGAAGCCTCGCGAATGAATGTGCCCACGGCCTTTTCTATCGCAGGCTTCGCCAATCCCTGATCGACTCGAAGGGACGCGACGCTTTTCTCATTAGCAACACGCGCGCGGCCGATCTGTCTAGCAACGCACATATCAAAGTAAACATGCTGCGCGGCTAAACGATTGTCCCACGCTTCGAGTAGAGGTTCCTCGGATGGCCGATGAGGCACGCGAGGGGGTGACTCTATTACGCTAACTGACTGATACCACTGCTGCCACTCTTCGAGCGTGTGCATTTTTGGAATAGTCTCGAGTTCTCTAACGAGGTCCTCGCAAAAGCGAAATCATGGGAATTGCGTTTTTATCGAAAAGCTCCGAGTAAGGCGAGCAAAAAAAACTCAGCGATTCTTGGGGGAGGCCGTCTATAGGTGGATCGGCTTCTCCGAAGACGATGGCAGAAACGATCGCCCGAGGCGCAGAATTAGACGGCAGCAGAATTAGACGGCAAAGCCGCATGCGATTTGGCAACGTGTTGATGAGTCGCCGCGGCGACCGTCCCACCAATTAGAACTTTCAGGGTTGTTTCGGTTCCGATAGGCTTCGCTGCAATATGGAATCGCTTTATCTTGTCGGCCTCGCGGTGCTGGCGCTGTTTGCGTTCGTGCTGGCTGTTGTCCTTTTCAATTTTTTTGGTCTCTGGCTCCGCGCACGGATCGCAAATGCGCCAGTAAACATCGGCAAAATGATCGGCATGCGCCTGCGCAAAGTGCCGGTCGGGATGATCGTCGATAACCGGATCACCGCGGTAAAAGCCGGCATCGAGATTCCCAGTGACCCGCTCGAGGCGCATTACCTGGCCGGCGGCGACGTTAATCAGGTCATCCTCGCTTTAATCGCAGCGGACAAGGCCGGCATTTCACTCGATTTCAACCGTGCCTGCGCCATCGATCTTGCCACCAAGGGGACGGGCAAGACGGTATTGGAAGCCGTCCGCACCAGCATTAATCCGAAGGTCATCGACGTGCCCAACCCGGCGATGGGTCGCGTGACCATCGACGGTGTCGCGAAGGACGGGATCGGCGCGAAAGTAAAAGCGCGGGTGACGGTGCGCTCGCACCTGGACCGTTTCGTCGGCGGCGCCACCGAAGAAACGATCATCGCGCGCGTCGGCGAAGGGATCGTGAGCGCGATCGGATCGGCCGATTCTTATAAGGACGTGCTGGAAAATCCCGATCGCATTTCAAAAGCCGTCCTGGCCAAGGGGCTCGACAGCAACACGGCGTTCGAAATTCTTTCCATCGACATCGCGGACGTGGATGTGGGCGACAACATCGGCGCAAAGTTGCAAAGCGAACAGGCGAACGCGGACAAGAACATCGCCCAGGCGAAAGCGGAGGTGCGCCGCGCCGCGGCGGTGGCGGTCGAGCAGGAGATGCGCGCCAAGACGCAGGAGATGCGCGCGAAAGTCGTCGAAGCCGAAGCCCTCGTGCCTCAAGCCATGGCGGATGCATTTCGCTCCGGAAACCTCGGCATCATGGATTACGTGCGAATGAAAAATGTCCAAGCCGATACTTCCATGCGGGAATCCATCGCCGGTGGAGACAAACCGCGGACCGAGGGGACGTGATTTGGGGAGTCGTTACATCGTTGAATTGTTAAATCGTGAGTCGTGAAGCCCGCCCTTGTCATGTTGAGCGAAGCGCTGCAACGAAATGCGAAGCATGAGGCC
>Ga0137412_10002177_pt1 | contig 15441 bp, 15 predicted proteins | sample CZODoug2_1_16fun_FD_122160 | JGI IMG/M metagenome (GOLD analysis project Ga0137412, IMG submission 122160) | Vadose zone soil fungal communities from Angelo Coast Range Reserve, California, USA - CZODoug2_1_16fungal (Hybrid Assembly) | ecosystem: Environmental > Terrestrial > Soil > Vadose zone...
AGCGTGCGGCCCAGCCCGATCCGGATCTCACGGGCCAGGATCGCCGACAGCGGCTCGCCGTCCACCAGCTCCATCACCAGGTATGCGGTGGGCGCGTCCTCTGTGCCGGCATCGGTGTCGGTCTCGCCGTAGTCGAATACGCCCGCGATGCCGGAATGGGTGAATGCGGCGGCGCTACGGGCCTCGTTGCGGAACCGCTCCAGGAACGCCGGGTCGACCGAGAGGTCGGTCTTGAGCACCTTCACCGCGACCGGCCGATGCAGCAGCGTGTCCTCGGCCCGCCACACCTCACCCATGCCGCCGATCGCGATCCGGGCACCCAGCCGGTAGCGGTCGCCGAGCATTGTGTCCTGGGTGAGTGCGGCCATCAGTGCCCGCCGCCCGCGTCGGCCAGCGCCGCCTGCATGACGGCCTTGGCGATCGGGCCGGCCGCCTTGCCGCCGGTGGTCTCATTGCCGGCCACGCCACCGTGCTCGATCAGTACCGCGACCGCGACCGTCGGGTTGTCGGCCGGGGCGAACCCGATGAACCAGGCGTGCGGCGCCTTGCCCGGGGCGTTGTCGGCGGTACCGGTCTTGCCGGCCACCTGCACTCCGGGAATCGCGGCGGAGGTGCCGGTGCCGTCCGGCGCGTTGACCACGGTCTTCATCATCTGGGTCAGCTTGTCCGCGTCGCCGGAGGACATCGGCTGGCTCATCTTCTTCGGGCTGGTGGAGTCGACCACCGAGAAGTCGTTGGCCTGGATCTGCTTGACCAGGTACGGCTGCATCAGCGTGCCGCCGTTGCCGATCGCGGCGGCGATCATCGCGCCCTGCAGCGGGGTGATCCGCACGTCCTGCTGCCCGATCGAGGACTCCGCGGTCTTGGCCTCGTCCGGCATGTCGCCGGTGGCGCTGCCGGCCACGGTCAGCGGCATCTTGAAGCCCTTGCCGGTGATCCCGAATTCGGCGGCCTGGTCCTTGATCTTCTGCGCGCCGAGGTTCACGCCGAGCTCGGCGAAGGCGGTGTTGCAGGAGATGGTCAGGGCGTGGGTGAACGTGTCGGTCTTGCCGTCGCCGCAGGTCTCGCCGTCGAAGTTGTGCAGTACGTGGCTGGATTGCGGCAGCGGGTACCCGTCCGGTGCCTGGATCCGGTCGGTCGGCTTGGTGCCGTTCTTCAGCGCCGCCGCGGACACGACCGTCTTGAAGACCGAGCCCGGCGGGTAGGTCTGCGAGATCGCCCGATCGAGCATCGGGTCGCCCGGGTCCTTCAGCAGCTTCTTGTAGTTCTTCTGGATCGTGGCCGAGTCGTGCGAGGAGAGCAGGTTGGGATCGTAGGACGGTGTGCTCACCATGGCCAGGATCGCGCCGGTCTTCGGGTTCAGCGCCACGACCGAGCCGGTCTGCTTGGCCATCGCCTTGTACGCGGTCTCCTGCACCTTGGGGTCGATGGTGAGTACCGCATTCCCGCCCTTGGGGCTGCGGCCGGTGAAGAGGTCCGAGAGCCGGGAGAGCGCCAGCCGGTCGTCGGTGCCGGCCAGCACGCCGTTCTCCGAGTGCTCCATCCCGACCGCGCCGTACACCAGCGAGTAGAAGCCCGTCGCCGGCGCGAAGATCGGACCTTCGGGGTACGTACGCAGGTACTTCAGCGAGTCGTCCGTCTTCTTCGACGACGCGATCGCGCGCGTTCCGGCGAGGATGTTGCCGCGCGGGTGGTTGTACTCCGAGAGCAGCACCCGGGCATTGTTGCTGCTGTCGCGATACGCGCCGGCGTGAATGTACTGGGTGTATGTGGCGTTGCCGACGAGCAACGCAAACAGGATGAGGATCGCGGCCACAACCCGGCCCAGCGGCTTGTTCATCGGGTCACCACCTCGGTCATCGCCTGTGCCAGCGGGGATTTCGGCGGCGCCTGCACGGCCGGCCGCCGGGACGCATCCGAGACCCGCAGCAGCAATGCCATCAGCCCGAAGTTCGCCACCAGCGACGAGCCGCCGTAGGACAGGAACGGCGTGGTCAGGCCGGTCAGCGGGATCAGCTTGGTGACCCCGCCGACGATCACGAACACCTGCAGCCCCATCGACACCGAGAGGCCGGCGGTGAGCAGCTTGCCGAAGGGGTCACGGACACTCATCGCGATCCGGAAGCCGCGCATTACGAACAGGCCGTAGAGCACGAGCACCGCGACCAGGCCGAAGAGCCCCAACTCCTCGCCCACCGTGGCGATGATGAAGTCGGACTCGGCGAACGGGACGAGCTGCGGATAGCCCTGGCCCAGGCCGGTGCCGAACAGCCCGCCGGTGCCCATACCGAAGAGGCCCTGCATGAGCTGATAGCTGTTGGGATAGACGGTGTTGTAGAACTGGTCGGGGTGCAGCCAGATGGACACCCGGTCCTGCACGTGCCCGAACAGGTGGTAGGCCAGGAACGCGCCGCCGGCGAAGAGCCCCAGGCCGATCACCAGCCACGAGGTGCGCTCGGTGGCGATATACAGCAGCGCGACGAACATGCCGAAGAACAGCAGCGACATGCCGAGGTCGGTCTCCCGGACCAGCACCGCGACGCTGGCCAGCCACGCCACCAGCACCGGGCCGAGGTCGCGGCCGCGGGGCAGCGCCAGCCCGAGAAACCGCCGGCTCGCCAACGACAGCACGTCCCGCTTGTCCACGAGATAGGCGGCGAAAAACACCAGCAGGCAGAGCTTGGCGAACTCACCGGGCTGGATCGACAGCCCACCGACCCGGATCCAGACCCGGGCACCGTTGACCTCGGAGAACCTGGCCGGCAGGATCGCCGGCATGATCAACAGCGCCAGACCGAGCGCGGCCAACGTATAGGCATATCGGGACAGCACCCGATGGTTGCGGATGATCAGCAGCACCGCGATGAAGAACACCAGCCCGACGACCATCCAGACAACCTGCTGTTTGGGGTCTGCACTGGGGTATTTGCGGCCCTTCGTGGCCAGCCGGACGCGATAGATCAGCACCAGCCCGAGGCCGTTGAGCAGCGCCGCGATCGGCAGCAGCACCGGGTCGGCGTACGGCGCGACCTTGCGTACCACGACATGCGCGACCAGCCAGAGCGCCGCGAAACCGGCACCGTAGTAGGCGACCTGCAGGCTGACCTTGTCGCGTACGTTCGCATCGACCACGGCCTCGGCACCGGTGACAAGCACCACCGCGAACAGCAGCAGCGCCAGCTCGGTGTTGCGCCTGGTGGGGATGGTGCGACCGGTGTCGGCGGCGGGCGCGGTCACCGACAGTCCTTCCCGGGCACCGAGGTCGGTGGTGCGGCCAGCGTCACCGCCGCCGAACTCGGTGGATTGGCCGTATTGCCTGCCGCGTTGTCCCCGCTACGGCTCGGCGTGACCGTGTGGTGCCCGGTCGCCTTCGCGGCATGCTTGGTCGGCGTGGCCTTGCTCGTCGGCTTCTTGGGCGACCGTTTCGTTGCTGGCTTGGTGGGGGGCGTACCGCGATGGGCGGTGTGCTTGACCGTCGGTGTGGGCTTACTCGGCGAGGGCTTGATAGGTGTGGAGGTCGGCGCCGGGGTGCTGGCCGTACACAGGGGCAGTAGCTCGTTGCGGCCGAGGTTGGCCAGGATCCGGTCGGCGTCGGAGCGGTTGTCGGCCGACACGCCGCTCTTGATCTGATCGCGCGCGGTGGCGACCAGGTCGGCGAGCACCAGGTCGCTGGTATGCACCGAGTGATAGAGATGCGCGCCACCGATGGAGACGTTGACGCCCTTGAAGATGGCGACCTGGCCGTCGGTCTCACCGACGAAATACTGCGCCTGGCTCCATTCATAAAAGCCGATCAGCCCGCCGGCCAGCACCACGAGGGCACTCATCGCGTACACCAGCCGGCGCTGAAACCAGCGCTGCCGCGGCGCCTCCGGTGGCTCGTCATCCTCGGTTTCGCCCTGGCCCGGCGGGACCGCAATCGCCGCCCGGGCCGCGGCGCTGGTCGGATGTACCTCGTCCGGCTCGGCCTCGTCGCTGGCCGCGCCGCCGACCACCGGTACCTCGTCGCCCTCGTCGGCGGCCACCACATCGGCCACGATGCAGGTGATGTTGTCGCGACCGCCGGCTCGCAGCGCCAACTCGATCAGCCGGTCGGCGGCCGCGTGCGGGTCCTCGATCGCCAGCGCGTCGGCGATGGACTGGCCCGAGACGTAGTCGGAGAGACCGTCGCTGCACAGCAGGTACCGCTCGCCCAGCTTGGCCTCGCGCATCGAGAGGTCGGGGTCGACATCGGCGCCGGCCAGCGCCCGCAGGATCACCGAACGCTGCGGGTGGTTGCTCGCCTCTTCCGGGGTGATCCGGCCCTCGTCGACCAGGGCCTGCACGAACGTCTGGTCCTTGGTGATCTGGGAGAACTTCCGCCCGCGCAGCAGGTACGCCCGCGAGTCCCCGACGTGCACCACTCCCAGCCGCGAGCCGTCGAAGAGCATCGCGGTGAGCGTCGTACCCATCCCGTTGAGGTCGGGCTGCTCCTCGATCACCGTACGCAGATGGGCATTGGCGACCTGGGTGGTCTCGCGCAGCACGCCGAGCATCTCCCGCGGCGCGGTGTCCTCGTCCAGCGGCGCGAAGGTGGCGATCACGACCCGGCTTGCGGTCGCGCCGCCGACCTGGCCGCCGATCCCGTCGGCGACCGCGAGCAGCCGCGGCCCGGCATAGACCGAGTCCTGGTTGTCGCCGCGGACCAGACCCCGATCCGAACGCACCGCATACCGCAGAGCCATGCTCACGGCTGCGCTCCCGAGTCGCTTCGCGGTCTCATGTACGCAGCTCCAGCACGGTCTTGCCGATCCGGATCGGCGCGCCCGGCGGTACCAGCATCGGGCCGGCCACCTTTGTCCGGTCGAGGTAGGTGCCGTTGGTCGAGCCGAGATCCTCGACGTACCAGTTGCCCTCGCGCAGGGTGAGCTTGGCGTGCCGGGAGCTGGCGTAGTCATCGGTCAGGATCAGGGTGGAGTCCTCGGCCCGGCCGATCGACACCGGTACGTCGGTGAGATCGATCTTGGTGCCGGCCAGCGAGCCGGCGGTGACGAACAGGTGCTTGGCCGATTTACCGCGCCGCCGCGATTTCGTCTTCGGTACCGACGGCGGCCGGGTGGTCGGCACCGCGGTCACCCGCGGCCGGGAGGCGCCGAAGACGTCCGAGCGGACCACCCGGAATGCGGCGAAGACGAACAGCCAGAGCAGCACGAGAAACCCGAACCGTATCGCCTGAACGACGATCGGTGCGTTCACCGGACTGCCTCACCCGGTGGGCGGCCGCGCGCCGCCGCGGGCAATTCGGGCGCGCTCATGCGGTCTCCTGGCGAAAGATGACGACGGTATGCCCCACCCGAATGACATCCTCTGACTGCAGTCGCCAGGTGCGGATGCGTTGGCCGTTGACGACAGTACCGTTCGTCGAGTTGAGGTCTTCGATGACCGCCGTGGTGCCGTCGAAGCGCACGACCGCGTGCCGCCGCGAGACGCCGGTGTCGGGCAGTCGCAGGTCCGCCTCCTGGCCACGGCCGATCACGGTCGAGCCGTTGTGCACCGAGTGCCGGCGGTTGGTGCCATCGATGATCAGCACCGGCTGGGCCCGCGGCGGCGGGTCGTACAGCTGTGGCTGGTCCGGTGCCGGCCGGTCGTATCGGGGCGGCTCGGGTGTCTGCCCGTACGGATCCTGGGCGTACGGGTCGGGCTGACCGTGGGGCTCCCGCTGGCCGTACGGATCCGGCTGTCCGTAGGGCGGCTGGTCCGGTGGCTGCTGGCCGTACGGGTCCGGCTGCCGGTATGGGTCGGGCTGGCCGTACGGATCGGGCTGGCCGTACGGATCGGCGTACCCGGGCTGGGCCGGCTGATTCTGCGGCACCCCAGCGGGCGTGCTGGGAATGCCCGGACCGCTCGGAATGCCTGGTGCGCTGGGAATGCCTGGTGCGCTGGGGATTCCGGCGCCCGGGGTGGGCACGCCCGCGCCCGGGATCGGAACGCCGGACAGGCCCGGCACCGGCATACCGGGACTGCCGAGTGGAGCGGCGGCAGGCTGATACCCGGGACCGTCCCGGCGCGGCTCGGCATACGGATCCCGCGGCGGCTCGGCGTAGGGGTCGCGCTGTGGCTCTGCGTACGGGTCTCGGTGGGGCTCGGCGTAGGGGTCGCGCTGCGGGTCGGAGTAGCCGGCGGGGTCGGCGTAGGGCTGCTGATACGCCGCCGGCGACGCACTCGGCGGGGCGTTCGGGATCGGCGCGGACAGCGAGTCGCGCGGGCGCTGCCGGGGGGCGGCGTCCATATCGACATCGCTGCCGACCCGGAACATGCCGGTACGCAGCCCCCGATCCAGCGCGAAGGCGACCGTGATGTCGCCATAGGCCGACCAGCCCTCGTCGTCGACGAACTCCTGCACCATCTCGGCCAGCGTGCGGGTCAGCTGGGTCTCCCACGGCGCCAGCCGCTCGTGATCGGAGGGCCCGAGCTCCACGACGTACCGGTTGGGCACCAGGACGCGACCACCGCCCATCACCGCGCGGTTTTCGTCGGCCTCGCGCTGCAGGGCCTTGGCGATCTCCACCGGCTCGACCTGACCCTTGAACAGCCGCGCGAAGGCACCGCCGACGAGATCCTCGAGCCGACGCTCGAAGCGCTGCAGCACTCCCACGGCGCATCCCTCCTTCTCCGATCGCCCCGATCGTATCGGTGTGTACGCCATCAGAACCGCTGCGTGCGGTCGGTGCCGGTCGCTCGTTGGTCAGATCCCCATACTGGCCGGGGCGTTGGCGGGTCAGGGACAGCCGATCCGCGGGTTTGGCCGCCGACTGACGTAGCGGATTGTGGAGCTCGGCCGGCGGCTCGGGGTCGGATCGCCGCATGCTAACGTGAGTGGCCGCTACGGGCGAGTGGCGGAATGGCAGACGCGCACGGTTCAGGTCCGTGTGTCCGCAAGGACGTGGGGGTTCAACTCCCCCCTCGCCCACGAAACACCATTGGCCGGCGCTGCGCGCAGAACGCGCGCGCCGGCGGGTGTTCCGTAATTACTCTGGGGGCCAAGCCCCCAGACCCCAGCCGGGGGCACGCCCCCTGGACCCCCGTAGTTCTCCTGAATGGGCCACGGCTCGCTCGATCGTTCCAGGTCTCCGGGCTGCGTTGCCTGTGAATGTGCCGTGAAAGTCTTGCTTGAGATAACACAGATTTGTGTTATCTCAGTTATGTGTGTAGATTGCGTCTATGCCGATCGATGCTGAGTTGACGTTTGCCGATCACGCCGGCCGCTTCTATGCCCGCCAGTACGCATTTCCACCGATGGTGGGGCGGCTGCTGGGTTATCTGGCGATCTGTGATCCGCGAGAGCAGAGCATCGGTGACCTGGCCGACGCGCTGTTGGCCAGCCGGAGCGCGATCGCCGGTGCGGTCAAAACGCTGGAGGTCGTGCACCTCGTGCAACGCTCGCGGGCCGCGGGCGAGCGGATGGATCGGGTTCGTCTGGACCTGATGTCGCCGCAGGCGTTCGGGTTCGACGTCACCGAATACGTCGAGCAGGGCAATCTGGCCCGCGAGGGCCTCCAGGTGCTCAAGGGTGCCCCAGTCGAGCGCCGCGCGGCGCTTCTGCATTGGGCCGCGTTCGCCGACTTTCTCGCCGAGAACCTGCCGGCCCTGGAGAAGCAGTGGAAGGCGCATCGCGCCGCGCTGGTGAAGGCCGGCGACCTCCCCGACGAATCCCACCTCTGACCCAAGGACTCACAATGAAAAGTGCTGCCACAGCGGCGATCCAGGTGAGCGGGTTGACCAAGTCGTTCGGCGACCACCTGGTCCTCGACGGCATCGACCTGAGCGTTGCCGAGGGCTCGATCTTCTCCCTGCTCGGGCCCAACGGCGCGGGCAAGACCACGGTGGTGCAGATCCTGTCCACCTTGATTCCGGCTGACGCCGGCAATATGAGCGTCGCCGGGCATGACGTCACTACCGATCCGCACGGGGTGCGGTCCGCGATCGGGGTCACCGGGCAGTTCTCGGCCGTGGACAATCTCCTTACCGGCAGGGAAAATCTGCGGCTGATCGCGGACCTGCTGCACCTCGGCCGGGCCGCGGGCCGCCGCCGAGTGGCCGAATTGCTCGACCGGTTCGACCTGACCGACGCGGCCGCAAAGCCGGTGTCCACCTATTCCGGCGGAATGCGCCGCCGGCTGGACCTGGCAATGACCCTGGTCGGCACGCCGCGGATGATCTTCCTTGACGAGCCCACCACCGGATTGGATCCACGCAGCCGCCACACCATGTGGGACAGCATCCGCGGCCTGGTACGCGATGGGGTCACGATCTTCCTGACCACGCAGTATCTGGATGAGGCCGACGAACTCGCCGACCAGATCGCGGTCCTCGACCAGGGCCGGATCGTCGCCGAGGGCACGCCGGCAGAGCTCAAGCGCCGCATCCCCGGTGGCCACATCGAGCTGCAGTTCCCCACGCTGCCGGCCCTGGACTCGGCCGCTCGGCTCCTGCAGGCAGCGTCGCGGGACGAGGACAGCCTGACCCTTCAGGTACCCGGCGACGGCAGCGTCGCCGCACTCCGTGAGCTACTCGGTCAACTCGAGGACGCGGCGATCGACGTGGAGAACCTGTCCATTCACACGCCGGACCTCGACGACGTGTTCTTCGCCGTCACCGGGCACCCCAGCACCCGGGATTCCGACCTGCAGAAAGCCGATGCCTGATGAGCACCCTCGCCTTCACATTGACCGACTCGGCGACAATGCTGCGCCGCAATGTCAAACACCAGATCCGATATGCCTCGGTGACGATCATGTTGATCGGCATGCCGCTGGTCTTTCTGCTGCTATTTGTGTACGTCTTCGGTGGTCAGCTCGGCACCGGTCTCGACGGCACCCACACCGGCCGGAGTGCCTACCTCGCCTACGTCACCCCCGGCATTCTGATCATGACCGTGGCCTCGGCCGCGCTGGGCACCGCGCTTTCGGTCGCCAGCGATATGACCGAGGGCATCGTTGCCCGCTTCCGGACCATGTCCATTAGCCGCGGCGCCGTACTCACCGGGCACGTGCTCGGCACTCTCATCCAAACGGTGCTCGGCCTCGTCGTCGTGGGCGGAGTCGCGGTGGCCATCGGATTCCGGTCCGATGCCGCAGCGCTGAAATGGCTGGCCGCACTCGGCATACTCTTGCTCTTCGGCCTTGCCCTCACCTGGCTATCCACCGCACTTGGACTGGCCGCGAAAAGCGTCGAGACCGCAAGCAACACCCCGCTGTTCCTCACCATCCTGCCGTTTCTCGGCAGCGGCTTCGTTCCGACGGATTCCATGCCGACCGGCATGCGTCAATTCGCCGAATACCAGCCGTTCACCCCGGTCACCGAAACCGTCCGCAAACTCCTGAACGGCGGCGCCGTCGGCCACAGCGCAATGGAAGCGATCGCCTGGAGCGTCGGCATCACGATTGCGGCCTACCTATGGTCGATACACCTGTACAACAACCGCCCCATCCGATAATCACCGTGAGGTTAGCTCGCGGAGCGGCGGTACAGCACGGGATTCAGTGGGGTGTCGGGAATTTCGCCGACCCGGGCGCCGGGCAGCCAGCGGGCCAGGTCCACCCGCTGGTTGTCGTTGACCGGCTGCGATACCCGCACATCCGCGTCCATATAAATGATCGTCATAACCCGGCGCGGAATGTCGGTGCGATTCGGCTCGGCCCGGTGGAATGTCCAGCCGAGGTGATAGCTGACCTCGCCCAGCGCGTACGGCTCCTGCGACAGCGGGAAATTCTGCTCCGACAACGCCCGCTGCATTGCCGCCTCCGACTCGTCGCTGATCGCGAGCTCCCGGCCGAACTCGAAGCGCTGGCTGCCGGTCGCGAACGCCAGCGGCCCCATTTCATACGGCGTCTCCTGCAGCGGCACCCACACTGTGCATACCCGGTCGGTGGCCAGCGGCCAGTAATACTGATCGGCGTGCCACGGCGTGATTCCGCCGCCAGCCTCCTTATACAGCGCCTGATCGTGGTAGAGCCGCACCCCGTCGACCCCGAGCAGGTCGGCCGCGATCTGGGCCAACCGCGGGGACGAGACGAATTCGCGCACGATATCGCTGTGCTCCCAGAGGTTGCTCACCTGCAGGAACGCCTTGTCGTATGTCGATCGCTGCTCCATCGGCAGGTGCATCGTGTTCCGCTCGATCACCTTGCCGGTGATCTCGGGTTCGTACGCCGCGATCGTCTCGGCGGAGAGCACACCGGGAATCCGCAGAAATCCCTGCTCGGCGAACCGGGCCGGATCCCGCGGTCCGATCGCGAACGGCTGGTCCAGCTCGGTGGTTGCGGTGGTCATCTCGGGCGCCTCCGTGTTGAACGAGCGATGCTGTCCCTGAGCCTTACTCGGCACGGTTGTCGGTGCCACGTCTCTGATGCTCGATTCCGGTACTTTCCTGACCCATATCGGCATGACCTACCCCACGCAGCGTTGGCTGCGTATTGTTTGAAGCCGTGGAAGCGGTGTTCGAGCGCATCGAGCCGCCGGTGGCAGCGAGCTGGCAGCATTACGTCCGGCGCGAGCCGACGTTCGCCTTCACCTGGCACTACCACGTCGAGTACGAGCTGACGCTGATCACTCGCGGCAGCGGGCAACGCTTTGTGGGCGACTCGATCGAGCGTTATCACCCGGGCGATCTCGTGTTGGTCGGCTCGGAGTTGCCGCATACCTACGCCTCCGATCCCGACAACGCCGACCACGAAGCGGTGGTGGCCCAGTTCGGCCGGGATTTCCTCGGCCGGTCGTTCTTTGACACGCCGGAGCTGTCGCCGATTCGTGGGCTGCTCGACCGGTGCCGGGTGGGCCTGGCGTTCGGGTCGGATACGGTCGCCGCGCTCGGCCCGGCGGTGAGCCGGATGACCGAGCTGGCCGGGCCGCCCCGCACGCTGGAATTGCTCCGGGTCCTGCTCGCGCTCGCCGGTACCGCGGATGTCCGGCCGTTGGCCAGCAACGCGTACCGAGCGCCGGTGGACCGGGCCAGCCGGGCCCGGATCGACGCGGTATGCCGATTTCTGGCCGGGGCATACACCGGACCGGTGTCGCTGCCGGCGGTCGCAGCGGAGGCACATCTGTCGCCGGCCGCGTTCAGCCGGTTCTTCCGGCGGGTGATGGGCCGGACGCTGACGGACTACGTGACCGGACTGCGGATTGCCGAGGCCTGCCGGCTATTGGCCGACACCGACCTGCCGGTCGCGGATATTGCGGCCCGGTGCGGTTATGAAAACCTGTCGAACTTCAATCGCCGTTTCCGGCAGCGCGAAGGCGTAACTCCGCGGGATTACCGAACCGCCGTCGCGAGTGCGGCATCCAACTCGGCGAGCAGTTTTGATTTCGCCCTGGCGCCGACCACGGACCCGACCAATTCACCGTCGCGATAAAAGCTCAGCGTCGGATTAGCCATTACTCGGCATTTCCGTACAGTATCCGGATTTGCGTCCGTGTCGAGTTTTGCCACTACCAGCGAATCGGCGCGCTCGGCCGCTATTTCCTCGAGAATCGGCGCAATCATCTTGCAGGGCGGGCACCAGTCGGCCCAGAACTCCAGCAGTACGGGTTTTTCGTTTCGCAGTACGATCTCGTCGAAGGTTTCGTCGGTTACGGTTATCACGACTGAACGCTGCTTTCGCAATAGGGGGTGGGCTGCTCGAGCTGCTGCTGTACGTGCGCGCGAATGTGCTGTAGCCGTTCGATGCAGGAATCCAGCTCGGCGAGCTTGCTGCGGTAGACCGCGATCGAGGCCGGGCACACGTCCCCACTGTCGTTGCCCGCGCGCAGGCATTCCACGAACGGGCGGGTCTCCTCCAGGCCGAAGCCGATATCGAGCAGCGAGCGGATCTCCCGTACCAGCCGGAGGTCCTCCTCGCTGTAGTCCCGGTAGCCATTCGCCGCCCGGCCCGCGCGCAGCAGGCCGTGACTCTCGTAGTAGCGCAGCGCCCGGGTCGAGGTCCCCACCCGGTCCGCCAGCTCGCCGATCCGCATCCGTACGCCTCCTTCGCTCCTACTCGAAGCTAGACCTTGACGCCGACGTCAGGGCAAGAAGCGGGCTCGTATCGTGAGGCTGATATTTGAGACGGGAACCAACCGGCCAGCCGAACCGACTGTCACCGCGACTGCAAGCTGAGGAGAGAGCCCATGCCGGGCATGAGCGGACGTCCGCCGCTGAGCTGGTCGACCGGCTTCAGCCAATGGACGTTCTCGGCGGCGGTGACCGCGGCGCTGCTGCTGGCCGCCGCGCTCTACGGCTGGGGGGTGCTGCGGTCGGTCCGGCGCCGCGGCCGGTCCTGGCCGGCAATGCGCACCGCGGCGTTCGCCGGCGGGCTGGTCGTCGTGGCGCTGGCGACGCAGAGCAGCATCGGGGTGTACGAGCACCATTGGTTCTGGGTGCACATGATCCAGCACCTGATGCTGATCATGCTGGCGCCGGCGCTGTTGGTCACCGGTCGGCCGTGGATGCTGCTGCTGCACACCGGCAGCCCACGGGTGCATCGTGCGACGAAGCGGGCGCTGCGCTCAGCCCCGGTCGCGCTGCTGACCCACCCGGCAACCGCCGCGGTCATTTATACGGTCACCGTGTTGATCACCCACTTGACCGGCTTCATGGACACGCTGATGTCCAGTCCGGCGGCGCATACCGGCGAAGAACTGCTCTATCTGGTTGCCGGCTACCTGTATTTCCTGCCGGTGTTCGGGGACGAGCCGATCCGGTGGCGGCTGTCGCATCCGATGAAGATCGCGCTGCTGGTGGTGAGCATGCCGGTCGACACATTCACCGGGGTGATCCTGATGCAGACGTCCGCGCCGAAATTCGGGATGTCGGTCAGCGATATCCACAACGGCGGCGCGGTGATGTGGATCGGCGGCGACTTCCTGATGTTCCTGGCGATCCTGGTGGTATTCGCATTCTGGGCCCGGCACGACACGGTCCGCGGCGCGGCCAAACGTGGCTGGCTGGAAGCGGCTCGCGCATCGGCGTTCACCGAGCGGACCGGCCCGGTGCCCGCCGAGTCGGGTCGAGTGAAACCGCCGGACCTGGACAACGACGACCGCCAACTCGATGCATACAACTCCTGGCTGGCCAAGATCAACAACGGCCAGAAATCCTGACGCAGCTCATACCGTCCGACCGATACGCGGGCAGAGCGCACTCTGCCCGGTGATAAGGGCCCGGCAACCGGGCAGGACGCACTCTGCCCGGTCGTGTGGGGTCGCCACTACTGGAATGCGGCGGCGTGGTCGCGGGCCCAATCGGTGAACGTACGCGGCGGCCGGCCGAGCAGTCGGGTCGCCGTATCGTCCACGATCGCGTCGTCGTACCCACCGCGACGGAAGAACTGGAAGAACGCATCCGCGATATCGGCCGGCATCTCGGCGGTCATTCGGCGGCGCGCGTGCCCGTCCGACTCCGGCACCAGCCGAAGGTCGCGGTCGAGCACCGCACCCAGAATGCGAATCCGGTCCGCCGGCAGGATCGCCGCCGGACCGGTCAGCCGGTAGCTGCGGCGGTCATGCCCGTCGCCGGTCAGCGCCAATGCTGCCACCGCGGCGATATCCAACGGGTCGATGGTGGCAATCGGAACGTCGGCGAACGGCTCGGTCACCACGTTCCCGGCCCGCAGCTGCGGAATCCACTGCAGCGCGTTGGACATGAAGCCGCTCGGCCGCAGCACCGTCCACGACAGCCCGGAATCGCGGACCGCCGCCTCGGACACCACGTTGAATCGCACCACGTAGTTGTCCAGATCCCCGCCGACCACGGCGCCGGTCGAGAGCAACACGACCCGCCTCGCCCCGGCCGCGCGCAGATCGGCCAGCACGCCGGGCATATCGGGATACCCGGCCATCAGATAGGCGGCCTCGACCCCGGCGAACGCCGGTGCGAGGCTCGCCCGGTCGTTGAGGTCGCCCGCCACAACGTCCACGCCCGCCGGAACGCCGCGGCCCGACCGGCTCAATGCCCGGACCGGATGGCCATCGGCCAGCAGGGACTTGGTCAGTTCGGCGCCGATATTGCCCGCCGCGCCGGCCACCAGGATCGTCATGTCTCTCCTCCGTACGGGTGACCGGACCCGGGTTGCCGACCGGTACGTGGCCGGCCAGAATTCCGGCATATGACGATCGGTCAGACTAGCCTGCCACCGCAGTTGCGTGCTGCGGTTCGTCGGCACGACCTGGGCAGGCTGGAGCAACGGGTCCGCCACCGGTCGAGCACCTTGAGCACGGTCGGCGTCATCATGCTCGTGCTTGCCGCCGCCGAATTTGCCCAGGCGGACATCACTGCACCCATATCCATCGCGGCATTGGTCGTGGTGCCGGTCGTCGCCGCCTACTGGCTTTTCAGCACCCGCAGCAAGCTGCGCGGCGGATTGTTTGTCTTCCAGAACGGCATCGCCGACGTGTACGGCAAGTATGTGCAGACGGTTTTCACGTACAAGGAGATTTCGCACGTCGGTGAGTTGACCACGATTTATCTCCTCAATCTCATCCCGATCGGCCGGGAGCACGAATGCACCGTTACCGCCACCCGGGCCGGGCAGTCGATTCAGCTGACGTTAACCAGCGCGTACCAGGACATGAAATCCGTGGCCGCGCTCATCCGACTCCGCTCGAACGAGAGCAAGGTCGACTAGCCTTCACAGCGGCGACCCACTTCGGGAGGAACTGTGCGGATTAGCACGACGGCTCGGATCATCGCACCACTGGCCGTACTGGCGGCAACGATCGTCCCGATCACGGCGGCGACCGCGGCGCAGCCGAGCACGCACACCGCGTACAGCTGCCCGCCGTCAGCGATTCCACTCGGCTTCAGCGATGCGCTGGACAAGATCGCTCCCGGCGGAGTGACGGTCGGCGGGCTGTCCTCGATCGCCTACGACCGCCGCCGAGGCGCCTATGTGTCCAGTGTGGACAATCACGGCACCGACCCGGCCAGGCTGTGGTTCTACCGCGATATTGCCCATCCGCACATTGTCGGTGAGCCGCTGGTGCTGCGCCGGCCGGACGGCACGCCTTACACCGGGCAGGATTCGGACAACGAGGGCCTGGCCATCCTGCCTGACGGCGACTATCTGGTGAGCTCGGAGACCGAGCCGTCGATCCGGATATACGGCCGCGACGGGGTGCAGCGCGACGAGCTGCCGGTGCCGGCACGATTTGCGGTTGCGCCGGGCGGTGAGGCGTCCGTGAACGCCACCCTGGAGGGCCTGACGATCTCCCCGTCCGGCCGGTACATCTATGCCTCGATGGAGGGCACGCTGTCCGGTGACGCGCCGGCCAGCGGCGAGGCGCGGTGGCGCCGGATCGCCGTCTACACAAGGCATGGCCACGGATATGAGCTGACCAAACAGATCGGGTACGAGGTCGACTCGGGGATGCGCATTCCGGAGGTGGCGGCCTACGGCGACGGGAAGTTGCTGGTGCTCGAGGCCGCGT
>Ga0137412_10002179_pt1 | contig 15439 bp, 17 predicted proteins | sample CZODoug2_1_16fun_FD_122160 | JGI IMG/M metagenome (GOLD analysis project Ga0137412, IMG submission 122160) | Vadose zone soil fungal communities from Angelo Coast Range Reserve, California, USA - CZODoug2_1_16fungal (Hybrid Assembly) | ecosystem: Environmental > Terrestrial > Soil > Vadose zone...
CAGTTGGAATTCGCATTTGGCGAGACCGTCGAGGATGCGCGGTCATTCTGGCAGGCGAGATTCTATGACTTCAACGTGTGAAGGTGAAAGAGAAGCTGAATTACATGCATGCGAATCCGGTGATTCGGCCGTGGAGTAGTTGGGGACACTATGCGAAGGGCGAAAGAGGGCTCGTGGAAATAGATAGATCGTCGGGAAAATTGGGAATTGCCCGCAGAGAAGATGCAAGTCTGAATAAAGTGGCCGGTCAATTCCAGAGTCAGAGTTAACGTCAAATCCAAAGTCGACTTCAACCCCAGGGAAAAAGCAGATTCCGAACGCGCCAAAAGGCGGCGGGTTCGGAATGACAAATTTGGGTTGGGCGCGGGGTAAGGGCAAAAGCAGATCCCTCGCTCTGCTCGGGATGACAACGTTTGATGGTGCGACCGAGTCGGATGGGCTGGAAGAGAAGGCTTGCTTGGGTTTTGTGGACGGGTTTAAGCTAGGGGCGCGAGCGGGGCGCGGTTTCGCGTTTCGCTGCCCAACCCTGAGACCAGCCCGATTCCCAGCCGAAGAGAATTGTTTTGGCTTGACGCAACTTTTCGAGTGGAACAGTTGCGTCGGCAATTTGGATTTTCCAGCTCGTTTATATCTCTTACGTGTGGGGGCTAGCATGTTTCGATCAAAGATACTTTGGGCCTTCGTTCTGGGAGTTGTTACTTGTGTTGCTCTATTTGAGGCGAAAATCAATCTGGGGTATAGCCCGATTTGGAGCAGAGTCGCTGACGTGCTTGAGGCGCCGGGAATGCACTTCGCCAACTCGGTGTTCCCTTCCGGCGTGCCTACGGTGGGCTGGGGAAAATTCTTTGCGGCGCTTGCCGTGAGTTGTAATTTCCTGGTGTACGCAATTTTCTGGTACGCGTGCCTGTGGATTACGGGCTATTTCCGCGCGCGCCAGCACCCTTACGACCGCCAAAACACACTGGTGCCGCCTAGCCTGCGGTAATCGGCAGCGAACGGCAGAGGCAAAGTCAACCGCAAGACCCGCCCTCACACACCGAGGACGGGGCACGCTCGAACCTCGGCGAGTCGCCGCTGTTGAAAGCACCGAGCTTACAGACACGACGCAGGCAAGAGTGCCTACGCTACTGACTTTTCAGCTTCTTTCAACTCGAATTTCGCCGATAAACCGATAAAACCAAGGTTTGTATACCGTTTCGACGCTGGCGTTCGCCGGTAGAGGGGAGGTGTTGGCCGAAAACCGCGGGAAGGGCCGCCTGGAGACGCCTAGTGTGGGGATGCAAGCGGAGAGGGCGGACCAAAGTCCCGCCCCTACATGGCGACGCAAAGACGGCCCGCCTCAGAAGGCGGCCGCTACAACGACAAGGGATAGGCAGCGGGAGGTTGCGATGGGCGGGCGCACACGAGACGGGGCCGAGGCGAAAAAGCTCGGAGAAAAGAACCGGTCTAAAGACCGGCCACTACAACGGCTGCGAGAGACGGGATGGGGCGGGAAGGCGACGGCGGGGCGGGCGATGCTCTGGGTGGGAGCGGCGGTGCTCTTGGGCGAGCTTTGGATGTTGCTGATGCAGATGAGTGAGTTCTGGCAAGGGTCGGGCGCAGCATCACTGGGATGGATGGCGGCGCTGGGAGCGGCTGCGCAAAAGGCAGTGTCGTTTGTGGTGTGGAATGACGGGCTGCTGCTCGCGGTTGCGGCGAAGGTGCTGGTATTATGCTGCCCGTTACTGGTGATCGCCGTAGGGATTGGACTGATCCACAAGGCGGAATTGGCGCAGGGGCGGAAGTTCACTGCGAAGAGCACGCAGGCAGAGGAAGAGAGACCGTAATGCTGAGAAAGCCACTGAATTCGTATGGCTGGGGATTCGCGTGGGGCGGCGTGATCGTGTTTGTCGGCGTGGCACTGCTGCTGGATCACATGGGAATCGTTTCGATCGGTGGACTGTGGCGATTCTGGCCGATGATTCTGGTGCTGGCCGGGATTGTAAACATTTTGGATGAATGCCGGCGGATGTGGGGCGTGATCCTGCTGGCGGCGGGGATTCTGCTGCAACTGGGCGAATTTAATCTGGTGCGCGTGACGTGGGCGCTGCTTTGGCCGGTTGCGGTGATCAGCGTTGGGCTGATGCTGATGTGGGGATCGATCAAGGCGAAGAAAGGCGGCGCTGGGCGCGCGGAGAGTCCGACCGGGCCGGGCGCGCTGAACGAGATGGCGATTTTCAGCGGCGTGGAAAAACGAGTAAGCAGCAAGAATTTTACGGGCGGGCGGCTTTTCGCGATGTTCGGCGGAATTGAACTTGATTTATGGCAGGCGGAGATTGAAGGCGACACGGCAGTGCTGCATATCGACGCGATTTTTGGCGGCGTGGAGCTTCGGGTTCCGGACACGTGGGTGGTTTCGTCAGAGGGACAAGGGATTTTCGGCGGGTATTCGGATTCGACGCACCAACGGCCGCCAACCGATCCGGCGCAGCCGCGCAAAACGCTGGTGATTCGCGGGGCAGCGGTGTTTGGCGGCGTGGAAATTCGCAACTGACGCGACACGACACCGCGCATGGCAAACCAATCCTTCACAGAAAAATTGCCGAAATTCGTCTTTCGAATTTTGTGGCTGCCAATGGGCGGCGTGCTTTTCTTTCTTCTGCAGTCAGTAGGAGGAATGAAAGGGCTGGATGCAGCAGTGATTGCGTATCCGGTGTGCTTGTTTGGGCAGTTCACGCTGGCGGCGGCGAAATATTCGTGCAAGGCGTCGCCAATCGAGCGGACGAATGCGGCGCGATTGCTGGGCACGCACATCTTGGGATCGCAGGTGATTGGAGTGCTGTGGTACAGCCTGGCGCGGACGCTGGCGTACATGATTTCGTTCGGGCCGCAATTGCAAGGGCTGGACCAGCGATTTTCCGGGCGCGGAGCGATCGTGTACGCGACGGGAGTGGCGTTCTACTGGCTTGCGGCGCTGTATTACTACGTAGTGTTCGCGCGCGAAAATTCGATTAAGGCGGAAGCGCGATTGCTGGAAACGACGATGCTGGCGCGTGATGCGGAGTTGAAAGCGCTGAAGGCGCAACTGAATCCGCACTTTTTGTTTAACAGTTTGAATTCGATCAGCGCGCTGACGAGCATTGATCCGGCGCGGGCGCGAGATATGTGCGTGCTGCTGGGAGATTTTTTGCGGACGACGCTGCGAGTGGGCGAGCACCCGCTGATTCCCTTCTCGGAAGAGCTGGGATTGCTGGAGCGGTTTTTATCGATTGAGAAGGTACGGTTTGGATCTCGGCTGCGGACGGAAGAAGCGATTGAGGAAGAGGCGCGAAAATGTTTGCTGCCGCCGCTGCTGCTGCAACCGCTGATTGAAAATGCGGTGGCGCGCGGGATTGCGAATTTGCCGGAAGGCGGAACGGTGCGGATCGAGGCGCGCTGCAACAACGGACGGATGTTCATCACGATTGAGAATTCGTTCGATCCGGATGCACCGCCGAAACGCGGCAACGGGATGGGACAACGAAACGTGCGCGAGCGGTTGGAGGCGCGGTATGGAAAAGAGGCGAGCTTACGCGTATCAGCGGAAGGCGAACGGTATGAAGCGACGGTGACATTGCCCGCGGAGATGGAGGGAGCGCGATGAGCGGAGTGGACGAGAAGAGATTGCGCGTGTTGATTGTGGACGATGAAGAGCTGGCGCGGTTTGTGGTGCGGGAGTTTGTGGAAACGCATCCGGAGCTGGAGATTGCGGCGGAATGCGTGAACGGGTTTGAAGCGGTGAAAGCGGTGGCGGAGCACAAACCGGATTTGTTGTTCCTGGATGTGCAGATGCCAAAGTTGACGGGATTCGACGTGCTGGAATTGATCGGGACGGATACACCGGTGATTTTTGTGACGGCATACGACGAATTTGCGATGAAAGCGTTTGATGTACACGCAGTGGATTATTTGTTGAAGCCGGTGGGCAAGGAACGATTTGAGGCCGCGCTGGAGCGGGCGAAGGAGAGAATCGCGGCGCGAGTGCCAATGCCGGCGGAATTAGCGAGTGCTGCGCGGGGGCCTGGGCAATTTGTGGAGAGAATTGTAGTGAAGGATGGGACGCGGGTGACTTTGATTCCCTGCTCGAAACTGGATTATGCGGAATCACAGGACGATTATGTCGGGCTTGTGAGCGAAGGGAAAAAACATCTGAAGCAGCAGACGATTGCGAGTCTGGAGGCGGCGCTGGACCCGGCACTGTTTGTGCGGATTCACCGGTCGTACATTGTGAACCTGGAGCGGGTGACGCGGATCGAGCCGTACGGAAAAGAGAGCCGGATGGCGATACTGGCGACAGGCGCGAGATTGCCTGTGAGCAAAACGGGATATGCGCGGCTGAAAGCATTGCTGGATGAGCGAGGCTGAGCGCGAGCCGGCTTGCGCGACAAATTCTTAAGCGGCGAGACGGCGGACCCAGATGCGAGAAGTGGCGGGCTTGCCCAGATGGACGGTTTTTCCGGCGGCGCGAAGGGTCATGGTTTCGTCGTACTCGCGTTTTTCGACGCCGAGTTTTGTGCCGGGACGCAGATGCAGGCCGTCAAGGAATTCCAGAAACTGGCCGTCTTTTTCGTAGACGCAGACGATTTCCGCGGAATCTTTCGCGCGCAATTCAGAGAGCAACACGACGCCTTGTTTGCGAAGCTGCGCGACTCCGCCACGAATCGGAACGCCATGGGGGCAACTGCTTCTGTCACCGAAGCGTTTCAAAAGAAGGGCCTCGACTTCGGGCGAGATGGCATGCTCGAGGCGTTCGGCTTCGTCGTGAGCTTTGGACCACGGGAGGCCGATAACGTCGGTGAGGAGCATCTCGGCGAGTTGATGGCGAAGAGCCATACGCTCGGCGAATTGGCGGCCCTTGCGGGAGAGGTCGATGCGGCCGGTACGATCGACGCGAACGAGGTCGTCGCGCGTGAGGCGTTTGAGCGCAGCGGTGACAGCGGGCGGCGTGACGGCGAGTTCTTCCGCGAGACGCGCGCTGATGGGAGATTGCCCTTCTTCGAGCATTTCCCAAATTGCTTTCAAATAATCTTCGCGCGATACGCTGGTCTTTTGCCGCTTCACACTTCACTCTGCCTTTTGCGGATTTGTGCTGATGGCTGGCGCGCCATTCGATGAGCCGAGGCGCTCCGCCAGGTCGATAATTCTAGTCTGAATTTCCTCGAAAATTCGCTGATAGGTCTCGGAATCCGCGCCGAAGGGGTCTTCGACGGGCCAATCTTCGACTTTGGCGAAGTCTTCGAATACCTGTTCTTTCGGATAGCCGCTCATATTAATGACGAAATCAACTTCCTGCCAATGCGCGTGGAGAATGGGTTTCGAAGCGAAGCCTTCGGCTGGGACATTATTTTTTGCGAGGGTTTCAAGCGTTGGTTCGGCAATGTAACCGAGCGGAGTAAGGCCGCCGCTGGTGACTTCCCACAAATGAGGAGTGAGCTGTCGTGCGATGGCTTCCGCCATGGGGCTGCGGCAGGAGTTACCCAGACAAACAAAAAGTACGCGAAGTTTTTTGCGGGGCTTCATTTAATGAAAAGTTTCTCACAGAAAGACGCGCGGGAGGCGGACTTCGGTTCAGGCGGTTGCGGGTTTGGCGGAGTGCGCGGAAGCCATTTGCAGAAAGTGTTCGTGGACGGTCGCGTCCGAAGTGAGTTCGGGATGAAACGTGGCAGCGAGGAGATTCTTGTTTTGTACAAGGACGGGTTTGCCAGCATATTCGGCGAGGACTTCGAGGGAGTTGCCGGCGCGTTCGATGATGGGGCCGCGGATGAAGACCATCTCCATCGGTCCGGATTTGAGTTTGCACGGGCCGAAGAAGACGTCGCTGGCGACTTGGCGGCCGTACGCGTTGCGGAGAACGGTCATGTCCATGAGGCGAAGTGAAGATTGCGGGGGATTGTTTACTTCTGTGGCGAGCAAGATTGCCCCAGCGCAGGTGCCAAAAATGGCGCGGCCGGAGTTTGCGAAGTTTCGAATAGCGTCGTAGAGGCCTTCTTCCTGGAGAAATTGGAGTTGCGTTGTGCTTTCACCGCCAGGAAGGATAAGGCCGTCGCATTGTTCCAGGTCTGCGATGGTGCGGACTTCGAGCGTCTCCGCGCCGAGTTCGCGGAGGCGTGTGGCGTGGGCTTCGAAGTCACCTTGAACGGCGAGAATTCCTATCTTCAATCTTGCCTCGTTTAAAAAGGGCACGATATATCGTGCCCCTACTTTCGGAATTCGCACGGAAGAGACTTTCAGCAGTGCGAAATTGGTGCATCTCGAATCAGCCGGCACGGTCAGGAGTGCCTGCAACAGGCAACTACCAGCCGCGCGTGGAGAGCAAATCTTTTTCGGGGAGCTGGCGAACATCGAGTCCGGGCATCGCTTCGCCGAGTTCTTCGCTCGCTTCGAGAACGGCCTTTGGGTCGGCGAAGTGCGTGGTGGCTTTAACGATGGCTTTTGCGCGGGCATCGGGATCGCTGGATTTGAAAATTCCCGAACCCACGAACACGGCTTCGGCGCCGAGCGAACGAACGAGCGCAGCGTCGGCCGGCGTAGCGATGCCGCCCGCGGAAAAATTCGGAACCGGCAGCTTGCCGGTTTTCGCGATGCTACGGATGAGTTCGAGCGGAGCGGCGTGCTCTTTTGCTTCGTGCATGAGTTCGTCGTCACGCATGGTCGTGAGGCGCTTCATCTGGCTGACGATGGTACGCATGTGGCGGACGGCTTCGACGACGTTTCCGGAGCCGGCTTCGCCCTTGGTGCGAATCATCGCGGCGCCTTCGGCGATGCGGCGGAGCGCTTCGCCGAGATTGCGCGCACCACAAACAAAGGGCACACGGAAGTCGTGCTTCCATACGTGATTTTCCTCGTCGGCAGGCGTGAGGACTTCGCTTTCGTCGATGAAGTCCACTTCGAGCGCTTGCAAAACTTCGGCTTCGGAAAAATGGCCGATGCGGACTTTGGCCATCACGGGAATGGTGACGGTGGCCATGATTTCGCGGATGACTTTGATGGAGGCCATACGCGCGACGCCGCCTTCTTTGCGAATGTCCGACGGCACGCGTTCGAGCGCCATCACGGCGCAAGCGCCCGCTTTTTCGGCAATGCGCGCTTGTTCGGCGTTGGTGACGTCCATGATGACGCCACCCTTGAGCATTTCGGCCAGGCCAACTTTGACGCGCCACTCGTTTGAAGGCCCGTTCGTTCCACTACCGTTCACTTTCTTCGCATCCATGATTCGTTCTCCTTACAAAAGATCAAAACTCAGAGATTCTTCAAACTCTCGTTACTACGCCGGTCTTTGCCCGACAACAACGAATCGGCCGCGGCCACGCGCCAGCAGATTCCCCGCCGCATCTTTGATTTCACCGATTCGAAACCGATTCCTGCCTTTTTCGCTTTCCTGCCAGCCTTCGACCAAAATTTCTTCCGTCAAGGGCACGGGCATGCGGTACTCGACCGAAAGTTCCGCGGTGACGGCAAGTTCTTCGGTCAGCTTCGAAATTTTGCCCATCGCTTCGTCCAACAGCAACGCGATGATTCCGCCGTGCGCGAATCCCGCTCCACCGCCGTACCGCGAGCCCAGCACGAACTTTCCGCGCGTCTTACCTTCGTCCACATGCAGGTCGAACGTAAGATGCATTCCCGATTCATTCGCGCCGCCACAGCCAAAACAGTTATTCGCCGCCTTCGGTTCCAACCGGATGATTTCGCTCATTCGGCAGGGGCCTCAGACCAACGCCACGCGGCTGCGTTCGGCGCGGCGCACGCCACGTTCGCGTTTGCGCATCTCGGCTCGGAGAATATCGGCGAGCGTTGCGACGCCGCGAGCGATCTGTTTTTCGTCCAAGCTGGCGAAGCCGAGCCGCAAGGTGTTCGGTTGCGGGGCCTGGACATAAAAATAGCGGCCCGGAGCGAAGAGCACGCTGCGCTCCTTGGCGTGGATAAGCAGTTCGCTCGCGTCAAAGCCAAGTGGAAGTTCGAGCCAGGTGCACATGCCGCCTTCAGGCAGCGTCCACCGCATACCTTCGGGCATGTGTTTGCGCAGCGCTTCGTCGAGCGCATGCAAACGCGAAGCGTAAACTTTTCGCATCTTCGCAAGATGCTTCGTGAAAAGGCCGCGTCGCATAAATTCGGCGAGGGTTGCCTGTGCAAGCTGGTCGGTGTGCAGGTCGGTCGTCTGCTTCACCTGGCGCAACCGCTCGACAGCCACAGGCGGCGCAACGATCCAACCAACGCGCAAACCGGGGAACGCGACTTTGGCAAAGCTGTCAATGTGAATGACGATGTTAGAGCGATCGAGTTGTTTGAGGGAGGGGATACGCTCGTCGCGATTGTGCAGGCGGGCGTAGATATGGTCTTCCACGATCGCCACCTGATAGCGCGTGGCCATTTCAATAATTTTCCGGCGTGAGGCCAAAGGGATGGATGTGCCGGTCGGATTTTGGAAATCCGGCGTGAGCACCATTAACTTCACGCGATTGGCGGCGAGCGTGGCTTCGAGTGCTTCGAGATCGATGCCGAGCGAGCCGCCGGGTTCGGCGTGCGTTTGCACCGGAACGCCGAGGCAACGAGCTCGCGCGCCACTAAAAATGGCAACGGCACCCGGGTACGTGGGATTTTCCAAGATAACGGAGTCGCCCGGGCGAACAAAGGCTTTACTGATTAAATCGAGCGACTGCTGGCAGCCGTCCGTAATCAAAAGATTTTCGTCGCGCGCGGTGATGCCTTCCTGGCGCAGGAAATCGAGGAGCGCCTCTTTGAGCGGTCCATAGCCATCCGACGGCCCCAGATTTAGAACCTCGGTAGCTTCGCGGCGCAGAACGGCGTTTACACAGATTTGCAGCTCTTCAACGGGAAAATGTTCCGGGGCGGGACGAGCCATTACAAACGAGAGCGAATCCACCGGCGCGCTGGCGGTAAGGCGGCTGAGCACTTCGTCGCCACGCTCGTCGGCAAAGAGCAGTTCCCAGCGAATACTGTCTCCGCCGTTCAGGACGGTAGGCGCAGGAGGCGTGATCTTGAGGCCGTTGCCATTGCCACGGATAAATGTGCCGCGGCCGACGTGGCCTTGGATCAATCCTTCCGATTCGAGCTCCGCGTAGGCGTTCGCAACGGTGGTACGGTGAACGCCGAGCATTGTCGCGAGTTCGCGGCTGGCGGGAATGCGGTCGCCGGGCCGCAAATCGCCGGCGTGCACCAGCGCGCGCAACTGATCGCGAAGCTGGATGTAGAGCGGAACGTGACTCTGGGGCTGGAGATGAACTGGTAACATTGGCCGTCTCCTGGAGCCAATTCTACCAGACATTGGACTGGTACAAGAGCCAATTTGTCTTTCCGCTTATTTTTCGTTTTCGGGCTGGACTGGCGGCTCCGGGTCTTCGGTCCTGTTCCCTGCCCGAAGCGTGTCGGCGCACAAAACGGTCCAATCGGCGTTGTCGCACTGGTAGATGGAGACGAGGGGAAGGTCGTTCGGCTGGACAACGTAATCGCCGCTAGACATGGATTCGGATTTGTCCGCGTCGTCGCTGACGACGCGGCTGCCAGGAAGAGCGCGCACACGGAATTGACCGGAGGACGGCTCATAATTCGGATAACTAAAGCAATGGCCGATACAGGCACGGTCCACGGAGTGCGCGATGAACTGCACCCGCCAGTCGTCCGGCGCGGAAACAACCGGTACGACACGCGTGCCAGCGGGCAGGTTTGCAATGAGGGCTTCCGCGTTGGCTTCGACGCGGGAAACACGGCGCGTGTCCTGATAATTCCAGGTGAAGAAAACGAGTGCGCAGACGGCAAAGCCAGCGGCTTGCCACTTGCGCAAAGGGAGCAGACCCAGGACGCACAAGCCGAAGATGGCGGTAATCGTGGTGAGCCGCGAAACCAGCAAACCGATCCAGCCGGCAAAGAGGTCACTGTGGATGTTTTCCGGGACGAAAGCAGCGGCGGTGAGCGCGACAAGATAAAGCTCGATGGGCAAACGAAACGAACGGATTGAGCTTTGGCCTTCTCGCCATTTTGCCGCGAAGGCCGGCAGGAAAGCGAGGATTCCCCAAACCAGGGCGATGCGGGCCAAAATTAGATAGCGATGGCCGAAGGTAATCAATTGATCGGAACCGTTCATCCAGTAGAAGGGATCGTCGCGCCAGTCTGCCGCGATGTCCGGATTATTCGTGAAATGCAGGCGCAGGACGAAGTAGGCGACCACGGCTAGCGCGGGGAGAATTAGGCGCCAGTATTCAGGAATGGTTCGCCACAGCGTGATGTAAATGATTGTGGCGACGAACCATAGGAAGCCGATTGGATGCGCAAGAAGAATTAACGGAGAGAGAGCCGCGGCCGTAACCCAATTCCCTGCCCCGCTTCGCCAAAAAGCAGCTAGCGAAAAACAGGCGAGGCCAATGGAGAGGTAGTAGTTGAGAAAACCCATGCTGAAGGAATAGCCGTAGGCGAGCATGGCGAAACATGGAACGAGGAGCCACGGGATGCGTTTCGTTATCGCGGAAACGAAACTGAAAACGCCCCAGAAGAAAATCAGGACGCTCGCGGAGACGGTGAGGATCTCCGCGGCGTGCCAGCCGAAGAGTCTTGCAGATTGTTCGAGTGCAACGTCGAACAAAATGTTGTTCCATTGGCGGGCGACATAGACGCCGGGAGCTTGGCCATGCTCAGCCAGTTGGGCGAGCCAGGCGTTGTACACATGGCTGCCCAAATCTCCGGCTTGAATGTGGGCGTGCCAGATGCATGGAATGAGCAAGAGAAACGAGAGAATCGCGACGACGGTAAAATTGTGCCGCAAGAAGTTGATGGCAGCTTTGACGGCGAGCCGCTCGACAGGTTCTTCGGCAAGGTTGGATTGCATCCGCATCAGAAGAGACGCCACATTCTACACGGGTAGGCTGTCTCCCTTCCAAAGCGTGCTTTGTGGTAGAGTTTCGAGCCGCCAACAAGCTGGAAGGATTCTCTCCCGTTTTTCCTGCAAGGAGCCAAGAAAAAATGCTGCAGTCAATTCTTGTGGCACGCTCTACGCACTCGATGCTGCGTCGTTTCGGTTTATCCGTTTTACTTTCCATTTGCTGCGGGGCTCTTCCGGTGACGCTTGCGCAGTCTCCCGCAGCGAAGTGTCCGCCAGCGACGGCCGTGAAGGTGGTCCATGACAAGTACGGAGCCGTCGATGTTGCCGATCCATATCGCTGGCTTGAAGATCAAGGGAGCGCGGAAACGAGGGCGTGGATTGCCGAACAACAGGCTTGCACGGAGAAGGCGCTGTCGCCGCTTGCGGGCCGCGCTGCGATTGCCAAGCGACTGTCCGAACTGCTGCGGACAGACACTTTGAATGCGCCGACGGAACGCGACGGTCGATACTTCTTCACGAAGCGATCGGCGAATGAGGACCTGGCGAAGATTTATGTGCGTCGCGGGAGCGATGCAGCCGACGAAGTACTTGTCGATCCGCTGGCATGGAGCAAAGACCATTCGGCGAGCGCGACGATGGAAGCGATTTCGAAAGACGGAAAGCTTCTTTTTTACGGGCGGCGAGAGGGTGGGCAAGATGAAATTACCGTTCATGTGCTCGACGTCGACAAAAAGATGGAGCTGCCTGATGAGTTTCCCCGTGCGGATTATTTCAGCGTGGAAGTGACCCCCGACAACAAAGGCGTCTATTACGTTCACACCGTCGAAGGCGCGCCACGAGCGTACTACCACGCGATGGGGACGGAGACCGCTACCGACAAAGTGATCTATGGCGAGAACCTTGGCAAAGACCGAATTCTGGCGGCGGGGCTTTCCGACGACGGGCGCTACCTCTTCTACCTGGTTGTTTATGGAAGCGGGTCGGAACGGACCGATGTATATCTACAGGATTTGAAGAGCGGCGGGCCGGTGCGGCCCGTGGTGAACGACGTGGTCGCGCAGTTTTATCCGTTTTTCGGCGGCGACACTCTTTATCTGCAGAGCAACTGGAAAGCGCCCCTTTCCCGCGTATTTGCCGTGAATCCGAGTGATCTGGCGCGGGAGCATTGGAAGGAAGCGATTCCCGAGAAGGCAGTGCGGCTGGAATCGGTGACACCAGTGGGCGGGAAACTCGTTGCCGTTTACACAAAGGATGCTTCATCGGAAGTAAGAGTGTTCGACGCCGATGGAAAAAATGAAAAGCAGTTGCCGTTGCCGTCCATTGGGAGCGCCTATTCGTTCTCTGGCCGTTGGGAAACGCCGGAACTTTTCTATTCGTTTGCTTCGTACAACGCGGCGCAGACGATTTACCGGTACGACCTGGCAAAAAACGAGCAGAACGTTTGGGCGCAGAATCGAGTGCCGTTTGACGGCTCACAATTTGCAATTGAACAGGTCTGGTACGAATCGAAAGACAAAACGCGCGTGCCGATGTTTCTGTTTCACAAGAAAGGCATGAAACAGGATCCAGCGACGCCAGTTTTGCTGACGGGTTATGGCGGATTCGATTCGAGCGAGACTCCGTTCTACTCGGCGTTTTATTTGTACTGGGCAGAGAGCGGCGGAATACTCGCCGTGCCAAGTTTGCGGGGTGGTGGCGAATATGGCGAAGCGTGGCACCGTGCCGGCATGCTGGAGAAAAAGCAGAACGTGTTCGACGACTTCGAATACGCGGCGCAGTGGCTGATTGACAACAAGTACACCAGCGCTGCGCGACTTTCGATTTATGGCGTGAGCAATGGCGGCCTGCTGGTCGGCGCGGCACTGACGCAGAAGCCCGAGTTGTTCCAAGCTGTCGTCTGCGGCTATCCGCTCGAAGACATGTTGCGGTTCCATAAATTCATGGATGGGCCGTACTGGGTTCCCGAGTACGGTAGTTCGGAAAATCCGGAACAATTCAAATATCTCAGGGCGTATTCGCCTTACCAAAATGTCGAGAAGGGGGAAAAATATCCCGCGGTGCTTTTCATCACGGGAGACGGCGACACGCGTGTTGCGCCGTTGCATGCGCGGAAGATGTCGGCAATCTTGCAGGCGAACAACGGATCCGACCGACCGGTTTTGCTACTGTACGACACGAAATCGGGACATTCGGGCGGAAGGCCGGTCAACAAAATCATCGAGGAAGACACCGATATCCTGAGCTTCCTGTTCTGGCAGCTGAAAATTTCGCAAGGCGGTCAGTGAGGAATTATCTCGAGATCTGATCTTCGCCCAGGCGCTTCAGACGGTCGCGCAAACGGCGCTGGAGCGGCGTCGGCGTGTTCGGATTGAACGCAACAAGATACCAGAGCGGCTGGCTGCGGTCTCTGCTCAAGTAGGTGAGCGTCGTCGCGTCGGCATTCGGATGGCGGGCAACGTTTTCACGAATCGCACCGTACGCGTGTTTTGCCAATTTGCCGAGAGTCTTGCCATTGGCGCGCGGATGCTCGCTGATCAGGCGCAAAAGGTAGAAGTCGGTTTCCGGCGCCTGTTTCACTAATTTTTCCAACATCTCAGGCTTCGCGTCGGCGCTTAGAACGAGGCCGATCTTTTCGTCCCATGCCGTATTGATATGGTTCAGTTCGCGGGTGCGCGCGTGAATAAGCTCTTCAAGCGACCGGCGCTCCTGCTGGGCGCGAGCGATCGGCAGGTCGGTGCCTTCGAGTGAATCAAGTACACGCAAAAGATGCTGGCGTTCGCCGAAGACGATTTGCGAAGTGCGCGTCACTTTGCCCTTTTCCTTTTCTTTGTGCTGCACCAGATCCGAACGTCGCATGGTTTCTTTGCTCCAGCGGCCCCGTGGTCTTACCTGTCGGGTGCCGTGTCTCGCCTGCGTTTCAGAGAGGGCTGCGCTATTCGCTCAGCTTTCTTTGATGGCTTAATTGCTACTTTCGCGATTATGTTCCCCATGGCGGGTGCGGTAAAGTTGCAAGCGGTTCGTTTGTGCCCGAAGTGCAACGTTGAATTGCAGCGCAAAAACTGTCAATTTCGAAGCGAGTGAACCGCATGTCCGCGTTTAATGAACACAAGGAAGAGCTCGAGCATTACGAGCAGATGTTTGGCCGCGACCGAGGCCGCCTCGCGGTTACTCTCGACCGATTGACGAACGCGCTGGTGCTGGTGGGGCAGCATGGCGTCTACTGCACGAGCCAGCGCAATCCAACGCTGCCCGCGATGGACCTGCGAATGATCGTGCAGGAGCTTACACACGCCAAGGAACTGCTGCAGTCAGTGATGGAAGAGATGCGGCGCGCGGGCCAGGCTTCGTAACGAAGATTATTTGTTGGTCAGAAACGGATTTGAGCAGCGTTCCTGGCCGATGGTGGTGGTCAGTCCGTGGCCGGGATGCACGATCGTTTCGTCGGGCAACGCCATCACTTTATTCACCAGTGAATCCATGATTTCGGCGAACGAGCCGCCCCATAAATCGGTCCGGCCGATACTGCCGGCAAAGAGTGTGTCACCGGCAAAAAGTTGCGGCGCGGTCAGCTGCACTTCACCTGCGCCAGCGGGAAGAAAGAGACACGAACTCCCTGGCGTGTGTCCCGGCGTGTGCATCACTTGGGCGTGCAAATTGCCCCAATTCAGAACGTCGCCATCGCGCAGCATTTGGTGAACTTCGCCAATCGTCGGCGTGGGAACGCCCAGGAACGCGGCTTGCTCCTCCATGCCGTGATAGAGCGGCAGGTCGGCGCTGTGCATCAATACCGGGGCACCAGTGTAGGAGTGAAGTTTTTGCAGGCCGCCAACGTGATCGATGTGTGCGTGCGTGCAGACGATGGCTTTCACCGTCAGCCTGTGGCGTCCGATGAGATCCATGATGCGGCCAATTTCGTCGCCGGGATCGAGCACCAATGCCTCGCGCGTTACGGGATCGCCGATAATCGAGCAGTTGCATTGCAACATGCCGACTGGCAGGGAAAGATGAATCAGTCCGGCGGGGCTTGCGCCGTTTTCTGGGGCTTGGCCGACCATATCTTCCATGAGTATATCATTCAGAAGAATCGCGGCTGAGCGGCGCGCGCGGCCCGCTCTGTTAAACTGGTAGCATCGCTATGGATACCGCTGCCAAGAGTGCGACGCTTCCTACACCTTTGCTGGAACTACACCGTGCGGCGGGCGCAACCATCGGCGAATGGTTCGGGTGCCAGCTACCTTCGGATTTCGGCGATTGGCTGACCGAATATCGTTACGCCCGCGAGACGGTGGCACTCCTCGATAAAAACTATCGAGCTTATCTCGCGTTAAGCGGTCCGGACCGCGTGCGATTTCTGAACGCGATCCTGACGAACAACATCAAGGATTTGAAAGCCGGGCAAGGAATCGTTTCCCTTTTTCTCAATCCGCAAGGCCGCATCCAAGCGGAAATAGAGACTTACGCCGAAGAGCAACGGCTGCTTTGCGCCTCTTTTGCGGAGATCCGCGAGAAGCTCATTCCGGCGCTGGATCACTACATCATCATGGACGATGTGACGCTGACCGACGAGACGGCGCGGTATGGCACGCTGGC
>Ga0137412_10002180_pt1 | contig 15434 bp, 11 predicted proteins | sample CZODoug2_1_16fun_FD_122160 | JGI IMG/M metagenome (GOLD analysis project Ga0137412, IMG submission 122160) | Vadose zone soil fungal communities from Angelo Coast Range Reserve, California, USA - CZODoug2_1_16fungal (Hybrid Assembly) | ecosystem: Environmental > Terrestrial > Soil > Vadose zone...
GTGTTGTGCGGGGCGATGCAGCTGCTGTTGTTCCTCGCCGCGACGTACCTGGGCGTGTTGCTGCTGGACTCCGGCTACGGGTGGGTCTCCGCGGCGGTCGGGTTGGCGAACACCTGGGCACGGGCAGCGGTGTTCAGCGCGGGAACCTATCTGGCGTTGTGCCTGTTCCCGATCGTGGCGAAGTGGCTGCTGGTCGGCGCCTGGCGGCCGGGAGAGATCCGGATCTGGAGCACCGACTATCTACGGTTCTGGCTGATCAAGGTGCTCATCCAAGCCAACCCGTTGGCCTGGTTCGCCGGATCACCGATGTTCGTGTGGTACCTGCGCGCACTGGGGGCGCGGATCGGTCGAGGGGTGACCATCCATTCACGCAATATTCCGGTGGCCACCGACCTGATCACCATCGGCGACGGCGCGGTGATCCGCAAGAACTGCTTCTACACCGGATACCGCGCTATCGCCGGGGTCATACAGCTGGGCCCGGTCACCCTCGGCCGCCACACCTTTGTGGGGGAGAAGACCGTGCTCGACGTCGGCACCCGGATGGGCGATGGTGCGGCGCTGGGGCACTCCTCGGCGTTGCAGACCGGGCAGGCGATACCGGCCGGTCAGACCTGGCACGGCTGCCCGGCCGAACCAGCCACCACGGAGTACCGCACCGTCCCCCCAGCGCGCTGCTCGAGCATGCGCAAGATCGCCTACACCCTCCTGCAGTTGGTGGGCATCCTGCTGCCCGGCTCGGCGGTGATGGCGCTGGTAGGCGCTGCCGGGCCCAACCTGCCCGCGCTCAACACGCTGCTGAGCCTCGACGTCACCCGGCCGACTAGCCCGAACTTCTACCTATTGGTGCTCGTGACGACGCTGGCGCTGTTCCTCGGCGGGATCGTTGTCGGGCTCGGCTTCGTCATGGTGGCCCCCCGGCTGTTGCATCTGTTCATGACCCCGGGCAGGGTCTACCCGCTCTACGGGTTCCATCACCTCGTCCAGCAGGCGATCACTGTCATCACCAACTCGGCGTTCTTCATGGATCTGTTCGGCGACACCTCGGCGGTGGTGCACTATCTGCGAGCCCTGGGCTACGACCTGCGTCGCGTGGTGCAGAGCGGGTCCAACTTCGGCGCCACGCTGCAACACGACTCGCCCTATCTGACCAGTGTCGGCGCCGGAACGATGGTCTCCGACTCGCTGTCAATCATGAATGCCGACTACTCCGGAACCTCGTTCCGGATATCCCACGTCCGAATCGGGGAGCGCAACTTCCTCGGCAACAACATCGCCCTGCCGTCCCAGAGCCGGGTCGGCGACAACGTTCTGCTTGCCTCGAACGTCATGGTCCCGATCGACGGGGCGATCCGGGAGAACGTGGGACTGCTCGGCTCACCGCCATTTGAGATTCCCCGGTCCACCGAACGGGACAGCGGCTTCGATTTCCTCGATGACGCCGACGAGATCAGGCGACGGCTCCGGGGGAAGAACCGGCACAACACCCTCACCGCCGTGCTTTTCCTTACGGTGCGATGGTTCCAGCTCTTCACCGCCACCCTGATCGGCGCCCTCGGTGTCGCGTTCGAACCCACCTACGGTGCCTTGGCCCTCGCGGCGGGGGTCGTGTTGGTGACGGTGGCCAACCTGCTCATCGTGGTGTTCGTGGAACGGGCAGCCTGGGGGTTCCGGCGGCTGCGCCCTCAGTTCTGTTCGATCTACGAGCCCTACTTCTGGCGTCACGAACGACTCTGGAAGCTGCTGGCCACCCCACCCTTCAACGGCACTCCGTTCAAGAACGTCCTATGGCGGCTGCTCGGCGTGCGGATAGGACGGCGGGTCTTCGACGACGGCTGCGCCATCCCGGAAAAGACGCTTGTCAGCATTGGGGATGACGCCGTCCTCAACGCCGGCAGTGTCATTCAATGCCATTCCCTCGAAGACGGTGCCTTCAAGTCCGGCTACACCACGCTCGGCGCCGCGACCACCCTGAGCATCGAGTCCTTCGTCCACTACGGCGTCACAATGGGCGAGGGATCAGTCCTCGAAGCCCATGCGTTCTTGATGAAGGGCGAGGAAGTCGGCCCCCACGAACGCTGGCAAGGCAACCCCGCGAACCACATGGCCACCCGGCCTGAGGCAACCCACCCGAATGCGGCAATGCCGGGGCCCCGCGGTGACCTCGGTCCCGGCGTGGCCGCGGCTGGGCGGTAGGCAGGCAAGGTCGGTCCGGGGTCTGATGCCGCACCGGTCCAGGCGTCCGCAGGGCGGCGAGTGCGTGACAGATTGCTCGAGGGCCCGACTCGTTAGCATGTGCTGGTTTCGAGGATAAGGGGGTGTGGTGGGCTACTGCCTCAGCGTGGATCTGGGCACGACGTTCGTGGCCGCCGCGTTCTCTGCTGGCTCGCGACTGGAGATGTTCGGCCTGGGTGAGCGTTCGGTCGTCGCCCCGGCGCTGGTCTACCTGGATGAGCACAACTCCCTGGTCACCGGGGAGAGGGCCGATCGACTCGGGCTCAGCAGCCCCGGGCGGCTGGCGCGGGAGTTCAAACGCCGCCTGGGCGATCCGACTCCCATTCGACTCGCCGGAACCCCGCTCGTGGTCACCGAACTCCTGGCAACGCTGCTGCGTGACGTCCTGGCCAAGGCCACCAGCACCGAGGGAACACCGCCGGAACGAGTCGTATTGACCCACCCGGCAACCTGGGGGCCCCTCCGGCTCGGGCTGTTCGACGAGGTGGTAAGTCTGGCTGGTCTGGGCGACACACCGACCCACACCATCAGCGAGCCCGAAGCCGCTGCCATGCATTACACCGCCTCCCGGGGGCTGCGCCACGGCGAGCTCGTCGCGGTCTACGACCTAGGCGGCGGCACCTTCGACGTGACTGTGCTGCACGCCCACCCTCGGCGGGTGGAGATCCTGGGTATCCCGGAGGGCATCGAACGCCTCGGCGGCATCGACTTCGACGAAGCCCTGTTCAACCACATCGATCACGTCTCGGACGGTGCGGTCAGCAGGCTCGATGCCAATGACCAGCGGACCAAAATTGCGCTGGCCAGGCTCCGTCAGGACTGCACGCTTGCCAAAGAGGACCTCTCGATGGTCACCGAGACCGTCATCCCGGTGTTTCTGCCCAACCGGAACTTCGACCTACGCATCACCCGGGCTCAGTTCGAGGACTTGGTGCGCGCCCAGGTTGAGTCCACCATCGGGGCGTTGGCGCGCACGTTGCGCTCCGCACAGGTCAACCCCGCACAACTCAACGCCGTACTCCTGGTCGGTGGCTCCTCACGCATCCCGCTGGTCGCGCAGACGGTCTCCGAAGTGCTCGGTCTGCGCACCGTGGTCGATGCCCACCCCAAGCACACGGTGGCACTCGGCGCCGCCGCCCTGGGCAGCACGATTGCCCACGGACAGGTGGTGCGGCGGATCCAGCCGGCCGGTACACCCGCCCGCGCCCTCCTCCCCGCCGCCACAGCGGTCGCCACCGCCAATCGGTCAAGCAGAGGGAGCGCTCGAACCACCTCCTCGCCCCCGTTGGTCACCGAGGGTGCCCCCTTGCCGGTCATCCCAGAACCCCGCCCGACCGACCGGCCACGGCGCGGCCCGGGAACTACGCCCGGCACAGTCCGGATCAACTCGCCGCGCACCCGGCGGGTAGCCAATGCAGTGGTTCTACGCGTCGCGGTGGGCGCCGTATTGATCCTCGGTGCGGCGACAGCGGTGGGTACGGTATCGATACCCCAGATGTTCCGCATGCCGGTCAGCCTGCCGGGGGTGTTCTCACTGGCTACGCCAGCGCCGACAACATCAACGAAGGCCGCCGGCGTCATCTCGGTCGGCCAGCGACCCTCCAGCGTCGCCATTACTCCGGACGGTCGCCGCGTCTACGTGACCAACGCCGGCTCAGGCACAATCGCCGGCACCACCGTCTCCGTGATCGACGCTCTCACCAGCTCCGTCATCGCGACCGTCCCAGTCGGCTCGGACCCCTCGGGCCTGACGATCACCCCCGACGGCGCCCGGGCCTATGTCGCCAACGGCGCCGCCAACTCGGTATCGGTGATCGACACCGGCTCCAACACAGTCACCGCCACCATCTCGGTCGGCCGTGAGCCCGTCGGCGTGGCAATCAGCGCGGACGGTCGCCGCGCCTACGTCCCGAACGCCGGCTCAGGCGCGGTCGCTGGGACCACCGTCTCGGTGATCGACACCGATTCCAACACGGTCACCGCAACCATCCCCGTCGGTACCGGACCCTCGGGTGTGGCGGTCACCCGAGACGGCGGCCGCGGCTACGTCACCAACGGCGCCGCCAACTCGGTGTCCGTCATCAACCTCGTCACCAGGAAGACCACCAGAACCATCCCGGTAGGGCCGGACCCGATCGCGGTGGCGATCACCCCTGACGGCCACCACGCCTATGTCACCAACCACGGGGACGACACCATCGCGGGCGCCACCGTCTCGGTCATCGACACCGCCACCAACAGGGTCAGCGCGACGCTGGCTGTCGGTCTGGGGCCTTCTGGCGTGGCCATCAGCCCCGACGGGCGCTACGGCTACGTCACCAACCAGGGCACCGATAGCGCCCTGGGCGCCACCGTCTCGGTCATCGACACCGCCACCAACAGGGTCACCGCGACGCTGCCTGTCGGTCTGGGGCCCGCCGGCGTGGCGATCACCGCCGATGGCCGGCACGGCTACGTCACCAACCAGGGCAGCGACAGCGCCCCCGGCACCACCGTCTCGGTCATCGACACCGCGCGGCTGTCGAGCAGTGCGGTGCAGGCTCTGTGGCCGGACATATCGCATCGGACATGGGTGCCTATGAGCCCACATACCTGGCTCAGGTAGGTGGCCAGCACGGTGGCCTTGACCCAGATGGTCATCAGTCCTTGCTGACGAATTCGGTGGTGTAGGTCTTGGTCAGGTCGATGGTGTGGCCCTGGACGGTGGGATCGAAGGAATTGAGGACGTCGAGGACGGTGTGGGGGCCGTCGGCGGGCATGACTCCGTCCGGGGTGAACATCGCTTTGCCGGCGTCAAGTGCCTTGATGTAGTCGTCTTTGGTGATGTTGGAGTTGCTGACGTAGTCGTCGGGTAGTTGGGCCGCGATATCGGCGGCGCTATGGGTGTTGATCCAGCGCAGCGTGTCGACGAATGCGTCAGCGAGCTTCTGGGTGGTCGCCTTGTGGCTGTTGACCCAGTCGGTGGTCATGTAGAGGCACGCGGCGGGGTAGGTGCCGCCCAGTGCGGCCTTGGCGCCTTCGGCGGTGCGCATGTCGATCAGTACCCGGGCGTCGCCCTTCTTGATCAGCGCGGTGGTGGTGGGCTCGGTGGTCATGCCGCCCTGGATCTTGTCCTGTTCGATGGCGGCGATGAAGGTGGAGCCGGCTTGGACTGGGACCGAGGTGATGTCGGAGGGGGAGAGGCCGGCGCGGACGGCGAGGTACTTGGTGAGGAAGTTGGTCGACGAGCCAAGCCCGGTCACGCCCAGTGACTTGCCCTTGAAGGCGGCGAATGAGTGCACGTCGGCGGCTTTGTTCGACACCATCTCGACCTCGCCGGGTACCTGGGCGAACTGCACGACCGACTCGGTGGACTTGCCCTTGCCTTGCAGGTCAATGGTGTGGTCATAGAAACCGACTACCCCATCGACGTTGCCGGACAGCATCTGGGTCTCGGCGTCGACACCGGCCGGCTCGTCGGAGAGCTCGACCTGCAGGCCGTGCTTGCCGAACAGGCCGAGTCGCTGGGCCAGGATGGCGGGCAGATAGATCTGCTTGTTCATCCCGCCAACCATGATCTTGATCTGGTCGGGTCCCTGAGCCGGCGCGGCGGCCTGGCCGCCGCAGCCGGCGGCCAACATGGCCAGTGCCACACCGGCCGTCACGGCGAGGGCGCGTTGAGTAAGGGTCTTCGTTGACACGGTCTGGCTCCTTCGGTAATCGGTCATCAGGTGGTGGAGTCCATGCCGGACAGCTGCGGCGGGCGCCAGGCGAGTAGGCGGCGCTCCAGCATGCTGATCGAGGCCTCGGCGAGGAGGGCGACCACGGCCATGATTGTCATTGCCGCGAAGACGCCGTCGATGTTGAAGTTGCCCTGTGACTGGGTGACGAGCAGGCCCAGGCCTTTTGTTGATCCCAGGAATTCCCCGACGATCGCGCCGATCAGCGCGAACCCGAACGCGCTGTGCAGGCTGGCGATGATCCAGGTCAGCGCCGAGGGCAACACGACGTGCGCGATGACTTGGGCGTGGCTGGCGCCCAGAATGCGCGCGTTGGCGACCAGGTTGCGGTCGACCTCACGGGCGCCCTGGAAGGCGTTGAAGAACACCAGGAAGAACACCAGGACCACAGCCAGCGCCACCTTGGACTGCAGGCCGAGGCCGAACAGCACAGCGAACACCGAGCCCAACACGATGCGGGGCACCGCGTTGATCGCCTTGATGTAGGGGGCGAACACCTCGGCCAGGAACCGGACCCGGCCCAGCGCGATGCCGCACAGCACGCCGAGCGCGACGCCGATCAGGAAGCCCAGCACAGCCTCCCAGAGAGTCACTCCGATCTGCTGCGCGAGCGGGCCGGCATCGGTGCCTCGGGTGGCCCAGGTCCACAGCTGGGTGAGGATGCCGCTGGGGCTGCCGAAGAAGAACACGTCGAGGATGCCCAGCCGGGTACAGAGCTCCCAGCCGCCGAAGATGACGACGAACAGGCCGATCTGGACCGCTACCACCAAGAGCCGGTGTCGGCGGTTGCCGCTGGAGGTGGGCGGGGCGTCATCGAGGTCGTCGTAGGCGTCCAGGTTGTCGAGGGGTGGCGCGTTGGTGCTCATCAGGTGTCCCTTCCGCTGATCTCCGTGTTCATCGGGCGGCGGGTGCTCAGGCCGCCGTGGCCGCGCGGGCGTAGGCGATCTGGACCTCGTCCCGCAGTGACTCCCAGATCCGCTGGTAGAGCTGGACGAACCGGGGGTCGAACCGGATTTCTTGGACTGCGCGCGGCCGGGGAAGGTCGACCGGGAAGACGGCTTTGACGGTCGCCGGACCGGCGGTGAGCACCACGACCTTGTCGGCCAGCGCGATCGCCTCCTCCAGGTCGTGGGTCACGAACACCACCGAGGGGCGGGTTAGCTCCCACAGACCGAGCAGTTCGTCGGACATGATCGAGCGGGTCTGCACGTCGAGCGCGCTGAACGGCTCGTCCATCAGCAGGATGCGCGGCTCGTTGATCAGACTCTGCGCCAGGGCGACCCGCTTGCGCATCCCGCCGGACAGCTGGTGGGGGTGATGGTTCTCGAACCCGGACAGCCCGACCCGACGCAGCCAGTCCCGCGCCTGGGCGATGGCGTCCCGCCTGGGCACGCCGCGAAACAGTGGGCCGGCGGCGACATTGGCCAGTACCGTCTTCCACGGCAGCACCGCATCGGTCTGGAACACGAACCCGATGCCCTCGGAGATCCCGCGCACCGGCTGTCCGTCGACCAGGACCTCGCCCCGGGTTGCCGCCTCCAGCCCGGACACGAGGGTGAGGGTGGTGGACTTCCCGCAGCCCGTCGGGCCCACGACCGCGCAGAACTCGCCGGGTGCAACGGTCAGGTTGAGGTCGCGCAGCGCCGTGTAGTAGCCGCCCTCGGGGGTGCGGAACCGCTTGGTGACCGACCGCAGCTCAATGGTGTTGGACATGGCGGCCGACGATAGGCAGCAGCCGCCGTCGCGGCGAGCCATCCGCGCGTTGTGCGGCTAACGCGCATTCTTCGAGGTTATGAACCTTATGTGCCTGGCTTCGGGCTCCCGCCCTGTCCGGGTTGTGCTGCACACTGAGCGTTTGAGCGGCCCTGGCAGCGCGGCGACGGGGTAGGGCGAGATGCACGGTACGAAGCTGTCCACCAGCATCCTGATCAGTCAGGTGGCGATCCTGGTCGTCACCGTGAGCATCGGATTTGCCCTCTACGCCAAGCTGTCCAGCGACCAGCTGCGCAACCAGTACGAGCAGCACGCGCTCGCGGTGGCCCAGTCGGTGGCCGCGTTACCCCAGGTCCAGAAGGCCGTGCTCGCCGGCGCCGATCCCGGTGGAGAGGCTGGAGCGGTCGCGGAGCAGGTGCGGCGGAGCACAAACGCGCTCTACGTCGTGGTGATCACCCGCGACGGGGTGCGGCTGTCGCACCCGAACCCGGCGCTGGTCGGCCGACGGATCGAAGAACCGGTCGCGGTGCTCAACGGTCGACCCTCGGTTGGCGTCGACCCGGGCAGCCTTGGTGCGTCGGCCAACGGCAAGGCACCGGTGTTCGGCCCGGCCGGCGCCGTGGTCGGTGAGGTCTCCGCCGGGATCTCGATGGTCGCCGTGACCAGCGAGTTCTGGGGCGAGGTGCTGCCGCCCGTGGCGCTCTACACCGCGCTGGCGCTGGTGTTGGGCGCGATCGGCTCGCTCCTGCTGGCACGCCGGCTCAAACGCAGCACGTTCGGGCTGGAGCTGCACGAGATCGCCTCGCTGCTGCGCGAGCGGGAAGCGATGCTGCACGGCGTGCGGGAGGGCGTAGTCACCTTCGACCCGGAGGGCCGGGTCACCCTGGTCAACGACGAGGCGCGCCGGCTGCTCGGGCTGCGCGTCAGCGCGATCGGCCAGCGACTGGCAAACGTCCTGGCCTCCGGACGGTTACTGGACGTGTTGTCCGGCCAGACCCGCGGCGTTGACCAGGTCGTGCTCACCGACCGGCACTGCCTGGTGGTGAACCGGATGCGCGTCGGGCCGGCGGACCAACCGCTAGGCTCAGTGGTGACGCTGCGTGACCGCACCGAGACTGAGGGGCTGCTCCGCGAGCTGACCAGCGCCCGTGGGCTGACCGACGCGCTGCGCGCCCAGCAGCATGAGTACGCCAACCGGATGCACGCCCTCACCGGGCTGCTCGAGCTCGGCGAGTTCGACGAGGCATTGAGCTACCTGACCGACATCACCGGCACCGCCGACGGGTTCGCCGAATCGGTCAGCGCCAAGGTAAGCACCCGCGTGGTGGCCGCACTGATCATCGCCAAGGCCACCGTCGCCGCTGAGCGGGGCGTCGAATTGCTGCTCACCGAAGACTCGCGGCTGAACCACCGCCCACCCGACCCACACGCCGTAGTCACCGTGCTCGGCAACCTGATCGACAACGCCATCGACGCGGCCTTGCTCGGCCCACCGCCCCCGCACGTGACGCTGCGCCTGGTCAACGACGACACGCAGCTGACGATCCGGGTCAGCGACACCGGCCCAGGCATTCCGCCCGGCGACGGCCAGGCAATCTTCTGCGAGGGGTTCACCACCAAGCCGGCCCGCAACGGCGCCGCGCGCGGCCTCGGCCTAGCCCTGGTCCAGCAGGTCGTGGCGCGACTTGGCGGACAGATCAGCGTCACCGCCGGGCCCGGACCGGCGTTCACCGTCACCCTGCCGCTGGTCGCACTGTCCGGAGCGACACGGTGAACAAGCCAACGCCCCGCTCAGAGATCACCGTGCTGGTGGTGGACGACGACTACCGGGTGGCCGCCGTCCACGCCGCCTACGTGTCGAAGGTGTCCGGGTTCGCCGTGGTCGCCACCGCCCACACCGCCGCCGAGGCTGCCGAGCTAACCGCGCGGCTGCGCCCCGACCTGGTGTTGCTCGACCTCTACCTGCCAGACGGACACGGCCTGGCCCTCATCCGCGAGCTGGGCACCACAGGCCAGCCACCGCCGGCTTTCCTAGTGATCACCGCCGCCCGGGACGTGGACACGGTGCGCAGCGCGATGACCCTCGGGGCGGTGCACTATCTGGTCAAACCGTTTGGGTTTGCCAAGCTCCGGGACCGGATGGTCGCCTTCCGGGACCTACATCAACGGCTGGACATGCTGAGCGAGGCCGACCAGGAGCAAGTCGACGACTTGTACGCGATGCTGCGGCCGCCCAGCGCCGAGCCGCTGCCCAAACGGCACTCCGCGCCCACCCTGGCCCTGGTGCGCGCCGCCGTACGGCACGCCGACGGCGACATCTCGGCCGCCGAGGTAGCCAACGACCTCGGACTCAGCCGGCCAACCGCCCAACGCTACCTGTCCTACCTAGCTCAACGCGGCATCGTCGAACTCCGGCTGCGCTACGGCGGGCCGGGACGTCCCGAGCAGCGATACCGGCCGGTCCGCCGCGACTAAGCAAGGGCACGGGGAAGAACAGTTGATCACTTGTGGCGGTATGTGTGCGATTTAGCTGCCCCGAAGTTGGTTGAGCAGTTCCTGCGTCAGCTGGGGGAGGTCAACGCATCCCTCGAAATCCGCGAAATGGCCGCCAGTCGGCAGCACCAGCAACTTAGCGCCCAGTAGCTCGCGGAGCCGATGGCCATGACCGGTGCCGTCGGGGGCAAGGATCTGGTCATCGGCGGCTTGAATGATCGTGAACCTCCGAGCGCCGGTCCGCACGCGATCCCACTCGATGGGCGCGGCGAAGAACTCGAACAGATCCGGATAGTGAATGTAGTAGGCGGGCGCAGCTACCACGGTCACGCCGGCGAACGGCTCGGCGTCGGCGTTGCGCGCTTCCAAGAATCGGAAGATGTTCCATCCGCCGACACTATGACCCGCAAGGACCGTGTCAGCCGGAGTGGCGGTGACAGCGGAGGCCAACGCCGGTCCCCAGGTGCCCGGCCCCGGGCGCGTGCCGACCGGATTGGGCATCGCCGGGATCGAGACATCGACACCTGCCGCTCGCAACTCCTTGGCGACGGCCGGGTAGAAGGTCACGGACGGATCAGCGGGAAAGGCGTGGTTCAGCACGGCATGAGGCATGAGCGCGAGCTCCTCGTCTGTGGGTGAACTCTGCTATTAAGTATACGCACCGGTGCGTATCCATAGCTACTTCGAAGGTCGCCATCATCCGCTCGGCTGGACTGTCCCAACGCCGTGGTCAGCACGGACGGGGTGCCGTCGCATCCTCCATCCGGGCAGGAACGTCGAGTTCCTGGCCAAGGGCCAGGCGGGCGGCACGCTAGATGAGCCGGTGCGCATCCGCACCGGGCCCGCGCTGCTCTCGCGGGGAGAGCTCCTCGGCACGTTTCCGGCTGGCCGATGCCGAGCCTCACCGCTGGGCGGCCCGCCCTCCCATACTCTCTGCCAGGTGTCCGGCGAGATCGCACCCGAGTCCCCGAAGCGTCACCAGGGCCGACCACGCAGCAGCGAAGTGCACGACGCTGTCATCAACGCGACCATCGCCTTGCTGACCCAGGCGGGCTATCCCGGCCTCTCGATCGAACGCATCGCGGCTACGGCGGGGGTGGGCAAGCGCACGATCTACCGGTGGTGGCCATCTAAGGGCGCCTTGGTAGCCGAGGCTTACACCCAGCTGATTAGCGATCGGCACCCTGATCCAGACACCGGGTCGGTTCGGCGCGATCTGCACGTCATGATGAGCAGACTGTTCCGCGGCGGCCGACATCCGCAGGCTGGGGCGGTGCTGCGCTCGATGATGATCGAGGCGCAGAGAGATGAACAGTTCGCCACCGAGTTCCAGACGTTCATCGCCGACCGGCGGCGCGTACTGAGCACGGTGCTGCAGCGAGGCATCGATAGGGGAGAGCTCCGCGTGGACACAAATCTCGACGTGGCGGTCGACGCCCTGTTCGGCCCGTTCTGGTATCGGCTCCTGTCCCCTCATGCGCCGCTCAGTGAGGCGTTCGCGCAGGACGTTGTCGATCAGCTTCTCTCCGGCCTTGCCGCGAAGGTCGATCCTCTAGGGACCCAAGACTGACCAGAACGGGTGGACTGCACCGATCCGGTGCACACCTAAGCAGTGAACCGCTCGGTCTCGCTACTCGTAGACCAGCTTCTGTGGGCCGGGGTAGATCCAGGAGAGGGCGTCGCGGAGGGTGTCGCGCCAGTTCTCCCAGTTGTGCCCGTCGCGCCGCTCCACGAAGCGGACCGCCATGCCGGCCGACTCGAACGTCAGCACCATCGAGCGGTTGGGGGTGATCAGCGGCTCGTAGACGCCGCAGCTGAGGAACAGCCGCCCGGCCACCCGGCGGGGCCGCTGGCGGTAGTGGTTCACGAACCTCACCACGGGGTCGAACGCCGGTCCGCCACCGTGGTCGGCGCCTCCGATGTCGGTGAAGACGAAGGAGCCGGACATCAGCGCCAGCGCGCCATACGTGTCGGGTGCGCGGTAGGCCGTGCTGAGCGAGGCGACCGCGCCGAAGCTGGAGCCGAGCAGGCAGCGGCCGGAGGGCTGGGCGACCAGGGGCAGCTCCGCCTCGAGCCGGGGCAGCAGCTCGTGGGTGAGGAATCGCGCGTGCGCCGGCGAGTCCGCGTACTCGACCAGCCGGTCCCGGGGGTGCAGGAACGCGACCACGAGCTCCGCGATGTCGAGGCGGTGGATGAGGTTGTCCAGCACCGTCCTGGCCGCGGCGTACTGCAGGAAGTCGCCGCCGTCGTGCACCACGAGCAACGGGTATGCCGCGGTGCTCCGGAACCGGGCCGGCAGGTACAGCGTGACCGGGCAGTTCCGGCGCAGCGCGGGGCTGGCCACCACGATCTCGGTGAGCTTGCCGGGACGGGCTTCGGGGTCGGGCTCGGCCCAGTCGGGGGTGGTGTAGCCCGAGGCGAAGCACACCGACGAGGTGCCGACCGGGCTGTAAGAGAGCTTGGGGTTGAGCGGGTCGTTCCCGGTCTCGACGTGCTCGCCACGGCGCACCTCGACCTGGTAGTTGACGCGCGAGCCCTCCGCCAGCTCCAGCACGAGGTACCAGAGGTCGGTGTCCGCCACCCGACGCAGCGGCAGCCGGTCGGGTAACCCCACGATCCGGTGGACGAGGTGCACCTCGTCGGCCTGGCCGCGCCACAGGAATGTGCACCGGCCGCCCTCCACGATCGGCGCCTCGTGCCGGGCGAGGAAACGGTCGACAGCCGCCGCGTCGGGCCGGCGGTCCCCCAGTTGGTTGATGGCCAAGCGCCCACTCACTGTGCCGGTTCCAGGGCCGTCAGCTCGCTGATGCGACCGTCGGCTCCGATCACCCGGGCGCACGAGGTGAAATGGCGCCGCGGCGCGGGAAAGCGGGCTCGACGAAGACTACGTTCACGCCTGAAGAGGGTAGCTTCCTCTACGCCGGCTGAGCGGCCTTCGTGTCGCGCACCCACAGCCCGACCAGACCCCGGAAGTGGGCGACGAACCGGTCCTGCTCCGCCTCCGGGTAGGTGGCCCGGACGGTATCGACAAGCAGCGCGTCGAAGTCGGGGCCGTCGACCCACTCCAGCACGACCTCGTCGAGGTGGCCCAGCCGGCTCGCGCAGAAGTCCAGGTACCGGTCCGTCTCGAAATAGTCGTCGGCGAGCCGGCGGTAGGCGCCCAACTTCTCGCCGTAGGAGAGGTCCTCGCGGTCGGCGATCGCGAAGTACTGCGCCGTGTCCAGGTCGAGGTTCGATCGGCGACCGGTCACCGCGGTGAACACCGTCCAACGCGCCAGCGCCGCGATCGCCCACGGGAAGTAGTAGTGCAGCGACGTCAGAGACACGTCCGGGCAGGCGTTGGCGTAGTCGATCGGATGCACCTGCGATCCGGCGATGAGGTTCTCGCAGGAGTTGAATTCCCACCGGAAGAACGCGTTGACCAGTCGGGAGATGGTGACGACCTCGTCGCCAATCTCAGGGGTGAGGAAGTCGTGAGCCACCTCGTAGCGGTCGTGCATGGGTAGCTCGGGGCGGAACTTCATCACCATCGTCTCCGCGCCGATCGACAGCGCCCGCGCGAACACGTCGTAGCCCTCCACCGCCTTCTGCAGGTGCATCAGCCGCTGGCCCGACTGGTCGTAGGCGGCGCGCAGGCCGGCCCGGTCCTTGATATATGTGACACCCACCCACGCCCCACCGTCGTAGGGCTTCATGAACAGCGGGAAGCCCATCCGCTCCGCGATTGCGTCAAGGTCGAACGGCTGGTTGTACTTGGCCGCTGTGTAGGCCCACTTCGCGTGCTCAGGCGGGTTCTTGAAGGGCACCAGCACGGTGTCGGGCACCTTGAGCCCGAGCCGCATCATCGCGCAGTAGGCGGCATGCTTCTCCATGGATTGGAAGGTGAACGGGCTGTTGAGCAGGTACACGTCGTCCATCAGCGCGACCTTCTTCAGCCACTCGCGGGGCACGTAGTACCAGTACGCGAGCCGGTCGATCACCAAGTCGTACCGGGGCCGGTCGCGCAGGTCGAATGGCTCGATGGTGATCCGCTCGACGTCGAAACCGTGCTCCTCGCCGGCGCCCGCGCGGACCGGTCCCATCCGGCGCATGAGCGTCTCGAACGCCGAGGGCCAGTCCTCCTCGGTGCCGAGCAGCAGCCCGACGAGGTGTCGTTTCATATCCCGCCTCCTCAGCAGATCCGGTGCAGGTGGTGCGCGAACTGACGGCGCCACCACAGCCAGTCGTGCGCCACGTCGTGACCCCATAGGTCCAGCTCATGCGGGATGCCCTTCTCGCCCAGCAAGGCGGCAAGTACGCGCGTGCTGGCCAGAGCGCCGGTGGTGTCCTCCCACATGCCTTGCCCGCAGACGAGCACGAGGCGCACCTGGCGGCGCAGCCATTCCAGGTGGTCGCCGTGCAACCCGCCGACGTAGGCGATCGGGTTCTGGAAGTACAGCGCCTGACCCTGTTCGCCCCACCCATGCCAGGCGCTGGGGTCGTAGCTGCCCGACAGGCACAGCGCCTTCGGGAACAGGCCCCCTCGGCGCAGCGTGAAGTTCGCGGCGTGGAAAGCACCCATGCTGCAGCCGGTGGTGACGACCCCGAGTGGGCCGGCGCAGTCCTCGTGGATCCACGGCAGCACCTGGTCGACGATCCAGGACTCGTACGCGCCGTGCCGCCGGGCGCGTTCCTCGAGCGGGATAGATCGGCTCGACCACGTTTGCGCGTCGTGGCTGTCGACGCAGTAGAGCTTGACACGGCCGTCCTCGACGAGGTCGGCGGCAGCCTCGACCATGCCGTTCGACTCGAAGTCGCCCGCCCGGCCCGCCTCGGCCGGGAATGCCAGCACCGGACATCCCCAGTGGCCGTAAGCGAGGACCGTGCCGCTGGCCCCGATGGCCGGCGACCAGAGGTCGATGGCGCGTCGCCTCATCGCACCCCCGCAGTCCGGGTCTGTCCGTTACCGTAGTCAGAACTCGCCCGCGCCGCCGCATACCGTTGCACGCCGCGCTCGGCGGGCGCTACCGCGGGCCGCTGGCAATACGGGACAACCTTCTGTTTCACGACGCGGAACTCCTATTACGCGATGCCCAGGTTGTGGACGGGCTTACGCACGATGAACCAATAGCAGACAGCGGCGAGCGCGGCGATGACGCCACCGGAGTAGAACGCGAGCGCGTAGGAGCCGGTCGCGTCGACGATGAGGCCCGCGACGAGGGGGGAGAACGCGCCGCCGAAATAGCCGCCGAAGTTTTGGATGGCGCCGACCGAGCCGACCAGGCGCTGCGGCAC
>Ga0137412_10002181_pt1 | contig 15434 bp, 14 predicted proteins | sample CZODoug2_1_16fun_FD_122160 | JGI IMG/M metagenome (GOLD analysis project Ga0137412, IMG submission 122160) | Vadose zone soil fungal communities from Angelo Coast Range Reserve, California, USA - CZODoug2_1_16fungal (Hybrid Assembly) | ecosystem: Environmental > Terrestrial > Soil > Vadose zone...
AGTCGGTGCCGGTGTCGAGGAGGTTCGTGGTGACCGTGCCGCCGGTGCCGAAGGACGAGTCAAGACTCCCGTCGACGTTGTACCGGGCCAACGCGAAGTCCTCCCCGCCTCCGACCACCGCGCCTCCGGCCGCGACAATCTTGCCGTCGGGTTGGATCGCCATCGCTGCGACCCCGACCTCGGCGGTGACAATTCCGCCGGTGCCGAAGGAGGAGTCCAGGCTCCCGTCGGCGTTGTACCGAATCAACGTGGCGCCTCCGGCGATGACGATCCTGCCGTCCGGCTGGATCACGACCGCGTCTGCGCCCTGGAAGCCGCTGCCGTCGCCGACGACGGTCGTGACCTTTCCGCCGGTGCCGAAGGACGAATCGAGACTGCCGTCGGCGTCGTACCGCGCCAGGGCAAAGCTGCTAGTGGTCCCTTGCGTGTCGACCGCGGTACTGCCGGCCGCCACGATCTTTCCATCCGACTGGATCGCGGTGCCCTCCGCGGTATCCCGCGCACCGAAGTCGGTGCTGACCTTGCCGGCGGTGCCGAAGGTGGGGTCGAGGTCTCCGGCGTGCAGGGCCGCGGGTGCCGCAGCTCCGGCGGTGATCGACGCGGCACCGATCGGCAGCAGCATGACGCCGAGAAATAGCGCGATACCACGGATCCAGCCCATATCAATATCCCCGAATTCGTTTGTGATTTAGCCGAGCCGGCAGCCGGCGAGGATGATGTCTTCACCGAGCAGGGTGTGGATACGGATCGCGTTCTGGCGGCCCGCCCGCCTGCACCACCGGCTACGCCTCAGCCAGGAACCGGGCAACCGCGAACGCTCCGTGGTGTAGGGCAATGTTGACGTCCCCGATGATGACGATCTTCCCATCGGCCTGCACGGCCACGTCGACTGGATCGAGTCGTGGTGTCTGGCCGATTACCGTGCCGCCGTTACCGAACGAGCCATCGAGGCTGCCGTCGGGGTTGTATCGCACCAGAACACCGCCGTCGCCGCCCGAAACACCGACGGCGAGGATCTTGCCGTCCGACCGGATCGCCAAACCATTTGCCACGCTGCCGGGACCGAGTGATGTAGTGACCACGCCGTCCTGGCCGAAGTGTTCGTCCAGGTTGCCGTCGACGTCCCATCTGGTCAGGACAAACTGGTGCGGCGTTGGAAAACCGGCGCCGAAGGAGCCTCCGCCGGCGGTTACGATCTTTCCGTCGGCCTGCAAGGCAACACTCGTAGTCACGTCGACGCCGGTTACCGGCTTGAGGACTACGCCGCCCCCGCCGCCCACGTTGCCGAACGAAGAATCGAGAGTGCCGTTGGCGTTGTAGCGGGCCACCGCGACAACGGTGGCATTGGTGTTGGCGGGATCGATCTTGTCATCGCCGACCGCGACGATCTTCCCATCCGGTTGGATTGCGATCGCGCGGACTTCGCTTGAGCTCCGCTCCGATGGACTGCTCAGATCCGTCGTCGCGATGCCGCCTGCACCGAAGGTGGGGTCAACCCCGCCGTCGGTGTCGATCCGCATCACGGCGAAGTTGTCACCAGAGTTTCCCGCCGCAACGATCTTTCCATCGGGCTGGATGGCCACCGCGTTCGCCCCGCCCCCCTGGCCAATGGCGGGGACGATCACGCCACCGCCGCCGAAGGACGAGTCGAGACTTCCATCGGCGTTGTACCTTGCGATCGCGAAGTGTCGGGACCCGTCGAGGAGGGCCCTGCTTCTTCCTACGACGATGATCTTTCCGTCGGGCTGGATAGCTAACGCGGACGCACCACCGATAACGGTGGTGACTGTGCCACCCGCGCCGAAGGACGAGTCGAGACTCCCATCGGTGTTGTATCGCGCCAACGCAAAGGCGATGAAGTCGTTGTCGGATCCGAATTGTCCCGCCGCGACGATCTTTCCGTCGGGTTGAATGGCCGTGGCGGAAGCCGAGCCGCCCATGCCGAGACCACCGAAGTCGGTGGTGACGGTGCCGGCGGTGCCGAAGGTGGGGTCGAGGCCACCCGCGCGGAGTGCGGCAGGCGTTGCGGCGCCGGCGGTGATCGACGCGGCGCCGATCGGCAGCAGCATGACGCCGAGAAATAGCGCGATACGACGGATCCAGCCCATATCAATATCCCCGAATTCGTTTGTGATTTAGCCGAGCCGGCAGCCGGCGAGGATGATCTCTTCACCGGGCAGCACGAACCCAACAGGTCGTAGCAACCCGTGATGCGCACGTATTAACAGGGGCCGATGCATGATCCCCCCGCGGATGACCGAGCTACAGCGCAATGGTCGTTGGTCCGTGCGGTGCCGCGCATCGGTGGGGTCTCCCTATATTTCTGGGACACCCTCCTATGACCGCTGCGGGCAGTAGGCCGATAGCACCCTTGCTGCCGCGTATTCGGCGGGAATTCGGCGGCCGAAAAGCCTCAGGCGGCGCCGGCAATGTCGCGGGTGCTGGCCCGCTCGATCAGGGTGGTGGCCAGCTCCAATCGCTGACTATCGAGCGTTTCGCCCTTGATCAGCCGGATCAGCATGCTGGTCGCGCTGGCCGCCATCTCTTTCAGCGGCTGTCGCACGGTCGTGAGATTGGGATGCACCCACCGTGCCTCGGGCAGGTCGTCGAATCCGATCACGCTGATATCTTCCGGCACCCGCAGCCCGGCGTCGGTGATCGCCTCGTAGCCGCCGATTGCCATGTGATCGGAACAGATGAATATCGCGGTCGGCCGTGGTGTGGTCGCCAGGAGCGCCCCGACATGTTGCCGGCCGCTGGTCCGGTCGTAGGTGCCATGCCTGATGTGCCGCGCGCTGATGGTCAGGCCCGCGGCAACCATCGCCGACCGGTATCCGGCAATTCTGGCCTTGGCATACAGGTGGTGGGCCGGGCCGGTGATCAGCGCAATGTGCCGGTGCCCGCGGTCGATGAGGTACTGGGTCGCGTCGTGCGCGCCGGTCCAGTTGCTGGTGCCCACCGACGCCGCGCCCGCCGGCGGATCGCCGAGCGGGTCGATGACAACGTACGGGATCCGGGCTCGGTTGAGCCGCACGTACTCGTCGCCGCCGAGCTCGACCAGGCCGAGGATCACTCCATCGGACTGGCTGGCAATCACCTCGTCGATCCAGTCACCACGCTCCGATCGCGGCCGGGCCACCGAAATCACGACCCGAAATCCGGCGTCGTGCGCGGTCGCTTCCACGCCGGAAGCAACGCTGGCCGGCCACGAACCGTCCAGTCCATTCACGACAAGATTGATCGTTCCGCTCTGAATGTTCGCCGGCGGCGTATTCCGGCGGCGCACATATCGCTGACTGTTGAGCGCCGCCTCGATTCGTTTGCGGGTCTCGAGGCCGACGTCGCCGCGCCGGTTGAGCACCTTGGACACCGTCGACACGGAGACATCCAGCGCCGCGGCAATCTCGGCGAGCGTTGGCCTGGACTCCGGTGAAGTCATCTGACGTCTTCCATGTTTCGAAACTCCGAGTTGGTTCGTGTCGCCCGAGAACCCTTACCGTAACCGGACTGCACTCTTGACAGTCTGGCATCTCGTCCTATGCTCTAGCCATAGTTGCGAAACTACCGCGCGACTTTCGAAACTTCAATGAGGTAGCTGTCAGCTTTCCCGCGGAGATGTTGCGCTCTGCGGTCGAATTCGCCGGATGGGACCACGATGGGTCAAAACGACGTGTCCGCTGCCCCTTTGCGGGTCACAGTATGGAACGAGGGTCGGCACGAGGTGTCCGACGCGCCGGTCGCCGCGCTTTATCCGGCTGGGATTCACGGTGCGATTGCGGAGGGGCTCGAGCAGAATCTCGGCGCCGGCGTGCAGGTGCGCACCGCCACGCTCGATGAGCCCGAGCACGGGCTGACCGATGAGGTGCTCGAGCAGACCGACGTACTCACCTGGTGGGGACATATCGCCCACCACGAGGTGAAAGACGCAGTCGTGGAACGGGTCCAGCAGCATGTGCTGTCCGGCATGGGTCTCGTCGTGCTGCATTCCGGTCACTGGTCGAAGATATTCACCACGTTGATGGGCACCACGTGCACACTTCGGTGGCGCAGCGCGGCCGAGCGTGAGTTGGTGTGGACGGTCAATCCCACTCATCCGATCGCCCATGGTGTGCCGCATCCGATCGTCATCGACGAACAGGAAATGTACGGCGAGTTCTTCGATATCCCGCAGCCCGACGAGTTGGTGTTTGTGAGCAGCTTCTCCGGTGGCGAGGTATTTCGCAGCGGTTGTACGTTCCGCCGCGGAAATGGCCGTATCTTCTATTTCAGCCCCGGCGATCAGGAGTATCCGGTCTATCACCATCCGGATATCCGCCGCGTTATCGCGAACGGGGTGCGGTGGGCCAGGCCCACCTATGGCGAGCGGAAACTGCCCAATCTGCGGCGGTACGACGTCGGCTGGTACGAATCCGAGGCAGCCCGGCCATGATGGCCACGCGCGCACATCGCCGGCGGCGGACTGCCGCGGCGGCTGCGCTCGCCGTGGCGCTCGTCGCCGCTGGCGCGGCCTGCAGCGGCTCTGGTGACTCCGGCTCGCACGTCACCATTGTCGAGCAGGATTACTACGGCGCACCGACGCCGGATTCGACCGCGCCACAGTATCTCGCCAATTTCTTCAAGCAGTACAGCAAAACCCACCCCGGCGTTACGATCAAGCGCCAGTCGCCGGTCTCGCCGAACTACAGCTCGCTGGTGCTCTCCCAGATCGCATCCGGCGCCCAGCCCGGGCTGCTGATGGTCGACAACCCCGACCTCGACCAGTTGGCCAGCGCCGGCGTGCTGACTCCGCTGGACTCACTGGGCAACGTCGACACTGCCGGCATGAACCCCAACAACATTCAGGAAACGACATACAACGGAAAGCTGTATGCGCTTCCGCTCTACACAAATACGATCGCGATCTTCTACAACAAGGACATCCTGCGCAAGGCCGGAATTACCACCCTGCCCAAGACCTGGTCGGACTTCCGTACGGTCGCGAAGAAACTCAACACCAAGGACCACTACGGTTTCGTCTTCTCCGGCAAGGCCGGGCCGGGCCAGTCGACCTGGCAGTTCGAGCCGTGGCTGTGGAGCAACGGCGGCGACCTGACCACGATCAACTCGGCAAAGTCCGTACAAGCGTTGGACTACTGGGCGAGCCTCGTCAAACAGGGCGCGGCGCCTCGCGATGTAGTCAACTGGGATCAGAGCCAACCGATCCAGCTGTTCGAAGCGGGCAAGGCGGCATTTGCCGAGAACGGCCTGTGGAACATACCGACGTTGAAGAGCCAATTCAAAAGCCTGCACTGGGGCGTGATGACGATCCCCACGCGCGTCGTCGGGCAGACGGTGATATCGCCGCTGGGCGGCGAGGTGTGGACGATCCCGAAAACCACGCCGGCCAAGGAACGTGCCGCGTTCGCGCTGCTGCAGGAAATGGCCAAGACGACCAATGTTGTGCCGCTTGCCAAGGGACTCAGCGACGTACCGACCCGTACCAGCCTGTGGACCGAGAAGACCTGGAGCGGGCCGGAATACCAGCCGTTCCTGGACGCGCTGAAAAACGGCCGATCGCGCACCAGGGATCTGACCGCGGACTATCCGCAGGTCGAGAACATTATCGGCAATGCCACCGCATCCGCGCTGATCGGCAAGAAGTCGGCTCAGGATGCATTCGACTCGGCTAAGCACGACATCGACAAAGTCCTCGGCAGTTAACGCCGTACGCGGTACGGATAAGGAGCTGGGTGCATGACCGCCTTACAGGCCGGCGAATCCGCACTCCGCCGCGGCTACGTCGCCGTCACGCAGCGGCGGCGCCGTCGGCAGACCCAGCGCTGGCTATTGCTGGCGATGGTCGGCCCCGCGCTGATCTACGTGATCCTCTTCTTCGCCTACCCGCTGGTACTCGACATCATCATGAGTTTCCAGAAGTACGGCTTTGCCGCGGTTATCCGCGGGCACGGACCGTTTGTGGGCCTGGGCAACTACCGCTATATCTTCACCGACGGCGTCACCTCGCGGGCAATTCTCAATACCCTCGTCTTTACTGTCGTGTCGATCGTCTGCCAGTTCGTCATCGGGTTTGCGATGGCGCTCTATTTCAACCAGAACTTCACCGGCTCGGGCTTTCTGCGCCGGCTGATCCTCATTCCTTGGGTCATGCCGCTGGTGGCCGTAGGGACCATGTTCCAGCTGGTTTTCCAGACCTCCAACGGCCTGGCCAACCAACTCCTGAAGGCAGTCCATTTCGTACACAACGATGTGTCGTGGCTGTCCACCGGGACCCTGGCCGTCGCGGCAATCGTCATCTGCAATATCTGGGCCGGCGTCCCGTTCAACGCGATCCTGCTGTATTCCGGACTGCAGGAGGTGCCCAAGGAGCTGCTCGAGGCCGCGGAGGTCGACGGGGCCGGCCGCTGGCGGCGGCTGTTCAATGTGGTGATGCCGTCCATGCGCAGCGTCATTCTGATCGTGCTCATGCTCGGCATCGTCTATACGGTCAAGACATTCGACCTGGTCGTTGTGGTCACCGGCGGCGGCCCGGCGAATGAGAGCCAGCTGCTGTCGTCCTGGTCCTACACGCAGGCGTTTACGAACTTCCAATTCGGCTACGGCACCGCAATCGGCAACGTACTCCTCGTCTTCTGCCTGTTTGTCGGCGTGATCTATCTCCGACTCAGTCGCACATCGGGAACGACGGGAGGCGTGGTGTGACCGCTATCAGCAGTAGCCCGACCGGCACGAAGCGCGTGCGCCGCGTCATTCTGCTCATTCTCGGCGGCATCGTGTTCATGGTGCCGTTGCTGTTTCCGCTTTACTGGATGCTCGTGGCCTCACTGCAGGATCTGAGCACGATTTACGCGCACGCGCCGTCGTTGCTGCCCAATCACGCATTCGGCACCAACTACCGGCACGCGTGGACGATCATGAGCAATATCGGGGTGAGTTTCGTCGTCTCGATATCGGTCGTGCTGCTCAGCTGGCTGATCGGCGTGCCCGCGTCATATGCGCTCGCCCGAGTCGGCGGCCGCCTCGGTGACCTGGTCGTGCTCGTCATGCTGATCACCCAGATGGTGCCCGGCATTTCATTGTCGATCGCGCTCTACCGGGTATTTCACAGCTGGCACATTCTCGGGACCTACGTCGGGTTGATTCTGGCCGATGCCGCCGGCGCGGTGCCGTTCGTGATCCTGGTGGTACGCGCCTTTATGGCCGGGCTGCCGGGTGAGCTCTTCGACGCGGCGGCGGTAGAAGGAGCCGGGCCGATCCGGACCTTTCTGCAGATCGCGCTGCCACTGTCGATCCCGGCAATCATGACCGTCGCGCTGTTTACCTTCCTCGGCGCATGGGGCGATTTCGTCAATGCGCTCACCCTCAACGGCGGCTCCGGTCCGCAGCCGCTGACGATGGGCCTCTATAAATTCGTTCAGCAACACAGCACCGATCTGGGTGCGATATTCGCCGCCGCGGTGATTGCCGCGATCCCGACCACGATCCTGCTTTATGTCGGGCAGCGTTGGATCCGCGGCGGCCTGCGAGCCGGTGCGCTCAAGGGTTAGCCGGCCATGCCGGCGAGGAGCTCGCGGGGATCGAACACCGCGCGGATTGCGGTGATCTGCCCGTCCTCGACGCGGCTCCAATTCACCGTCGGCGTGGGTGGCGCGACCACGGTGCACAGGTCGTACCAGGTCATCACGTCCGATCCCTCGACCACCATCTGGTGGATGACGATGTCGGTCATGATCTTGCCCAGGCCGATTACGCCGGCCATGCATTCCTCCACGCCTTTTGCGGTGCCGAGGACACCGGCAAACGTGACGTCCCCGGCCAGCACCGTGCGCATCGTGTCGAAGTCCTTGGTCCGCCACGACTCGAGGTAGGTGGTGGCCAGCGTGCGTGGGTCGGTGGTCATAGGCAACTCACTCCTTCATCAGGGCTGGTACGAGCCGGGTGTCCACGCCCTCGTGGACACCGCAATGGCATTCCACGCGTTGATGGTGACAATCAGGCTCACTAGTGCCGCGACCTCGTCCGGGGAGAACGCCGCGGCAACCGCCTCATAGGCCGCGGTCGGGACGTGATCGGCGGCGAGCAGGGTGACCGACTCGGTGAATGCCAGCGCGGCCCGCTCCCGCTCGGTGAAGTACGGCGTCTCGGCCCAGGCCGGCAGGGCGTAGATGCGCTGCTCGGTCTCGCCGATGGCCCGGGCATCCTTGGTGTGCATATCGATGCAGTATGCGCAGCCGTTGAGCTGCGAGGCGCGGATGCGCACCAGCTCGCGCAGCTTGGGGTCGAACTCGACCCGGTCCAGCTCCTTCGTGGCCGCCTTGTCCAGGTGACTCATCGCCCGGGAGAAGCCGGCCGCGTGCGTGTCGAAATCCAGTCGTACCGGAATCTCTGTGGTGTTCTCGGTGATCGTCATGTCATTCAATCTATGGGGTGATAGGCCCACGAGTAAGGTCCAATTTCATGGCGGATACGTGGGCCACTTCCGGGATCGATCTGCACCTCGACCTGACCGGCCGGCGGGTGCGCGCCGGCCTGGAAGACGCGCTGCGAGAGGCGATCGCGACCGGCCGGCTGCTGCCGAGCACGGCACTGCCGTCCTCTCGCGCGCTCGCCCGCGATCTGAGAATTGCGCGCAACACCGTGGCCGAGGCATACGGCCAGCTGGTCGCCGAGGGCTGGCTCACCGCGCAACGGGGGTCCGGCACCAGGGTCGCCGATCGAAGGACCCCAGCCGCCGCGCTGCCGCCGGCGGCGACGGCCGAACTGGCCCGACCGCGATACAACCTGCGACCCGGATCTCCTGACCTCTCGGCATTTCCGCGCCAAGAGTGGCTCGCCGCGGCCCGGCGGGCGTTGGCGGGTGCTCCGGCCGAGGCGCTGGGTTACGGCGACCCGCGCGGCCGGCCGGAGCTGCGGCTGGCCCTCGCCGACTATCTCGCCCGGGCGCGCGGCGTACGCGTCACCGCCGACCGGATCGTGGTGTGCTCCGGCTTCACCCAGGGCCTGGGCCTGCTGTGCCAGGCGTTGCGGGCCCGCGGCGCCTCGGTGCTGGCAACCGAGGAATACAGCCTGGCCAGCCACCGCGACGTAATCAATGCACACGGGCTGCAGCGAATCTCGCTGCCGGTTGATCGCGATGGCGCCACGGTCGGCGGCCTCGGCGATGCGGATGCGGCGCTGCTGACCCCCGCTCATCAGTTCCCGTTGGGGGTCGCGCTGGCCGCTCGGCGACGGAGCCAGGCGGTCGAGTGGGCCGAGCGGACCGGCGGGCTGGTGATCGAGGATGACTACGACGGCGAGTTTCGCTATGACCGGCAGCCGGTCGGCGCGATGCAGGCACTTGCGCCCGAGCGCATTGTGTACACCGGCACGGCAAGCAAAAGCCTGGCGCCCGGACTGCGGCTGGGCTGGTTGGTGCTGCCGGCGTACCTGATGGATGACCTGGTCGCGGCCAAGACCCAGGCCGACGTACAGAGCGGCACGCTCGAGCAGCTCGCCCTGGCCGAGTTCATCCGCTGCGGTGCCTATGACCGACACGTACGGCGGTCCCGGCTGGCCTATCGCCGCCGGCGGGACCGGCTGCTCACCGCGCTGCAGCGCCGGGCTCCAGAGGTACGGATTACCGGCATCGCCGCCGGTCTACACGCGCTGCTCGAGTTGCCCGCCGGCCGGGGCGAGGACGAGATCATCGCCGCGGCGGCCGATCGCGGTCTCGCGCTGGAGGGGCTGGACGCCTATCGCGCGACGGCTGAGCAGCATCGCGGGCCGGCGCTGGTCGTCGGCTACGGCAGCCCGCCGGAGCACGCGTTCACCGGCGCCGTCGCCCGTCTCTGCGCCGTGCTCAGCTGAACGTCGATGGGAGCCAATGTCACGTTGGTACGCATAGAGCGTACGAACGTGACATTGGGTCCGAACGCGCGCCAGACCACCACCGTTCAAGATCGACATCGGCTGCTGGTCGCCATAGCAGCCAGTACTCGATGTCGATCATGAACCAGTTACGGCCCGCAGCTCGACGGCACCGCCGTCGTGAACGCCCGGATCACATCGATCACCACCACTACCCCGCTCGCGGGCACCGGCTTGTCGAGACCGATGATCGAAATGGCCGTCAGATTCCCCTGCCCGGGTTGAGAATGCCGAGCGGATCGAACGCCTGCTTGACCATGCGGTGGGCGGCGTAGGTATCGGCATCGAACTGCTCGGCCAGCCATTCCCGCTTCATGCTGCCGATGCCGTGCTCGCCGGCGATGGTGCCGCCGAGCTCCACCGCCAGCCGGCACACATCCCCGGCCGCGGTCAACGCGGTCTGCCGCGCCGCCTCGTCACCATGCGGGAAGACGAACGTGGGATGTAGGTTGCCGTCCCCGGCGTGCCCGACGGTCGCGATCGGCATCCCATACTCGGCGCCGATCCGTTCGATGCCGGTCAACAGCTCGGCCAGCCGACCGCGCGGGACCCCGACGTCATCGGTGAGCACGTCGCCGGCCGCGGTGACCGCCCAATGGTGCAACCGACGGGCCTCCAGCAACGCCTCGGACTCCGTCGCATCGCTGGCCACCACGACCAGGTCGGCACCGGCCGCCTCACACTGCCGCGCCATCGCCGCCACATCCTCGGCCGCCCGGGCCGAGTCGGATTGACCGATCAGCAGCGCCGCGGCGTTGCGGTCGAGGTCCATCCGGCGGTAGTCCTCGATGAAGTTGATGCTGGCGTTGTCGATCAGCTCGAGCAGGCTGGGCGCCAGACCGGCCTGGATGATCGCCGACACGGCCGCGCCGGCGCCGGGCAGCTTCGGGAACGACGCCACGAAGGTGACCGGCTCCGTCGGCGGCTTCGGGCGCAACCGCAGGATGGCCGCGGTGATCACCCCGAGCGTTCCCTCGGAGCCGACGAACAAGCCCGTGAGGTCGTAGCCGGCGACGTTCTTCACCGTCCGGCCGCCGGTCTGGATCACTCGCCCGTCGGCAAGTACGACCTCCAGGCCCAGCACCGAATCCCGGGTCACGCCGTACTTCACGCAGCGCAGCCCGCCGGCGTTGGTCGCCACATTCCCGCCGAGCGTGGATATCTCAAAGCTCGACGGGTCTGGCGGGTAGAACAGTCCCTCGCCGGCAACCGCCCGGCCCAGGTCGGCGTTGATCACACCGGGCTCCACCACCGCGGTCAGATCGGCGACTGCGATCTCCCGGATCCGCCGCATCCCGGCCAACGACAGCACGATTCCACCGTCGATCGCCGCCGCCCCGCCGCAGACCCCGGTGCCGGCACCACGCGGCACAACCGGCACCCGATGCGCCGTGGCCCAGCGAAGCGTGCTCACCACGTCGGCCGTCGAGCCGACGGTCACCACGGCGAGCGGCGCCCCGCTCACGGCCAGCTTTGCCTCGTCGGCCCGGTAGCCGGCCATCAGGTCCGGGTCGGTGAGCACCGCTCCGGCCGGCAGCGCGGCCCGCAATTCATCCAGCATCGGTTATAACCATCCGTTCTCCGCCGCGGTCCGGGCCGCCTCGATCCGGTTGCGCGCACCGGTCTTGCCGATCGCCGATGAGAGGTAGTTGCGGACCGTGCTCTCCGACAGGTGCAGCCGCTCCGCTATATCGCCGATCGTGGCGCCGTCCGTGGCTCCGGCAAGTACGTCCCGTTCGCGCGCGGTCAGCGGGTTGCTTCCGGTACGCAGCGCCGCCGCGGCCAGCTCCGGGTCGATGACCTGCTCGCCGGCCAGCACTCGGCGAATCGCCCCGGCCAACTGGTCGACCGGGCCGTCCTTGACCAGAAACCCGCGTGCACCGGCCTCCATCGCCCGGCGCAGATAGCCGGGCCGGCCGAACGTGGTGACGATCAGCACCTGGCAGGACGGCAGCGCCGTCCGCAGCGCCGCGGCCGCCGACAGCCCGTCCAGCCCGGGCATCTCGATGTCGAGTACGGCGACGTCGGGTTTCGCCTCCAGCGCGGTCGGCACCACGACATCGCCCGTACCGACCTGGGCCACGATCTCGATGTCGGCTTCCAGGCCGAGCAGCAGGGCCAGCGCCCCGCGCATCATCCCCTGGTCCTCGGCCAGCAGCACCCGGATCACTGTGCTCATGGCTCCGCTCCCGAGTCGCTTCGCTGGTCACCCACCGGTGCCGCCGCCTGCAGCCGGAAACCGCGCCACCGCAGGGAATGCGCCTCCATCCGGCCGCCGACCGCGGCCGCCCGCTCGGCCAGGCCGGCCAGTCCGTTGCCGCTGGCCGCGTCACCGCCGATGCCGTCATCGTCGATGGTGGCCACGAACTCGGGCCCGTCGCGATGTACCTCGATCTGGCAGCGGCGGGCACGGCTGTGCCGGATCACGTTGGTCACCCCTTCCCGCACCACCCAGCCGAGCAATGCGTCCACCTCCGGTGGGTACGGCGCGCCCGATGTCCGCACGGTCGCGGTAATGCTGGCGGCCGACAGCGCCCGCTGCGCCTGTTCCAACTCCGCGGCCAGGCCCTGTTCACGGTAGCCGCTGACCGCCTGCCGGATCTCGGTAAGTGCGGTACGCCCCACCGCCTCGATGTCGGCGGCCTCGCGGGCGGCGGCATCCGGATCGGTGTGCGCGAGCCGGCGCACCACCTCGCTCTTGACCACGATCAGCGACAGCGTGTGGCCGAGCAGGTCGTGCAGATCGCGGGCGAACCGCAACCGCTCATCGGCCACCGCGGTCAGCGCCAGCTGCTGCCGAACCTGCTGCAGCGTCGCAATCGCGTCGAACATCCGGCGTAGCAGCCAGATGATGAAACCGGCCAGCGGCGCGGAGCTCAGATAGCTGGACAGGCTCGGGTCGCCCTGGCCGATCACCCCGACCGCCACCCCGGTGAGCAGCACTCCGGCCAGCGCCGGCAGCGGCGCCGGAAGGGCGATGGCGCAACACATCGAGACCGGGATGAACAAGATCAACCAGTGCCCGCCGTACCCAATACCGAAGCCGATGGCGATCGCGGTCAGCACCGCGAGCAGGCTCCACCGCAGCCGATCGCTGCCCTTGCCCGCGACCGACAGCCGGACCAACGGTACGTACACAACCTCGAAAAGCACCACTCCCACCGCCGCCAGCACCGGATACCGACCGTCGGGAATGTCCATCACGATGGGGATCAGGCACAGCGACCAGAGCACGAGTGCGCCCGCGGACACCCTGGCGGTGCGCGGATCGTTGATCAGCGCGTGCCGCTGCCGCTCGGCCCGCGCCCGGCGACGCTCCTTGGACCACGGCCTGTCTCGCTGCACGGGCAGAGTGTCCCAGGCGGCGGCCGATGCCGGGGTGCAGGCGTCGTCGGTCATGCCTCCACAATCGACCTCACAGGGATCGTGCGACAGAACCACAGATCCCGAATCCGGCGGGACAAATGTCCCATAGGCTCGGGTTTCTCATCCGCCGTTGCGAGGAGAACCGTGCCCGCCATCGTGCTCGACTGCGACCCCGGCCACGACGACGCGTTCGCGATCATGCTGGCTGCGGCGAGTCCGCTGATCGACCTGCTGGCGATCACGACCGTCGCAGGCAATCAGACGCTGCCCAAGACCACGCTCAATGCCCGCCGGGTCGCCACCGCGGCCGGCATTCACGATGTCCCGATCGCCGCCGGCGCCGCGCGGCCGCTGCATGGTGAGCTGCACATTGCCCCGGATATCCACGGCGAGTCGGGACTGGACGGACCGCGTTTCGGCGAGCCCACGGTGCCGCTGGCCGACGTCGGGGCGGTCGAGCTGCTGCGCCAGACGCTGCTGACCCAACCGGCGACGGTAGTGGCCGTCGGGCCGCTGACCAATATCGCCATGCTGCTTCGTACCCATCCGGAATGCGCCGGGCAGATCGAGCGAATCGTGCTGATGGGCGGATCCACCGAACGCGGGAATGTCACGCCGTACGCCGAATTCAATATCTACGTCGATCCGCTGGCCGCCGACATTGTGTTTTCCAGCGGCCTGCCAATCAGCATGGTCGGGCTGAATGTCAGCCATCAAGCCCTTGCCGAGCAGCCGATTCTCGATCGCATTGCCGCGATCGGCACACCACTGGCCGAGATATGCCTGGAGTTACTGGGTTTCTTCGGTACGGCGTACCGGCAGGTGCACGGATTCGCCGCGCCGCCGGTGCACGATCCGATTACCGTCGCCGCACTCATCGAGCCGGCGATCCTGACCTATCGGCGCGGCCGGGTGGACATCGAGCTGACCGGTGAATACACCCGGGGCGCCACCGTGGTCGATTTCCAGTCCAGCACGCCGAACTGCGATGTCGGCGACATCCTCGATGTGCCGGCGTTCTGGGACCTGCTTATCGACGCGATCGAGATCTGCTCGGCCCGAGCATTAGCCAAGTAGCTCGGCGGCCAATGCTTCCCACTGCGCCACCGGCAGCTCGTCGTCACCTGTGACGGCCTGCACGCACACATGGTCCGCGCCGGCCGCCAGGTGCGCCTGCACCCGGTCGGCGGCAACGGCCGTGTCTCCGGTCGCGACCAGCGCGTCGATCAGCCGATCGCTGCCGTCATCGCCAAGGTCGGCATCGGTGAAACCGCCACGCCGCAGGTTGTTTGTGTAGTTGGGCAGGCGCAGGTACGGGTCGGCCACCATTTTCCGCGCGATCCCGCGGCCGCGCTGAACGTCGGTATCGAGTACGACCTTCTGCTCGACCGCGAGCAATGGCCCGGCGCCGATGATCGTGCGCGCCTCGGCCGTGTAGTCCGGGGTCACGAGGTACGGGTGCGCGCCCAACGTCCGCTCGGCCGCGAGCCTCAGCGCCTTCGGCCCGAGCGCGGCCAGCGCGCGTTCCTCCTTCGGCACGCCCGCGGCGTCCAGCTCGTCGAGGTAGCTCACCAATGCGCTGTATGGCCGGCGATACGCCGCGCCCACCATCGGCTCGTGGCTGGCGCCGAGCCCGAGCAGGAACCGGCCGCCATACGCCGCGGTGACCCGGGCCCGGTTGGCCGCCAACTCGGCCGCTGGGATGCTCCAGACGCTGACGATCCCGGTCGCCACGACTATCCGCTCGGTCGCCGCCAGCATCGCCTCGGCCGGCCGCAGGCTGCCGTTTGCGCCGCCCAGCCAGACCGCGCCGTACCCCAGCCGGTCCAGCTCGCGGGCGGCACGCACCAGCTCCGCCTCGCTGCGGTTGTAGGACCGCAGCCAGATCCCGATCCGGCCCACGTCGATCGCCATCCGTACCTCCGAGTTCGACAGATACCGAGCACAAACGGACTTCGGCGCCGCGCATTCCACCGATCCTCGTTTCGCGTCAATGTCACATTGGCGCAAGACGCCGGACCGGTCAGCCGGGTCGGCCGGCCGCCAGATCAGACTCACCCATGAACGACCGCCACAGCTCTGCGTACCGACCATCGGAGTCCAGCAGCTCGCCGTGGCTGCCGTCTTCGATCAGCCGGCCGTGGTCGAACACCAGGATCCGGTCG
>Ga0137412_10002182_pt1 | contig 15433 bp, 17 predicted proteins | sample CZODoug2_1_16fun_FD_122160 | JGI IMG/M metagenome (GOLD analysis project Ga0137412, IMG submission 122160) | Vadose zone soil fungal communities from Angelo Coast Range Reserve, California, USA - CZODoug2_1_16fungal (Hybrid Assembly) | ecosystem: Environmental > Terrestrial > Soil > Vadose zone...
CAGCCGGCCCGCCCGTGCGACACGTGATCCAAGGTGGCGATGGCTTTAGAGATGTGAAACGGCTCGGTATGAGTGACAGTGGCCACCGGAATCAGGCCGATGTGCTTGGTGACCGGAGCGACGCGCGCGGCGACGAGTACGGCGTCGCCGCGACCGGCCAGCCGCCGCGGACTGATCGATTCGCGCCGACCGGGCTGGGGCGTCAGCGTGTCGTCGATGGTGAGGAAATCCAGCAGACCACGCTCCGCGGTCGCCGCCAAACCAGACCAATACCGGCCGCTGAAAACCGATTCCGTGGCGGGCTGGGCGGCCAGCGTGGCTCGCCACGCCTGCCGGTGCCAGCCGTAGCCGTCGAGCGCAACGCCCAGATGCAGCGCGGGGTTCATGGCAGATCCTTCACGAATGCGATCGGGAAGACCGGTCCCCGCGACGGCAACGGCTCCGAGAGCCGGGTGTAACCCGTCGATTCATACAACGCTTCGGCCTCGGGCTGACGGTGGCCGGTCGTCAGGTACACCCGCCGGTAGCCGCGTGCGGCGATGGCGTTCTCCAACTCGACCAGCAGTGCGGTGGCATAGCCGCGGCGCCGGTGCGCGCTACCGGTCCAGATCCGTTTGAGCTCGGCCGTCTCAGCGTCGAATCGCTGGAACGCGCCACCGCTGACCGTGATCCCGTCCATCTCACCGATCAGAAAGCCGCCATCGGGCGGCGCGAATTCCGCGAGCGGAACCGACCTCAACCACGCCATCACGGTGGGCGGCGCGCTCTCGTAACGCTGCGCATACTCGAGGGCCAGCTCGTCCAGCAGCGGCTGAGCCCTGGGATCGTCGGGACCGACCGCCAGGAAACGCAGCTGGTCCGACGTGGTTGGTTGGCTGGGTCGAAGCATCACTACATGTCTAACGTCTCGTTATTGGCTGCATTCCGGCGCGACTACGTCAAAACCGCGCGAACATAGCGGCCCGCCACCGGCACGCCTTTTAGATCCTGGCGACGCAAACCCGGTAGCCCGGTGGCGGCGAACAACTTCTCGAGCCCCGTCACCGCGGTTCGCCAGCCGAGTGCGGCCAGGGATTCGGCGACGTCGCGGTATTGCTCTGGGTAGGTGAACTCGGCCATGTCGCCTGTGTATCCGAACTGTCGCCAGCCAGCCGCCAGAGCGTGCTCCTGACTCAGCAACGGCTGCTGCCGCTCCGGAAAATAGTCGGCCGCGGCCCGGCTTCCGCGCGCACTCAACGCGGTGACGTTGTCAAGCAACCGCTCCTGTGCGGCCGGCTGCAGAAACCCGATGAACAATCCCTCGGCAATCCAGACGGTGGGTTCGGTGGGGTCGAAGCCGATCCTCCGCAACGCCTCCGGCCAGTCCTGCCGAAGGTCGATGCCCACCGCGCGCCGGTTGGCGGCCGGAACGGCGTCGAGGCCTCGCATCGTCTGGGTTTTGAAGTCGATCACCTGGGGTTGGTCGATTTCGTACACGGTGGTGCCGGCCGGCCACCACAGCCGATACGGCCGAGCGTCCAGCCCCGACGCCAGTATCACCGCTTGCCGAATCCCGGCCCGGCACGCGTCGGTGAGGAAGTTGTCGAAGAATCGGGTACGGACCGCCAAAAGATCTGTCAGCAAAGCTAATCCGTTGTTGTCACCGAGATCGCTGAGAGCCAGCTCGCCGCTGGCCACCTTGGTGAAAAAGTCCCTCCCGACGGCGCTGACCAACGGCTCGGCGAAGGGGTCGTTGATCAACCCCGCCCGGTGTGCCAGCGCCCTCGCGGTCGCCACCAAGGTGGCGGTGGTTCCGACGCTGGTGTCCGGACCCCAGGTGTCGTTGTCTATTCGCGCCATGGTCACGCCTGCCGTTTCGAGAGCTTTGCGCGCCGTCTGGGCTGGGCTAACGCTCGCCAACCCAACAGCAGCAGCGCGGTGACTGATGACGCCACCACGATGAAGCTGGCGGCGACGCCGGCCGAGGTGGCCTTGCGTAGCACCATCCCGACGACGACCGTGCACAGCCACACCACGACCCCGGTCGGATATACCGCTGTCGGCCGACGCCAGGCCTGAGCGGCCAGCCACCCCAGGGCGGTCCCACTCAGGAAGGGCCATGCTGTCGAGGCGATGCCCGTGATATTGAGTCCCTCGTCGTGGCTGCGCCGCCCGACGGCACAAAACACCAGAACACAGGCCACATCGATGCCCAACCACACCGGACCGCGCCGTGGACGCTCCATGCGGTGAGGCTACCGTTCGGGTCGATCTCGGGGCGCCATCATGGCCGGCGGCCGACGCGGGACGATCGGAGTGGAGGGCCAGCGCCGCGTTCCCGTCCATGGCGCCGGTGGGGCGTCGAGTTGCTTAGCGAGCAGCAGCGCCGTCGCGTCGTAGTTTGCCCGCCAACCCCGGAAATGCGGCCACGCCTCTTCATCCGAGCGTTCGATCGGGTAGTCGACTTCACGGAGCATGGCGACCGCCTGTTGAAAGTCGCTAAATGTCAACGAGATTGGCGCGTCGGGGCCGGGCTCATCGGGCACCGGCTGTCCCATTGTTCGGGCGATCTGCGAGATGGCGACGAAGCCCATCCGAAGCGCCAGGCGCGGCGCCAATTTGGGTTCGAGCGACGGGGCCAGCGACAGGTGCAAGGCGGCGGCATCCATCACCGCGATCAACGAGGTCAGCCAATGTGACAACGGATGCGGCGAACGGAAGCGGGCCAGAGTGACGTAAGTGGTGTGCGATTCGGCTACTTCTGCGGCCCATCGCTCCCACGAGAGGAACATCGTTTCGACAACCTGCGCCATGTTGCCGTCCTGGATGCCCCACCGGCTGCGGGCCAGCAGCTCCGGTCCCCAGGACGGCACGCCCGCCCGCGTGCCGAGCAGCGTGACTTCGGTTTCGCGCTTGTTGAACGCGGCGTACAGCGTCGGCAGGTAGCCGACCTGCAGTCCGATCACGACCAGCCCGGTGAACGCCGCCAGGTACTCCAGCGTCGTGCTGTCACCGGTCGACGGCGCCGCGTAGCCGAGGGTGAAGATCGACGACCCCGCTTCGGAAACGGCTTGCCCTAGATGGCCTTTCATACTCGGCAGCAATAAGAGTGCAAAGCCGACGACGAGCATGCCCAGCCACGCGGCGAGCCGGGCGAGCAAGGACATCGGCGCTTGCCAGGACAGGATCGCGTTCCTGCGCTCAAAGGAGCGCACCGGCTTGGTGAGGATTCGGAACACAACGTCCAGGAGCCACGCGACCATCCGGCTGGCCGGGGAATTGACCGCCCGCGGAACGACCAGGGTGCCCGCGACGCTGATCAGCGTCCCCATCACCATCATCAGCCCGACCGCGAAGCCGACCCACGCACCGACCATAGGAGCATTCAAACAGTGCGCGGTGTGAGACGCGTGGTTTGTGGCCTGGCTCAGCGTTTTTGTTTGGGGCGCAACCGCGCCTCTGCTTGACCAAGCTGCACGTTGTGGCCTTCAACGCACTGCACATGCGTGACCAGCGGCGCACCGCAGCCTTCGCCGTGCACCAGGTCGAGGCGTCTTGCGTCGCCCTGCAAGAGCATTCCGAATTCGACCAGGCTGACCAGTACGGGAAACAGCTGGCGGCCACGTCCGGTGAGCACGTACTCGTAGCGGGTCCGCTGCCCCGGCGACTTATACGGTTGCTTGGCCAGAACTCCAGCATCGACAAGCTGTTTGAGACGCGTCGCCGCGATTTGCTCAGTGAAGCCGCCGCGTCGCGCAAAATCCTCGAAACGCGTAGTGCCCCAGAACGCCTCACGAAGCAGCACCAAAGCTGAACGTGTTCCGATGGTGTCCAAGGCCCGTTCGATAGGACAGACTTCCCGGTAGCCGGTTCTGTCACCGTCGGCCAGACGACCCGTCAAAGTCATCGTGTCAGTTGCTGCGGTCATCGCATCAGCCTACCCGCTGGCGTTACTCTTCCATAGCCAGATGGCTGATTTATCCGGCGGTGAACAGGCCGATCGACCAGGTCAAACGCGTCAGCTGGGTGTTGGGACCACAGTGCCCGAGTGTGCCCGTCCGCGAAAGCACCTATGCGCTTTATCTTTTGGTCACGGTTAGCTGGCGCCATACCCTTGGCCACAGTTATCTAGAGTTTGCGTTACCTACAGCACGGCACGATTGGCACGCACGAACTCGCGCAGCGATACCGGCGTCCATCTCGCCGCATTCACCAGCTGACGTCAGAGCCAAGTGGCATAACAGGATTCGAACTTAAGGCAGAGATATGACATGCCGGTGTTACTGACATCTTGTCGAATAATCCGCCGCGGTTGGCCGCTCATTTGAGTGCACGGTAGCGTTCACTTGCGCGATCCAGCCAACCCCGCTAGGGTCACTTTCAATTTGAAAGGCACAAGGGGTACTGGATGGACCGCAAGTCGAGTTGGAAGACGGAATGCCCGGTCGTGCAGACGCTTGAGCGGGTGGGCGAACGATGGAGCATCCTGCTGCTTCGTGAACTCTTTCGCGGAGCGCACCGCTTCGACGAGCTCCAGACCAGCCTGGGGATCGCGCCGAACATCCTGAGTACCCGCCTGACGCGCTTAATAGACGCAGGCTTCGTCGAGAAGCACCTCTACCAAGAGCATCCGCCGCGGCACAGCTACCACCTCACCCAGCGCGGCGAGGACTTCATCCCGGTTTTGTTCGTGCTCCTCGAATTCGGTAACAAGCACTTCGCCCACGAAGGGCCGAAGGTGGTCGTCGTGAACAAAGACACCGCGGAGATCGCCGAACCCGCTCTTGTGGACCGCAAGACGGGCGATGCGATCACCAGCGACCGATTCACCATCGCTTCCACCATCATGGCGAACACGCAAACGCAGGCGAAATATCCGCTCCAGGCATGCAAGCCCGCCCGCGCCAGGAGAACAAAACTAGCCAAGAAGACGCCCATCACGTAGCCAATGCCCGGGCGACGGGCCAACTTACGCCACCAGAGATTCCGAAAGGTAAACGAGTGAGCCAACGTTGCGCCGGCCGCGCGTTCCTGCAGCGAGGGTGGATGGCCTTGGTTACCGTCATCGCGCTCGGACTGGGCGCGGTCTGCATGTGGAAGGTTCACCAGTTCTCCGAACCGAAGCCAGTCACCGCCGTCAACGGTCCACAGGCTCCCGAGGAGTTCAACCCCAAGCGCCTCACCTACGAGTTGTCGGGCTCGGTCGGCAGTGGCGGGATGCTGGTCTACGTCGACATCGACGGGCACCCGCACCGGGTCGACATCAAGGCCTTGCCGTGGTCACACACCGAGACGACGGTCCTGACCGTGGTGTCGGGCAGCATCTCGGCGCACGTTCACGGCGGGCAGGCTGTCTGCCGAATGCTGGTGGATGGTGTTGTGCGGGACCAGCAGTCGACGACCCATAGCGACGCCGATGTCCAGTGCAGGGTGAAATCCGCGTGAGCGCACATCGAGCCGGCCGGCCATACGTCGCCAGGACAGTCCGCCTTCTTGCGATACCGATCATCGTCCTCTGGGCCTTACTCGCGGTGTCCACCAACGCCTTTATGCCCCAGGTGGAAAGGGTCGCAGAAGAACTCGCCGGCCCGATGGTCCCGACCTACGCCCCCTCCCAGGTCGCGATGCTCAAGATCGGCGAGAAGTTTCAGGAGTCGACGTCGACCAGCCTGACCATGGTCGTACTGGAAGGCAACCGTCCCTTGGACGACGGAGACCACCGGTACTACGACGACTTGATCCAGCGGCTCAAGCACGACACCGCGCATGTGCAATACGCCATGGATCTGTGGGGCAAACCGTTCACCGCGGCCGGGGCGCAAAGCGTCGATGGCAAATCCACCTACGTGCTGTTGCGACTTGCCGGCGACATCGGCCAGATGCAAGCCAACGAATCCGTCGACGCCGTGCGGGAACTCATCAACAAGGACACTCCGCCACCGGGGCTCAAGGTCTATGTCAGCGGCGCTGCCCCGCTGGCCTCGGACACACTGTCCATTGCGAACGACAGCCTGAACAACATCACGATCGTGACGATCCTCCTCATCTTCGTGATGCTGCTGTTGGTGTACCGCCGCCTCACCACCCTGGTGGTGCCGATGTACAGCGTCTTGTTCGAGATATTGGTCGCCAAGGGTGTGGTGTCAAGCCTCGGGCACTTGGGCATCATCGAGCTGTCGTCTTTCGCGGTGAACGTCGTCATTTCGCTGACGTTGGGAGCGGGAACCGATTACGGCATCTTCTTGATGGGCCGATACCAGGAAGCCCGACAGGACGGGGAAAGCCCGGAAGACGCATATTACACCGCATATAAGGGCGTGGCGCCCATCATCATCGGCTCGGGGCTGACCATCGCCGGCGCGTGTTTCTGCCTGAGTTTTGCTCGGCTGAACTACTTCCACACCATGGGGCCCGCCGTCGCGATCACCATGCTGTTCACCATCGCGGCAGCGCTCACGCTGGCGCCGGCGTTGCTGACATTGGGCAGCATCTTCGGGCTCTACGAGCCGAGAAGTAACGTCAAGGGCACCTTGTATCGGCGGATCGGCGCGAGCGTGGTGCGCTGGCCGAAACCGATTTTGGCAGCAAGCGCCGCGGTCGTCATGATCGGAGCGGTCTTCGTTCCGACCTACAAGCAGAACTACGACGATCGTCAGTACCAGCCGACCAGTGCATCGGCCAAAAAGGGCTTCGCGGCCGCCGACCGCCATTTCCCGCCGAGCAAACTGTTCTCCGAGATGCTGATGATCGAAACGGATCACGACATGCGCAACTCCGCCGACTTCATCTCACTGGACCGAGTGGCCAAGGCACTGATCCGCCTGCCCGGTGTGGCCATGGTGCAAAGCATTACCAGACCTTTGGGTCGGCCACTGGAGCACGCCACCATCCCCTACCTGTTCACGACCCAGGGCAGCGGCAATGGTCAACAACTCCCGTTCAACCGGGAGCAGAACATGAACACCGACCAGCAGGCGGACATCCAGGCGCACTCAGTCGCGGTGCTGCGCAGAGAGATCGGCTTCTTCCAGAAGGTGTCCGACGAGATTCACAACACGGTTCTCACTGTCGAAGACCTGCAGCACGTTGCCGACAACATCAATGAGGAGGTCTCCAACCTCGACGACTTCTTCCGGCCGATCAAGAGCTACTTCTATTGGGATAAGCACTGTTTCGACATCCCCATCTGCTGGGCGTTGAGATCGGTGTGGGACACCATCGACCAGATCGACCACCTGGCCGAAGACATCAACAAGACCAGGATCTCCCTCGTGGAGGTCGATAAGGCGTTCCCGCCGATCATCGCCCAGCTCAAAGCCACGGCCGACGACACCGAAGCTCTGCGGGCCAAGCTGGTCAACTCCTTCGGGTCGGCGGACCTGGCGACCATCCAGACCGAGCAGACCTTCGATGACTCGATCAACGTCGGTAATGACTTCGATCGGGCTCGCAGCGACGACTTCTTCTACATTCCGCACGAGGGATTCGACAACGAAGACGTCAAAACCGGTATGCAACTGATGATGTCGCCAGACGGTAAGGCGGCCCGGTTCATCGTCACCCACGAAGGCAATGCGATGGGTCCAGAGGGCGTGCAGCATGTCGAACAGTTCCCGACGGCGATCACCACAATCCTGAAGGAGACCTCGCTGGCCGGCGCGAAGGTTTATATCGGTGGCTCGGCATCGAACAACAAAGACATCAAGCAATACGCCGGATCCGATCTGCTGATCGCGGCAATCGCGGCCTTCGTGCTGATCTTCTTGATCATGATGTTCCTGACGCGAAGTCTGATCGCCGCCTTCGTCATTCCGGCCACGGTGGCCTTTTCGTTCGGAGGGGCGTTCGGGCTTTCGGTGCTCTTCTGGCAGCACCTCATCGGACTGCCGCTGCACTGGCTGATATTGCCGCTGTCGTTCATCATCTTGGTGGCGGTGGGGTCGGACTACAACCTGCTGTTGATCGCCCGAGTCAAAGAAGAGGTTCACGCCGGATTGCATACCGGTCTGATTCGCGCGCTGGGAAGTACGGGCGGCGTTGTGACTTCGGCGGGCTTGGTGTTCGCGTTCACCATGTTGGCCATGCTCGCCAGCGATCTGCGAACCATCGGCCAGCTCGGGTCCACGGTGTGCATCGGTCTGCTGCTCGACACACTGATCGTGCGGTCGTTCGTCGTGCCGTCGATCCTCACCATCCTCGGAAAATGGTTCTGGTGGCCCACTCTGGTGCGTTCGCGCCCGCTGCCACCGCAGTCCGGACTGACAGGAGCAAGACATTGAACTGGGGCTTGTGGAACTACCTGACAGCGATTGCGCTCGCGCTCGAAGTGGTGCTCGCCACCTGCGCCACCGTGTACGCCATGCGGATTCTGCGCCGAACGCCAGTGCCGCTGACCAACGAAGTCAACGCCGTGCCGACCGTGCTGGCGAAGCTACGCAAACGTGAATCGTTGCAGGACTACGAGAAACCGCTTGCCACGCAAGTCGTTGACGCCCGCAGGCCCCTGATCGCGTTTTCGATTCCGGCCGCTTTCATGACGATGGGGCTGTTCTACATTTTCGGCAGCCTCGAGCATCTTCACGGCGCTCAGCCCTCCGAACGCACATTCCTCGGCGTCATCCCAATCATCACGTCGACAAACCTGACCATGCGGATGTTTCTGAGTTCGCGGCTGAAGAGCCGCATAGACAAATAGCCTTACTGCGGCTTGGCGAACGCCAGCACCCGCACCTTCCTGCTCTGTCGTACCTCGCCGTCCTGGTTCAGGGTGTCGTAAGCGATGGTGACAAGCCCGCGGTTGGGACTCGACTTGGACGTGTGCAGGTCGACGACTTCGCCCTCGACATGGAGTTGATCGCCCGGTCGCGTCGCGGTGGGCCAGGCGACCTCACCGCCAGCGCCGATGATCCCGCGCGCCAGCGCAATTCCTGACGTGACGAGCAGGCGCATCGTGATAGCGGCGGTGTGCCAGCCGCTGCCCGCGAGCCCTCGAAAGAAAGTGTCTTGCGCAGTCTCGTCGCTCAGGTGAAATGGTTGCGGGTCCCACTTGGTTGCGAATTCGATGATGTCGTCGGCGGTGAGGTTGTAGACATCGGTACGAAATCGATGCCCGACGTGGATGTCCTCGAGCCAAAGCTCGCCCGTCATCGCACTCCTCCCGCGGATAAATAGCTGGCTTTAACATGCTATAGTTAGCAAATTCAGTTCGCGAGGTGTTCAGGTTGTTAATTGCTGCCAGCCAGCCGACTACAGACTGCTTAATAGTCGCTTTGCGACGGTGCGCAGCCCCGACGTCATCGACCCGGGAGCTTATCGTTGAATAACGTGACCACAGCAGAGCAACCGCCGGACTCGCTGCTCGCGGCGATGGCGAAGGCGCACATCCCGACAGAAAATCACCAATTCATCCGTCGAGTCACCGCCGCGATCGGCATCGCCGAATACCGCGCGGTCCTCAGTCCTGACAAGCCGTACATCGTGGCGAAGAGGCGCGACGGTCTGCCCGATCTGCACATCTATCACGGGTACACGACCGGCTTCATCACCGAACAAGAAATCGCCGGCGTCGCGGACAGGGGCGCCGGGCGGGGACCCAGTTCGCGAAAGGGAACCTGGTACGTCGAGCACCTGGAGAGTCGGGTGCGCCTCGGCGGCATGCGTTCCGGCGATGTTCGGCGCGAGGGAAAGTTTTGCACATGCGGTATGCAGTTGTCGCTCACCGGAGTGTGCGTAAACTGCGACTAATTCTGCTGTGGCTGAACGCAATTGATGCGTTTTAGGGGACCCGCCTCCAGTCTTGGCAGTTGCGCGACTCGAAGGCCTTGACTCCCGTATTGATGTTCGCGAACATCGGACCGACGGAAGTGTTGGTCTGCAGGACATGGTCCTTGGCCGCATCGGGTGTGCTGTAGGTAAACCACGAACACATTGAGTCCTGGGTCGGCACATTATTGATCCACACTCCAAAGGCCGATCCCGACCCACCCGTGTGGTACAGGCCCGGTGCAACGTCGGCTCCGACGACAAAGACACCGTTTCCAGGGATCGGGTCGACCGGATCGGCAACCGCCGGCGGGGCCAGCGCGACCACTGCGATGAACACGGCAGACAAGCGAAGTAGTGGGCGCACTTTTCTTTCCTCCATGCCGATGCCCCCCATGGCAGCCTAGGCCCGAACGCTGCGGACGCCAACGCGGACGATTCCACTTCCCCACGGTGGCAGGATGAGGCCATGAGCACTGGCACACTTCCCGACTTCAATCCGCAGGACCCGCTCGGCCTGGACAGCTCACTGTCCGACGACGAGATCGCGGTGCGTGACACGGTCCGTCAGTTCTGCGCCGAGCACGTCCTCCCGCACATCGCGGAATGGTTCGAGATCGGCGATCTCCCGGTCCGCGACCTGGCCAAGCACTTCGGACAGCTCGGACTGCTCGGCATGCATCTGGAGGGCTACGGCTGCGGCGGGGCGTCGTCGGTGCACTACGGGCTGGCGTGTACCGAGCTGGAGGCCGCCGACTCCGGCATCCGGTCGATGGTCTCGGTACAGGGGTCGCTGGCCATGTTCGCGATCTGGCGATTCGGCTCCGAAGAACAGAAGCAACAGTGGCTGCCCGGCATGGCCGCCGGCGAACTGCTCGGCTGCTTCGGCCTGACCGAACCCGACGCCGGCTCCGATCCGGCTTCGATGACCACCCGGGCGCGGCGCGACGGGTCGGACTGGATCCTCAACGGCCGCAAGATGTGGATCACCAATGGATCGGTCGCCGACGTGGCGATCGTCTGGGCGGTGACCGATGACGGCGTGCGCGGCTTCGTCGTCCCCACCGGGACGCCCGGGTTTTCCGCCAACACCATTCACCACAAGCTCTCGCTGCGGGCCTCGATCACCAGCGAGCTGGTGCTCGACGACGTCCGCCTGCCCGACGACGCCATGCTGCCCGAGGTGAAGGGGCTCAAAGGTCCGCTGTCGTGTCTGTCGGAGGCGCGCTACGGCATCATCTGGGGTTCGATGGGCGCCGCGCGATCCGCGTGGCAGGCCGCCCTGGATTACGCCGGACAACGCACCCAATTCGGCCGCCCGATCGCCGGATTCCAGTTGACCCAAGCCAAACTCGTGGACATGGCCGTCGAGTTGCATAAGGGTCTGCTGCTGGCGCTGCAGCTGGGGCGACTCAAGGACAGCGTGGGTCTGCGACCCGAGCAGGTCAGCTTCGGCAAGCTCAACAACACCCGGGAAGCGATCGAGATCTGCCGGACGGCGCGAACCATATTGGGCGGCAACGGGATATCGCTGGAGTATCCGGTGATCCGGCACATGGTCAACCTGGAATCGGTGCTCACCTACGAGGGCACTCCGGAAATGCACCAGCTGATCCTGGGTCAGGCCTTCACCGGCATCGACGCCTTTCGCTGACAGGAGCATCTAAATGAGCGCACGGCTGGAGTACACCTCCGAGCACCGGCAGTTCCGCGAAATGGTTCACGACTTTGTGCTGCAGACTGTTGTCCCGGCGCACGAGCAGTGGGAGAAGGCCGGCTGCCTGGACCGTTCGCTGTTCACCGAAGCCGGCAAGCTTGGGCTGCTGGCGTTTTCGGTTCCCGAGGAATTCGGCGGGCCAGGTGTTGACGACTTCCGCTACAACGCGATCGTCGTGGACGAACTCCAGCGGGCCGGCGCGGCGGCCGAGGCTATCGCGTTGTCACTGCAGAACGACATCGTGCTGCCCTATCTCACCGACCTGACGACAGCCGAGCAACAGCGACGCTGGTTACCCGGTGTGGTCACCGGCGAGACGGTGATCGGCATCGCGATGACAGAACCCGGCGCCGGTAGCGACCTGGCGGGGATTCGCACCACCGCGGTGCGAGACGGCGACCACTACGTGGTCAACGGCGCGAAGACCTTTATTTCCAACGGGCAGACCGGAGATTTGTTCGTCGTCGCCGTGCGCACCTCGCCTGATCGGCACAAGGGGTTGTCGCTGCTGGTGGTCGAGCCGGAAACGCCGGGCTTCAGCCGGGGCCGGAACCTGGAGAAGATCGGTCTGCACGCCCAGGACACCAGCGAGCTCAGCTTCACCGACATGCGGGTTCCCGTCGAGAACCTGCTCGGGGAAGAAGGCCGGGGCTTCTATCAACTGATGAACAGCCTGCCCCAGGAACGGCTGTCGCTGGCCGTCGGCGCGGTGGCGGCGGCCGAGGGTGTGATGGCCGAAACCCTCGGCTACGTCAAGCAGCGAAACGCGTTCGGCTCCCCCATCTCCGGCTTGCAGAACACTCAATTCGTGCTCGCCGAGCTGTCGACCGAAATCGATATCGCGCGTACCTATCTCGACGACTGCATCGCCGAACACCTCACTGGCGAGTTGACCGCGGCCCGGGCCGCGCGGCTGAAATGGTGGACCACCGAACTTCAGGTTCGCACCGCCGACCGCTGCTTACAACTGCACGGCGGATACGGGTACATGCGGGAATATCCGGTCTCGCGTGCTTTCGTCGACGCTCGCATCCAAACGATTTACGGCGGGACCACCGAGATCATGAAGTCGATTATCGCCAAGGATCTCGGGATCTGAACTCTCTCAGTCGCTTTCCCGAGTGATCATCGACATCCCGTTAACACCGGGCACGGGCAGCGTCTCCACCGGGGACGGCATTCGCACCGCTGCTCCGACCAAAATCATCGCCGCGGCGGTAGAGGCATCCACCTCCCACTGCGACCCGCTGCCATATTTGAGCAGCTTGTCGCGGGTCTGGGTGTCGGTGATGAACATGATCCATACGGGTTCTGAGTTGTTTTCCATTGTTCTACCTCTGCAAGTTTTCGGGCTGGACATGGGCGCTGGACGAGGATGCAACTATCAGGCCACCTCGCAGTCGTTCGACGGGATTGGCTTTGCCAGGGTGACGGGGAGAAGGCCGGCAAGACCGGTGCCGATCTGACCCCGACGAAATTGCTCGTGGATCAAATCCTTTGTCTCGCTCACGATCTTGGTGAGCTGATTCGGTTGCGCGTGGTTGAAGAAATCGCGCCGGTTCCACCACAGCAGCTTGGTTCGGTACTGCTCGGTGGGATAGGGCGTCGCCGGAATGGCCGCCACCACTGGTCCGGAAGAACGCCAGGTGTTCAGGATCGCCGTCGCGGCGGTGCACATGAGGTACTGGAAATCGAGGATGACCATCATGTAGAAGCCGCTGCGCGCCAAGGCGCTGGTAAGCAACGGACTCCGGCCGGCAGCGTCGGTAACCCAGCCGGCCTTCATTTCCAGAACGCCATACGGCACGCGGTCGGCGATCATCTGCCGGACGTCCTGCTGACCGGGCTGGCCCGCCCACTCAGCGACCGCATGCGAGTCGTCGGCGGAGCGAAGCGCCTTGGCCCGCAGGCCGCCAACCACCTGTCCGGCATCATCGACCACGGCGCAAAACATGATGGTGTCGTGGCCGTCGCGCAGTGCGTCGACGTCGAGAGCGCATTCCACGCCACGCTTGCGGTAACTCCGAACGGCGCCGGCCGCATACTCGGCCCACAGTTCGGGGTCGGCGGATGGCTGGGAAACAATGAGCGTGCCCTCGATGTCGGGGTCGGGCCAGCTAAAGCCTTGGCCAAGCGAGAAACCTCCGACCGCGGAGCCCAGGGTTGGGGCTGTCATCGGTCTCCTCTCGACTGGCACCAGACTGCTGTTGTGTAAATCTGCCATGTTTCATTCTATTAGTATCGTTTCTTCTTATAGAAATACCAGACGATATTCGAGAGCACAATAGGCAGTCATTCGGACTTGTTATCCGAACAAAAGCTGAGGATTAGGTATGTATGCATGCGCTGCCTGGCGGCGCGGTGACGTCCGCTTAGACCGCTGACCAGTGAGGAGTACCCCGTCGGTGGCACCTCTACGCCGGCCGACGCGCCGTCACACGACGTCCCTGCGCGGCGCCGAAGGTTGGTTCCGCACCGGACTTGACACCTGTAAAGTCCGTCGAATGGACAACATCAGGGGCAAGAGCATCGTCATCACCGGCGCTGCCCGCGGCATCGGGTATGCGACTGCGCAAGCGCTGCTGGCGCGCGGCGCCCGCGTGGTCATCGGCGACCGGGACCTCGACGTGCTCGAGAGCGCGGTCGCCGGCATCAGCAGCCTGGGACAGGTGAGCGGTCATCCCCTGGACGTGACCGACAAGGAATCGTTCGCGGCATTTCTCGACAAGGCCCGTGCCGACGGCGGTGGGCACATCGATGTGTTGATCAACAACGCCGGTGTGATGCCGGTAGGTCCGTTTCTCGACCAGTCGGCGCAGGCCATCCGCTCGTCGATCGAGGTGAACTTCTACGGTGTGCTCACCGGTTGTCAGCTGGTGCTGCCGGAGATGGTGAAGCGCCGCAGCGGGCACATCATCAACATCGCATCACTGGCCGGCATGGTCGCCGTGCCCGGTCAAATCATCTACGCCGGAACAAAATTCGCAGTCGTCGGGCTGTCCACCGCGATGGCCGACGAATTCGCCCCGCAGGGTGTCAAGGTCACCGCAGTACTGCCGACCTTCACCAACACCGAACTGATCTCGGGAACGTCGCCGTCGGCCGCGCAGAAGCCGGTCGAGCCGTCCGAGATCGCCGCCGCGATCGTCAAAGTGCTCGACAAGCCGAAATCCCGAGTATCGGTGCCTAGTTGGGGTAAATCATTCGCCGCCGTGACCACCCTGTTGCCGGACCGCGGTCGGCGTTGGCTCAACAAGAAGATGGGCAACGACGCGGTGTTCCTCAACCTCGACGCCGTCCTGACACAACTCGGTCGCTAATTGCATTGCTCTTGTATAATCGCCAGTCCTCATTGCATATTTCGCCAACCACATCCTCGCTTTGGAAGTCGCAGCAGTAACGCCAGTTCCCGCTCCTGAATCTGCTGCACCAGTGCCAGCACCATGCCGTGACTCGTCATCTGATGATTGCGAATCTGCATGAATATTAATAACAGAGGCCTCCAGGTTATCGGCGGCTCCTTCTTCTTGCGCAACACACATCTCCATGTAAGCTCTGGCCTCTGCATCATCCTCGAGCCGTTCGTACATTCCAGCGATTTGAAGGAGAATCTCGGGGTCCATAGTCCCACCTCGCTCTCGCCCACCACTTCCGAAAGAGCTTCCTACGCCAGCATCATAATAGCTGTCAGCCAACAAAGCTCTCTTCAGCGCCTTAATTCCTTCCAAGTCACGTCCCATCTTTTGGAGGCAAGATCCGACTGCCATCCACATCTTGCCATCCCAAGGTCGTAGTCCTGCTGCACGTTTGTAGTACCATAAGGCATACGCATGCATTTCCAATACCTCATAAGTTTGGCCTAAACCATACCAAGCTCTGTAATCTCTCCTGTTGACGTCGACTGCTCTACGGTAGGATTCAATAGCCGCGTGGGTGTTCTTGAGTTCCACATATTCATGTCCCATGAGTGTCCAA
>Ga0137412_10002183_pt1 | contig 15431 bp, 15 predicted proteins | sample CZODoug2_1_16fun_FD_122160 | JGI IMG/M metagenome (GOLD analysis project Ga0137412, IMG submission 122160) | Vadose zone soil fungal communities from Angelo Coast Range Reserve, California, USA - CZODoug2_1_16fungal (Hybrid Assembly) | ecosystem: Environmental > Terrestrial > Soil > Vadose zone...
TGCCGCTTTGGTAGTGGTACTCGGGGTCGATGATCACGGGCAGAATCAAACGTTGCGGGTTTGCGGTCGAGAAACCGGCGTTGCGATCCGCACTCCATTGCATGGGAGTACGTACTCCATCGCGATCGCCAAGATAGACATTGTCTCCCATCCCGATTTCATCGCCATAGTAAATGACAGGCGTCCCGGGCAGGGAAAACAACAATGCATTATTCAGTTCGATAGTACGTCGATGATTTCCGAGCAGCGGCGCAAGCCTCCGCCGAATACCCAGATTGACCCTCATCCGCGCATCTTGCGCATACGCGCGATACATATAATCGCGCTCTTCGTCAGTCACCATCTCGAGTGTCAGTTCGTCGTGATTACGCAGAAACAATGCCCACTGACAGGTGGGATCTATTTCCGGGGTCTGCGCCCAGATGTCGGTAAGTGGAAATCGATCTTCCATCCGTACGGCCATGAACATTCGCGGCATCAGCGGAAAGTGGAACGCCATATTGCATTCCTTGCCTTCCGCCAGGTACGCAACGGCGTCCTCCGGCCACTGATTCGCCTCGGCGAGCAGCATTCGGTTGGCGAAGTGCTCGTCGATGTACGCTCTCAATTCGCGCAGGAACGCGTGGGTTTCAGGCAGATTCTCGCAATTGGTGCCTTCGCGTTTAAACAGGTAGGGAACCGCATCGAGTCGGAGCCCGTCCACACCGAGATCAAGCCAAAACGATATTACCCGTCGAATTTCCCGGATGACCGCGGGATTGTCGTAGTTGAGATCCGGTTGATGAGAATAAAATCGATGGAAGTAGTATGCCTTGGCGACTGGATCCCACGACCAGTTGGACGGCTCGAAGTCCGCAAAGATTATGCGCGCATCTTTGTAGCGCTCCGGCGTGTCGCTCCAGACATAGTAATCGCGATAGGTACTGCCAGCAGGTGAACGCCGTGCGCGTTGAAACCATTCGTGCCGATCCGAGGTGTGATTGAGTACTAACTCAGTTACTACTTTGAGATCGCGCTTATGTGCTTCGCGAACAAATATCTTGAAGTCGCGCAGGGTTCCACACACCGGATGAATATTCGAATAGTCAGAAATATCATAGCCGTCGTCGCGCATCGGCGACGGATAAAAAGGAAGTAGCCAGAGCGCCGTCACTCCCAACGAATGTAGGTAATCGAGCTTCGCGGTCAGACCGGGGAAATCGCCGACGCCGTCGGCGTTGCCGTCGAAGAAAGAGCGGACTCGCAGTTCATAGAAGATCGCGTCCTTGTACCATAGCGGATCAGACGCGGAACCACTTTCAGTACGAAGCTTTGGAGGCACGTTCGGACTCACAGGCGCTTTTCAACGCGCAGGATATGTGCGCTCTCGACGGCCGGGTCGAGCCGCACGTAGTTGCGATCAGACCATACGTAACCGCTTCCGGTGAGCAGGTCGGTGACGCGATAACTCCTCCCCGGAGCGACCCCGATTACCTCCGCCGGGACGAGCGCCGTACAAGCTTGTGCGTGAAGCGGATCAAGATTAACTGCCACCAGGATCACATTGTCCTTGTCTGGCGCAGCTTTGGCAAAGAATATGATCTGGTCGTTATCTGTGCTCAGGAACTGAAGATTGAGAAACTGCTGAAGCGCGGGATTGTCGTGGCGGATTTTGTTGACCCGTCCGATAAACTCCTTGATGTTCCCCGCCTGATTCCAGTCGCGCACTTTCATCTGGTACTTCTCCGAATTCAGATATTCCTCAGTGCCCGGGATTGCCTGACTCTCGCACAACTCGAAACCGCTGTAGATTCCGTAGGAAGGCGATAGCGTTGCCGCAAGGAGCAATCGCATCTTGAAAGCAGCGCGCTCCCCACTCTGCAGAATCGGCGGCAGAATATCGGGAGTATTAGTGAAAAAGTTAGGCCTGAAATATTCTCGCATTGGCGTCTGAGTGAGCTCGGTCAAATACTCAGTCAGTTCCAGCTTGCTGTTGCGCCAGGTGAAGTAGGTATACGACTGAGTAAATCCGGCCTTCGCCAGAGCCTTCATCATCTTGGGTCGCGTGAATGCCTCTGCCAGGAAAATCACCTCGGGATGAATAGTCTGTACTTCATTGATTAGCCAGTTCCAGAACTGCACGGGCTTGGTATGCGGATTATCGACCCGAAAAATCTTGACCCCATGCTCGCGCCAGAACGTCACAATCCGCAGCATCTCCTCGAGCAATCCACGCTGATCCGCGGTATCAAAATCAATTGGATAGATATCCTCGTACTGCTTGGGCGGATTCTCAGCGTACTTGATGCTCCCGTCAGGCCGATGACGGAACCAGTCCGGATGCTCGCGAACCCACGGATGGTCGGGCGAGCATTGGATTGCGAAGTCTAGGGCAACTTCAATTCCGAGACGGTGGGCCGTCGCGTTGAAGCGATCGAAGTCGCCAAGCGTCCCAATCGACGGATCGATCGCGATGTGCCCACCGGCCTCACTCCCAATCGCCCACGGACTGCCGGGAGAATTCGCTCCGCCGTTTACCGCATTGTCCGGACCCTTGCGATTGGTGTGACCGATCGGATGGATCGGAGCCAGGTACACGACATCAAAACCCAGGTCGCGAAGTTCGGGCAATCGCCGCTCCGCATCGCGGAAGGTGCCCGGCTTGCCCGCTTTACTTCCCTGGGATCGCACAAACATCTCGTACCAGGTTCCGAAGCGAGCCTTCTCGCGATCGACGACCAGCTCGAGAAAAGGTTCGAATCGCGTCATGCCAAACCGCTCGCCGGCGCGGCCAGCGGCAGCGGAAATTTCCGCATCGCCAATCGCCTCAAGCGCTGTCGATCCGTCTTTCGTCTTGCGGAGTCGCGTGAGCGCGCGCTCGAGCAACTCGCGATCATCACCGCGCGCGTTCAAAATCATTTTCTCGACGAGCGCAATTCCTTCCAGGACATCGGACGCGATCGGCCGTTCCGCCTTCACCTTCTTGGTGAAGTCCGCAAGCCAGCTGGCAAATAAGTCGGTCCATGCTTCGATCGTAAATACGTAGCGCGTATTGTCGGTGGGGCGGAACTCTCCTCGCCATCGATCGTTGTCGAACAGGAGCATCGGTGCTTCGTCGAAGACTTCGTCTTGCTTGCGGCGCCATTTGACCGCGGCGCGCAATACCTGGTGCCCATCGCGAAAAATATCCGCTTCGACAACGCACGACTCGCCCGCGATCCGCTTTGCCGGATAGCGGCCGCAATCGACCGAAGGCGTTACATCCTCGATGACGATATGGCTCAGTCGCCGCTCGGGCAAATTCATCTGAGAATCGATTGGTGCTTGTGACGAAGACATCGTGACCTGGAATCTCAAGCGTAGCGAATTTACTTCGGCTCAGAAAAGGAGCGGGTTCATTAGTCATTCACAAAGGCAAACAAAAGCCAAGACTAGTTCGAGGTTTGATGCAATAGGGCATTTCGTGAGGATTCGAAGAGCCCCAACAAAACTTGGGCGTTTCGTGGAGCATGGCCCCCCGAGTCGTTGTTAAAGTACGCATACACATCGCGCCGTCGTTTCAGAAATATCTTCATAACCTTCGCCCAGCACTGGAGTTCCGCATCAGAGTAAGAGGATGCGAACATCTCCCTTGGACCGTGAAAGCGGAAATAGATAAACTCCGACGTTGCCTCAACCTCAGGTGCAGGATATCGGCTCGAGTGAGAAATGACGAGTGCGGCGCGATGTTTGCGGAGAACCGCCTGCATCTCTTCACCGAAGCACGACCGGTCCCGAAATTCCATCGCAAGACGTCGCGAGCTCGCGCGAGTTGCATACGTCAGGAATTCATCGATCGCTCCGAGATTCGACTCCGATGCCGTAAAGTTCGAGGGAAACTGCAGCAGAATCGGTCCGAGTTTGTGCTTCAGAATGAGCGCACGTTCCAGAAAAGTGTTCCATACCTCGCGAACGTCTCGCAGACGCTTCACATGAGTAATGTATCGAGACGCCTTCATCGCAAAGCAGAATCGCTCCGGCGTCTGCTCGTACCACGCTTCGCAAGTATTCGTTGAAGGCAGCCGATAGAATGAGTAGTTGACCTCGACGGAGTCAAAGCGGCTTGCGTAATAGGAGAGCCACCGTTTTGCCGGGAGTGTGTCGGGGAAAAAGCTACCGCGCCATTGCCGGTAGTTCCATCCCGACGTCCCAATGTAAGCGCGAGCCATCTCAGAAATTTGCTGACATAGTCAGTCCGAGCGAATCGCAAATAGCAACCTGCATAGTCACTCGCGATGTTATGGGAGTGGTCCTCTTATGCTTTCGTTTGCGAGCTTGCCGGGATCGCTGCCATTAGCCATTGCGTACACCGTCGCCGACATGACCAGTTGTAGCCGTTGATATTGTTTGGTCTTCCCGATTGCCGAAAGAAAATCGCGCGCGGATTCCCCCATCGCAATTTCCTTTTCCTTTATCTCCCGGATCACTTTGAGCGCGATTGGATCGCGCGGAGTGTCGGAGAAAGTCTCCAGTGCGCGTTGTCCCAGCATGAATTCATCGTGCCAGGCGCCGATTCGGTCCTGTATCGTTTTTAGCCATTCACTCGCGTTCTCTAAATGGTTGTCGGGATACAATCGCTGACTCAGATCAACTGAGTATCTCAGTGTCTTGGCTTTGATACGAACAGCATGCAGCTTCGCCGCGGTTGAATCGCCGAGAAAATCATCGATAGCGTTGTTCCACCTCTCCCAGCCACGCTCAAGAAGGAGCCGGAGATTGTCCATCAAGGATTCAGATTGGACTTTCTTTCTGACGATAGCCTTCACCTTTGCCCCAGTGGTGGTGACTCGTAGCGACTTGTAGTTTCGATAAAATTTCTTCACTGTTCGCCGATGCTGCTTCGCTGTTCGTTTTGCAACCTGAGACCAGCAATTCCGCTCGTTCCTGGTATGCGCCTCGCGTTGCGCTGTTTTGAGTTCCTTGAGTACGACCTCGTCGTCGCGCCATACGCCGAGCGCATGCCGGCACTTCTGTAGTCGGCGGCGGATTTTCTGTGTCATGCGCGAGGGCCGATGGATTCCGATCGCATCTACAATTGTCTGCAAATGACGCGTCGCTTTTCGGAAATCATGGACGGCTCCGCTATCCGACTTCGCGACGATTTGCGCGAAGCTCGTCTTGAGTTCGCGCACGCGCTTGCGGGTATTGCGAACGAATTCCTTTTCGAGTTTTTTGCCGGAGCGCAAATGGTCGCCCTTCGGTCACGGATTTTGTCCATAGTCAGCGACGCAAAGAATGTGCCTTTTTCTGCGATAGAAACCGCCGTAAAGCCGAATAAAGTTTTTCACTGTTGCTAAAAATCACGGGAAAGCCGGAAATGTTTTCTGTGCGCGAGTCGAGTTTCCTTTCCTCGCTTGCACTCGATAATTGGCGTACAAGAAATGCGAAATAGCCAGTGGAACTATACTCGCCGATAAAGTTTTCCCTTGACCCGCCCCATTTTTCTTAGAGACAATATTTATAGCTGATCGCAATCGATCAGTTGGATACGGATGCAAATCGTCGCGCGACGCGCTCGAATAGCGTCCGTTGCTTACAACTCGGAGGGATTGGCTCGCGAATTCGCCTGCCGGCAGGCAAGAACAGATTACTTACCGGAATAGTCAGCAGGAGGAATAAGGAGTAGTAACTATGAAGAGAAAGATGAGTAATGCAGCGGCTTTGATTGGTATCGCATTCCTGCTCGGCACTGTGGCCGTCGGATGCGAAAAGGAAACTACTACTACGGTCCCGGTACCTGTAGCCGGAGAGCCAGGACCTGCGGGAGCCCCAGGCGCTCCGGGCGAACCAGGTGCGGCCGCCTCTCCGGCGCAAGCCTCTGAGAAAACCTCGGAGTCATCGACCACCACTACCAACGACAGCAATCCGGGCGGCTCGACCACGACCACCGAAAAGTCCACGACCCAAAAGACCAATTAATCGCATTGGGCTAATCGCATCGGAACTCTGGGGCGGCTCGGCATCGAGCCGCCCCCTTTATTTTCAATATGGCGCACTGCCTGGAGACGCGACCGCATCATCCACATCGCGCAGCGGGAAATCTTCTCCCTTGTTGAGCTTGTCGATCAGCCGCTTAATCTTCGCGATCTTCTCGTCGTAGGTGGCTTGCGTTAGTGGCTCCTGCGACCATCCCTTACGCGCAATCCTATCGTGCTTCTTGGCATCTTCGAGCTTTTTCAGCAGCGCGGCCTTGTCGGCCGGCGAGAGACTCGCGGCAGTCTGAGTACTCGCGGACGCCTCTGGCGATGGCTGCGCATGCGATGCTGTCGGCAATAAAGGAGCGCTCACTCCCACCAACGCAATCAACGCTACGATCGCACTTTTCCTCAAGCCCATAATTTCATTTTCCTCCCCGATGGTAGCGTCCCGATATTGGTCGCACCAGTTGGCCACTCCTGCCAAACCAAGATTACCACGGCATTAACGGCGGGTTGAGGCACCGTGAAATCCCAACTTGGTGAGGGTCCGGCCGACGCATCCTGCTTTGAATCCGCTTAGCTACTTTGATATGTATCTAATTAGACGGGCATCGAGTAAGATCGGAACCAGGTCCTTACAATGGAACAACCGCAAGTCATGCTTCAGTTCTGCAAGGCGATGGCCGACGAAAGCCGGCTTAAAATCGTCGGCCTCCTTTCGAGCCACGAGCGCAGTGTCATGGACCTCGCCGCACTGCTGCATCTGAAGGAGCCGACCGTGTCGCATCACCTCGCGGTGCTGAAGGAACTTGACCTGGTAACACTCCGCGCCGAGGGCAACGTCCATTGGTACCGGCTGAGGCTCGACGTGCTCCGCAAGATCAGTCGCACAGTCTTCAGCTCTGAAAACATCGCGCGAATCGCCGTCTCCGCGGAAGCCGACGGATGGGACCGCAAGATTCTCGACAACTTTGTTCGCGGCGAACGGCTAACTGAAATTCCGGTCAGCCGAAAAAAGCGATGGGTGATCCTCAAGTGGCTCGTTCAGGATTTTGAGCCGGGCACGAATTATTCGGAGGCCGACGTCAACATCATCCTGAAGCAGCATCACGAGGACTGCGCGACTCTCCGCCGCGAATTGATTGGATACCGGATGCTCGCGCGCGCAGCCGGCATTTACCATCGCAACCCCGACTCCGAGTGGCTACGAACCGAAAAGTAAATCATTCCTGGTGCTTGAGGGTCGTGTTTCCGAATCCGTAGATAAGCGCAGTCTTGGTCGTTCCGCGCTGCAGCCAGTCCGGCGCCCGCGACTGCACCTCGGTATAGAAAAACTCCGAAAGCTCGCGCTGCTTTCGACCAATCGACTCGAGGTTGTCGAATTTGAGTTGATAGCCAAACTCCGCGACGATCGGCGCGTTGGTCGTGCGCACTCGCCACACCGCGAGCGTCGCCTTCGCCTCGAGCTTATGCCCGAACTCCAGCATCCCGAGATCGACCTGGTATTCCTGTATCGATACGCCATTGACCACGGCGAGCGCGGCCTTGGGATTCGCGTCGATCTTTTTCAGCGCCGGAAATGCGTCCGCAGTCGTTTCGAAGCGTTGGGTCAATATGATGTTAGGAGTATCGAGCTCGCAATTGTGCGAATAGACCAGCCGCATCCCGAGCGCGCCGTCCTTGGGCAGCAGGATTTCCTCCTTGAACTTCATCGTATACGCGCACGGCAGCAGCGGCCGCGGATCCACCGCCAGCGCCACCTTCTTGTCCGGATGCCGAAACTTCAGCACCAACTCGTGCCTCGGGTCGGGCAGCCCATGATGGTAAAACGTGCGCTTCCGTAAAATAAATCCGTGATTGTAAAGCTTGAAGTGCGGCGTGTCGTAAAAGACCACCTCGCGCTGATGCGGCTTTATCGATTCGTCGATCTTGCCGAGCTTGATTCCCAGCGCCTTGGCCGCGTGATGCGCTATCTTCCAGAACTTGTGAAACCCCTTCTCATCCGGAAACCGCTCCGGCTTCAGCAGCAGTTTGTACTCGCGATATTGAACCTGGTCCGACGGTACAATCGGTTCGTAGAACTTGGAGTGTGGAGCCTGCGAACTCATCAATTTATCCGTTCGAAACCTATCGCAGCGGACAACTGTCTTATCGACCCCATTAGCCGACCAGCACCGGCGCCAGATCTCCGCCTTTACTTCGCCCGATCCATTCGAAGTATCAGTCTGATCAACCCCGGTCAATTATGTAGATAGACAATAACTACTACACGGCGCCCCCTTTTTCGCGGTTCCCCTTCCTTGTGTGTCGGCGAGCATGTGCTGAAGTCCTTCGTCGGTGACATCCGGGTCGACTCCGACCTAACGCAACAGAGCGTGATCGTCACAACACCTGCCGCTTTGTCCAAAAATAATCTGCTCGTAGGCCATTTTTCGGAGGCTTCCTTGATATGAGGTCTTTCGGATGTTAGCTTCGCGCTGACCACCAATCCCACTGTTATCTTTGTCCCGAATGGCAACAGCACATCCAACGAGACTCCCCGACGTTATCGGAGTCGGGCCGCCGCGCACAGGCACAACCTGGCTGCATAACGTGCTCGAGGGCCACGTCGATCTGCCGCATGGGGTCAAAGAGACGCTCTACTTTACAACCTTCTATCATAAGGGCTTCGATTGGTACGCGCGTCATTTTCGCTACGCCACCGGCGACCGCAAGATTGCCGAGGTTTGTCCCTACTTCTTCGACACCGAGACTCTCGATCGCATCAAGACTCTCATGCCGGACTGCAAGATCGTCACCACGATGCGCGATCCGGTCGACCGTTTATATTCTGTCTACAAGACGCTGCGTCATTCCGCGCTGGCGCGGCGGGGAACGTTTGAACAAACTTTGAACGTGTGGCCGTCGATGGCGAAGGGCAACCGTTACGCGTCGCATCTTAAAGGATGGTTCGATACCTTTGGCCGCGAAAACGTGATGGTCACGATCTACGACGAATTGCGCTCGGACCCGCAGGCTTACGTGAATCGGGTGACCGATTTCATGGGCATCGAGCGAATCGCGCTCTCGGCGCGGCCCAGCATCGGCGACGACGTGAATTCCTTCTCGCGCGCGCCCAAAAACCGCAAACTCGCACGGAATGCGTTCAAGTTCATGTACTGGCTCAAGGGCCATCAGGCATATGGCCTAATCAACCAACTCGAACGCGCCGGCGTATGGGAGTTCTGCGCGGGTCGCGGCGAACCATTTCCCCCTCTCACACCGGAGCAAGACGCGAGACTGCGCGAGCGCTACCGCCCCGAAGTTGAGGCTCTTGAGGAAATGCTCATGATCGATCTATCCGCATGGAAGAAGCCGCGCGCATCGCGCGATGCCGAGAAGGCGGCTGCCCGCCCCTTGCCAAAAGTAGCCAACGCATGAGCCCAACCGTCAGGCGCAAACTGCCCGAGATTGTGGGCGTCGGTCCCGGACGCACCGGCTCGACCTGGCTCCATCGCGTGCTCGAGGGCCACGTCGATCTGCCCCACGGCATCAAGGAGACCCAGTTTTTCTCCACCTTCTTTTACAAGGGCATCGATTGGTACATGCGCCATTTTCGCTACGCGACTGGCGAGCGAAAAATAGTTGACATCTGTCCCTACTACTTCAAAGTCGAAGCTCGCGATCGCATCAAGGCATTCATCCCCGACGCGAGAATAATCACCACGATGCGCGATCCGGTCGATCGTCTCTATTCGATTTACAAGCTGATGCGTCATTGCGGAACTGCGCGCCGTGGAAGCTTCGAGGAAACCTTGAAGGGCTGGCCCTCGATGGCGGGTGGTAACCGTTACGCGTTCCATCTCAAGGCGTGGTTCGACACTTTTGGCCGCGAGAACGTGTTGGTCACTCTCTATGATGAATTGCGCGCCGAGCCACAAAGCTACGTGAATCGGGTCACGGATTTTATCGGGATTGAGCGAATCCGGCTCGCCGAAAAGAGCCATCTCAGCGACGAGACGAACTCCTTTGCGCGCGCACCCCGGAACCGCAAACTCGCCCGCAGAGGGACCGCGGTGAAGTACTGGCTCCGCGGCCACCAGGCTTATCGCGTTGTCAGCTTACTCGAGCGTCTGGGAGTATGGGAATTCTGCGGCGGCCGCGGCGAACCATTTCCAAATCTGACACCCGAGCAGGACGCGCGCCTGCGTGAGCGTTTTCTCCCCGAAATAGAAGCTCTCGAAGAAATGCTGATGATTGATCTCTCCGCATGGAAGAAACCGCGAGTGGCCAGAAGAGTGTCAGTCGAACGAACCAGCGTCCGCGCGGAATACCTCCGGGTCGCGTTTACGGCTGCTGTACTTGGCGGATTGCTCGCCTTGGGGATGATCCAAACCGCGGTTTCTCCGACTAATCCATTCGATGAGCTGACCCCGCAATCCGAGCCGTTTTATCGGTTGTAAATGGATGCAAGCGAGCATCGGCACAGCACCAGCGACTAGCCAGGATATATGACTACAACTATCAAACGCCGACTCCCCGAGATCATCGCCGCAGGCCCCGGACGCACCGGCTCGACCTGGCTGCATCGCGTGCTCGAAGGCCACCTCGATCTGCCTTACGACATCAAGGAGACGCGGTTTTTCACCCACTTCTACTACAAGGGCATCGACTGGTACGCGCGCCATTTTCGCTACGCTACCGGCGACCGGAAAATCGCCGAGATCGGCACCTATTTCTTCAGTCCCGAGGCTCCCGAGCGCATTAAGACCCACATCCCGGACTGCAGGATTATCACCACGGTTCGCGATCCGGTCGATCGGCTGTATTCGACCTTCAAGCTGTTGGTGCATCTCGCAGAGGTGCGTCGCGGTACTTTCGATGAAGCCTTGAACTCGTTGTCATCGAAGGCGAAGGACAATCGTTACGCGTTCCACTTCAAGGTATGGTTCGAGACTTTCGGCCGCGAGAATGTGCTCGTCACGACGTACGATGAATTGCGCGCCGCGCCGCAGAGCTATGTCGACAGGGTGACGGATTTCATCGGGATTGAGCGAATCTCGATGGCTGAAAAGAGCCATCTCAGTAACGAGACGAATTCCTTTGCTCGTGCGCCCAAAAGCCGCAAACTCGCACGCAAAGCGTCCAGACTCAGGGCCCGGCTCAGGGGCCACCAGGCATATGGCGTACTCAACCTGCTCGCACACCTGGGGGTATGGGAATTCTGCGGCGGACGCGGCGAGCTGTTTCCGCCACTTACCCCGGAACAGGATGCGCGCCTGCGCGCGCACTACCTCCCCGAGGTGGAAGCACTCGAGGAAATGCTGATGGTCGATCTCTCCGCATGGAAAAAGCCGCGAGAGCGAAGGCGGTCAGTCGAAAGAACAGTCGTCGGCGCGGGATTGCTCAGGGTCGCGGCTATGGGCATCCTTGGCGGATTGCTCGCCTTGGGCATGATCCAGACCGCGGTTTCTCCGACCAATCCGTGGGATTCGCTAACCTCGCAATCTGAGCCGTTTTATCGGTTGTAAATCCATGCGAGCAGTATCTGCACCAGCGCCAGCGACTAGCCAGGATACATGACTGCAAGCATCAAGCGCCGGCTGCCGACCATCATCGGCGCCGGTCCCGGCCGCACCGGCACCACCTGGCTGCATCGCGTGCTCGAAGGCCGCGTCGATCTTCCGTACGGAGTCAAGGAGACCCAGTTTTTCGGCACCTACTACGACAAGGGTATCGACTGGTACGCGCGGCATTTTCGCTACGCGACCGGCGAGCGGACGATCGCCGAAATCTGTCCTTACCTGTTTCATCCGCTCGCTCCAGATCGCATCAAGGCCCACATTCCGAACTGTCGAGTGATCACCACGCTGCGCAGTCCGATCGATCATTCATTTTCGGCGTATAAGCTGGTTACTCACTACGCGTGGGCGCGCGGCTCGTTCGACGAGGTGTTGAAGTCGCGGCCCAATCTCGGCGGCGGCAACCGCTATGCGTTCCATCTGCGCAAATGGTTCGAGAACTTTGGCCGCGAGAACGTGCTCGTGACCATGTATGATGAATTGCGCGCCGACCCGCAGAAATATCTGGACCAGGTAACCGACTTTATTGGCGTAGAGCGAATTGCGCTCTCGGCACGCCCTGAAATCGGTGACGACGTGCATTCATTCGATCGCGCGCCGAAAAATGTGCGCCTCGCACGCTACGCGACCCGCCTGATGTACTGGCTCAAGGGCCGCCAGGCATACGGCGCGATAAACTTTCTCGACCGCAGCGGCGTATGGGACTTCTGCCACGGCCGCGGCGAACCATACGGCCGCCTGACCTCCGAGCAGGAAGAGCACCTGCGCCAACTCTACCTCCCAGAAGTAGAAGCGCTGGAAGAGCTGCTGATGATAGATTTGTCTGCCTGGAAGAAACCGCGCGCTCCACGAGTCGGCGACAACATCGCCGCGGTTCGCGCCTCGTCGGTGCCGCGTGCGACCAGCGTTTAAATCGTCGTGACTCAATCTTCAAACCATCAAACGAAATTCAGACTCCCTGATTTCATCGGGGTCGGACCGGGACGTACCGGCACCACCTGGCTGCATGAAGTCCTCGTCCGCCATGTCAACCTTCCCGCCGGAATCAAGGAAACCGATTTCTTTACCACCAACTATTCAAAGGGGATCGATTGGTACGCGCGTCACTTCCGCAACGCCGACGGCGTCCGCCCGGTCGGCGAGGTCAATCCATACTTCGGCTTTCCCGAAGCTGCTGAGCGGATCGAGGCGCATATTCCCCGATGCAAAATCATCTGCACCTTTCGCAACCCGGTCGAGCGAATCTATTCGGCGTACAAACTCTGGCGCCACTACACCCTGACCCCCGACCCGCTTGATAAGTTCCTGGTCAAGGTTCCCCAGGTGATCGAGGTGACCCGCTACGCGAAGCATCTCCCCGATTGGCGCGCGCGCTTCGGCGCGGATCGCGTGCTGGTCCTGCTCAACGACGACCTGCGCTCCGACGCCCAAGCGTATCTCGATCAAGTTTGCGATTTTATCGGTATCGGCAAGTATCCCGTGCCAGCCGCGGGCGCGGGTGAGCTAATCAATTCAATTAACGACTTGCCCAGGTTCCCGCGCTTCGCCCGCAAGGCGCGCCACTTCATGCACTGGCTTGAGGAGAAACAGGCGTACGCTACCAGTAATTTCCTCGAACGGGCGGGCGTCTGGAAATTCTCATTCGGCGGCGGCCCGAAGTTCCCTTCGCTCGACAAGGCCACCGAAGCGCGCCTGCACGAGCTGATGCGTCCGGAAATCGACGCGCTCGAGCCGATGCTCGGCCGCGACCTTTCGATGTGGAAGCGACCCCGCGCCGAAACCCGCAGAGTGGCTCCCCAAGCCAGCGTGGCTCGCGCGACGTGAGCGACGCCTGATGGCGAGGGTATCGGTAATACTTCCGGTTTATAATGGCGCATCCACAATCGCCCGCGCGCTCGGAAGCGTCTTCGCGCAGACATTCACCGACTACGAGATCGTCGTCGTCAACGACGGCTCGACCGACGATACCGCGTCGGCGCTCGCTACTTTCGGCGATCGAATTCACGTCGTCAGCCAGCCCAATCGCGGTCTCTCCGCGGCGCGCAACGCCGGCGTAGGCGCGTCAAGCGGCGAGCTCATTGCCTTCATCGACGACGACGACCTGTGGATGCCCGAAAAGCTGGCGCGATGCGTCGCCATCCTCGATCAGGATCCAAACTGCGCGCTTGCGTACACCGGCGCGGTCCGGGTCGATCTGAGCGGGACTCCGACGCCAAATCAGAATGCCCAGAATGACGGCGTCGATTCTCCCACAATGGCGCAGATGCTCGCGCGCCCATGGAATGTCGTGCCATGTCAGTTCGTCGTGCGCCGCACGGTCTTCGAGCGATGCGGCGGATTCGACGAACGCTTCGTCTCCACCTGCGAGGACCTGTATTTCCTGCTGATGGCGCGCGAGCATGGACATTTCCGCGGCGTCCCCGACGCACTGATCCGTAAGACGATCCGTCCGCTATATCCGAAGGCGCTGAATCGCGAGCCTCAATGCGACCTGTTCGTGCGCCTGGTCGGCGAGCGCTACGGCGCCTCGGCCGCCGGCCTGATCCGGGAATTCAGACGGATGCGAATGAAGGTCATGAAACACACGGCCCGCATTCTGATGGAAGAGGGACGACCAAAGGATGCGCGTCGATGCCTCGCCCGCGTTATCCACTATCAACCGACATCGCCCAAGGCCTATCGTCGATATTTGAAAACGTTTCTGCCGACGCGCATGTTGCACACCGCCTCGAGCACCGAAGATAGCGAAGCCTGAACGAATCCCCATGACATCCGGTCCATTGAATTCCGATTCACGCAGACAGTTGCCGCGCGTATCCGTCATCATTCCGGTTTACAATGGCGCCGCCACCATCGAGCGCGCCCTCAAAAGCGTTTTCGAGCAGACCTTCACCGACTTCGAGATTGTCGTCGTCGATGACGGCTCGACCGACGACACCCCTTCGGTCCTCGCAAAGTTCGGAGATCGAATCCGGATGTTCCGCCAGCCCAACCGGGGATTTCCCGGCGCGCGTAATACCGGTGTCGCCACGAGCCGCGGCGAGCTGATCGCGCTTATCGATCACGACGACCAATGGCTCCCGCGAAAGCTCGAGATAACCGTCGCCGCTCTCCTCGACGACCCCGGAGCAGCACTCGTCTACTCCGACCTGGTGGTGGTCAACGAAGCGGGCGTGGAGTCCCGCGCCTCGCCAATCAGCTCCGACACCGCGCATGCGCCTTCGATGGACGAGATGCTCGCGCGGATCTGGCCGATCATGCCGAGCACCGTCGTGATGCGCCGGACGGCCTTCGAACGTGCGGGGGGATTCGGCGAAAGCTTGCAGGAGGACCTCGACTTCTGGCTGCTGATGCGCGAGCAGGGCAACTTCGTCTACCTGCCCGATAAGCTGGTTCGCTTTACCTTCGGTCAGCTCTATCCGAAGATCCTGAATCGCGACATCGGGCCCAAGCCAATCGTCGATCTAATCCGCGCCCGCTACGGGTCGCGCGCCGACCGCTGGGTGGAAGATTTCATCCAGCATCGAGTCCGGATGCTTGCCCACGCCGGCGTAATCGAGATGAGCCGCGGCAACCTGGCCGGCGCCCGCCGCTGCTTCATCCGGGTGCTCCGCTACGATCCACGCCACGTGAAGAGCTACCTTCGCCTTGTACGCACCTACCTACCCGCCGGAATCGCCCGAGCGTTGAGCGGCCGAGCCGCCCGCCGCGCATCTCCCTAGTAGCCTCTCCCCGACAGTGAGGTGTCACCGACACACGGCCGCGTCCATCACCTGCGCGGTGGGCGGCAGGGGTGACCCCTGCACCCAGTGGCCGGACGTGAAATGGCGAGGACGCCATTTCACGAACTTTTACTGGAGGAACCTTTTGTCGCGCCCGCCCAATGCTATGGGTTCAGAATTCGCATCCGCCCCTCCCAAACATCGCAAAATGG
>Ga0137412_10002186_pt1 | contig 15426 bp, 11 predicted proteins | sample CZODoug2_1_16fun_FD_122160 | JGI IMG/M metagenome (GOLD analysis project Ga0137412, IMG submission 122160) | Vadose zone soil fungal communities from Angelo Coast Range Reserve, California, USA - CZODoug2_1_16fungal (Hybrid Assembly) | ecosystem: Environmental > Terrestrial > Soil > Vadose zone...
ATGGATTCATCGAGCGGCAGATACTTGCCTTTCGGGTCGTAGGTGAGGCAGCAAAGGGATCGATGCGAGAGCATCCGTTCATAGAGCGACTTATCGCTGGTCGTGATCAAGCCACCCTCACCCAAAGTGACCATGTTCTTCTGCTGGTGGAAGCTGAACACCGCAATATCGCCCAGGGAGCCCGCCTTGCGTCCCTTGTATTCCGCGCCGGCAGCATGAGCCGCATCTTCCACGACGCAAATCTTGCGCGGGCGGGCCAGCTCATTGAGCGCGTCCATGTCGCTGCATTGTCCGTAAAGGTGGACGGGAAGAATCGCCTTGGTGCGCGGCGTGATCTTCTTTTCGACCGATGCAGGATCGAGGTTAAGAGTGCGCGCATCCACGTCGGCGAAGACCACCTTGGCTCCTAATACGGCCGCGGCATTCGCAGTGGAAATCCAGCTGATCGGCGTGGTGATGACCTCGTCCCCGGGTCCAACGCCGGCCGCGATCATTGCCAGTTGCAACCCGGTGCTTCCCGAGGTCACAGCCAGTCCGTACTCTGCCCCACAGTACTTCGCAAACTCCTCTTCAAATCGTTTCACCTTCGGGCCGCAGGAGGGAGCGCCTGCACGCATCACTTCCAGCACTGCCTCCTGTTCTTCCTTCCCGTAGCAGGACCCATGCCCAAATTCCAATTCGTGTATCGCCTTCGGTAGTGTCATGAAAAGCACCTTTCAATCACCTGATCACACGTTTCCACTTTGAAGTTGAAAGTGCGCTGAATTTTCTCTGTCAGCAAAAAATGGTTATCTCCGCGCGGTGCGCGGCCCGGAGGCGGATCGCCCTGTGGCTGAACCAGATCGATCGAAACACCCGCTCGTGCTGCCAAACGCCTGCCTAATTCGTATCGCGAAACACTATCGGACGCGCCTACATGAAACAGGCCGCTTACCTGGCGATCCCCGAGCATGGTAATCATAAGCCTGGCGAGCGAAGCTGCATCGATGGGATTTCGCGTTTCCCGAGTAGAAAAGGAAACCGGCTCGCCCGCTTTCCACTTTCCCATCACGCTGTCTAACATGGCATTGGTGCCGCTTTTCCGGGCGAACCCCAACACCAGCGCAAAGCGGATAACGACGGCCGACGGGATCAGAGCCTTTACCACGTCCTCTGCCCACGCCTTGGTTTTTCCGTAGACACTTAACGGCGCGATCGCGTCCTCCTCACGGTAGCCGTCCTTGCATCCATCGAACACGGCTGCAGTTGAAGTAAACAGGAGTCGAGCCCGGGTACGCGCGCAGACGTTCGCGATATTTTCAGCCCCGCGCGCATTTACGGCGAACGCCTGCTCGGGCATCCGCTCACAGCGATCGATATCCGACATGGCCGCGAGCAGCAGCACGCAATCGGGCTCTATCACGCGGAACACGCGTTCCACGGTAGAGGCGTCTGCGATATCCAGCTCGATGCTTCCCGGCTCACCCGTGCACTTGCGATCGGCCCGGATAACATCGAATGTATCGCCGGCTGCCTGGACCGCGTACGTGCCCAGGAAGCCTTTCGCGCCGATAACGAGAATTCTCTGCTTGTCCACCCGTGACCCCGAACCAACCGAATTCCCGATGCTTTCCGTCATTGTGTCGATTGAATCAGAGACGGCCCGGTCCCGAGCGGTCGAGCCGTCCCTGTCGCGGCTTAGAAGGAATATCTAAGCGCGAGCTGCATCCGCCGGTTGTCGATGACGGTGGAAGTTACTTGCCCTTCCGCGGAGTCTCCAACGGTTGCACCCGGTGCGGCGAAGTTCGGATGGTTAAAGGTATTGAAAACGTCAGTGCGGAACAGCAGTTGCTGGCGCTCCGTGATGTGAAAGGTCTTGGAGAGGGAGGAGTCGAGCTGTTGCTCTCCGTCAGCGTGCAGTGGATTGGCTCCAGACGTGCCGTAGGTCGTCGGCGTAGTGTGCACCACGAAGGCCGTGGTATCGAACCACTTTGACACCGTCGGATTGCTTAGCTTTCCGTTCCCAACGCGGTCGGGACGATTTGTCTGACCATTGTTGAGCGAGGTCGTATCGTTGTCAGTCACGTCGAAACGGGTTCCGCTGCGAATATGGATCAGTGAGGAGTATTCCCAGCCGCCGACGATGGCATCCACCAGGCGGTTCGTATTGCCGAGAAATCTCTTACCGCGGCCGACCGGGAGTTCCGTGCGCAGCTGGGCATTGAAGATGTGGGCAATATCCTGCTGCGTCGGGCCGTAATACTGGTTGATGTTTGACACATCGAGATTGTTGATATTTCCGTTGTTGCCGTTGGCGAAGTTGCGGCCGTGGGCATAACTCGCGTTGATCATGGTCGCCTTGCCAATGTTAGCCGCGAACCGTGCCGTCAACGCGTCGTACCACGTGCCGCCGGCGGCTTCTGAGATGGGAAGGTCACCCAGCTGCGGGTAATTAGCGAACAGAGGCCGTTCGGTGTTGTAGTCCGTGCCTTGCGCCGTTGGCGGAGCCTGGTTGATATTTTTGGTGTGATTGTTGTGAATGCCGCGCACATTCATGTATCCAATATCGACAATCATTCCGGGGCGGATTTCCCGCTCCACATTCAGCGTGGCCTGGTCCACTCGTTGATTCTTCCAGTTATAGTCGGCCCCGCGGATCAGCGCGCCCGAGGGAATGAGCAGGTTGCCTGACGAATCGTATTCCGGCTGCGCCAGCGGTATTCCATCTTTAGAAAGGATCAAGGACGGGGTGAGATTGTTGGGCGTTAGGTCCACCTGCTTGGCGTAGTTCGGATAAGTGAGGCCGAGTATGGTCAGTGGCCCTGACCAGTACGCCATCCAGTAGGAAATGCCATATCCGGCGCGAATGCTGGTTTTTCCGTGATCAGGGGTCCAGGCGAAGCCTACGCGTGGTCCCCAATCGTTTTTGTCGAGATTCAGGGCCGGACTGCGGTCGCTGCCGGTGGCAAGGACCAGTGTGTTGGTCCGGGTATCCCAGTTTGACTGGCGGTTATGCCGCTCAACCGGGCGGGTCGTAAGTTCATATCGAAGACCGAGATTCAGCGTGAGCGACGGCAGGATTTTGAAATCATCCTGCGCATACCACGCATTCTGCCAGATGCTCTGGTAAGGTACTCCAGCGACAAAGTGTGCGCGAGCGCTTCCGGTCATAGCTCCTAACAAGAGGCTCGGATAGCCAATTGGCTGCACGGCAAGAGCGCTGCCGGCATCGCCGCCCCCGTTATAGCCAACGCCATCGAAGGAGGTCATGGCTTCATCGAATGTGATCGCGCCGCGCGGATTGTCCCCGCCGATGGTGTCCGCGGAAACATCCACCACGTGATTGATATTGGTGCCGAACTTGAAGGCGTGGTGTCCTTTGATCCAGGTAAAGTTATCCGTCACCGCGATGGTATTGCTGATGATGTACCCGACCCAATCGGGCTGGGCTATGGCTGAGCCGCCATTGACGCTGGGCACTCCTTGCATGTGAAACTCAGCCAGTCCTTCTGAGCCGGCGCCCGGCGGGTTGCCATTGGGAATGCCGAACTGATCGTTCCAATTCGCGAACTCGGTCTTGTTGCTGGTCTTCACATTCGACCGGTTAAATGCCAGCCGCAGCTCGTTCATTTTTGTCGGGCTGATGGAGAGCAGGTCGGACACCTGCATGTTCTGATCGAACGTCTTGGAATCCGCGTTGCCGTTCTGGAAGAACTGGTTCACGTTGGTGGTATTGTCGTTGACGGCATCGAGCACGGAATAGCGGAAGAAGATGCGGTCCGCGCTGGTGCGATTGAAATCGAGGCGTCCATCCGCCTGGTGCACCGTCTGACTGTTGTTGTACAGATATTGCAGGTTTTGGCTGATGCCGGGAAGATTGGCCACACCAAAGACCTTGGCAGCGTTGATCGCTGCGCCGGCAGAATCCCATCGCGATTGGGGAATGACGTTGCCGGCGAACGGAGTTGCGCTGAGGACATTCCCATTGGCATCGAACGTGCGCGTCGCGGGATCGTAGATCTGCCCATAGGCATTGCCCGCATCATCGAATTGCCCGGGAACATACAACTCCGAGAAATCTCCCGTCAGCATCTTGGCTGTCGGTGCAGTGGTAAAGCCGGGCGTGCTGGTGTGGACGATGGCGCCCTGATAATCGGCAAAGAAAAACAGCTTGTCTTTCCGGATGGGCCCTCCCAGGGCGCCTCCGAATTGATTGCGCCGAAAGGGTGTCTTGGGCTGCCCGCCGGCAAAATAGTTGAGGGCATCCGTGGCCTCATTGCGGAGAAAATCAAACGCCGCGCCATGGAATTGATTGCTGCCGGACCGGGTGGTGATGTTGACCACCGCGCTGCCGGAGAAACCAAACTCCGCATTGTATTTGCCGGTATACACCTCCACCTCCTGGACACCTTCGATGCCCGGGGTCAAGCTGATATACGCGTTCTGCGGCTCGCGATTAGGAACGCCATCGAGGTAAACGGAATTAGCATTTGCATCGACACCACCAATGGAAGCAAGTTGTGGCCGCGACTGGCCAATGGCAGAGCCGTTCTCACCGCCGTTGCTTTGATAGTTGCCGCTGCCGGCTTCGTTATTCGCCCCGGGCAGCAGATTCATCTGGAAGAGCGGATTGCGGTCCAGGTTGGGCAGAGTATCCAACTCCTGATGGGAGAAGTTCTGCGACAATTCTGATGTTTCCGTCGCAATGTTGACCGTGTTTGCCTGCACTTCGACGGTTTGTCCCGTATCGCCCACGATCAACGAGAAATCGACGCGATTGGTGCCGCCGGCGTCGACAACCACTCCCGAACGAAGGGCTTTCTGGAAGCCGAATTTTTCCGACTCCACGCGGTAGGTCCCGGGCACGAGAAAATTGAGCAGGTATTCGCCCGTGCCTGTGGTTACGGTTCTGGTCACCACGCCAGTCGCATCATTTGTCGCCGTTACAGGAACATTCGTGACCAGTGCGCCGCTCGCATCTGTAACAAACCCTGAGATCTTTCCAGTATTGATTTGAGCTGAGCAGATGGCGGAACACACTAGAAGTATGATTGCGAACAACAGACCATTCCGTCGCATAGACACAATCCTCCTTATGGTTTTCCGCGGACACCTTCTCGGGGTGGGTTATTCCGCGATGATGACGTTCGTTAGTTTGCGGAGCTTCTTGATCTCCGCTGCTTTCACCCCAGGGTCGGTAATAATCAGGTCGCACTGCTCGATGGGACAAAACCGGTAGACCGCTTCAATGCCTACCTTGCTGCTGTCGATGACCAGGATCCTTTGCTTGCCGGCCTGCAGAATCGACTTCGGCATGTCCTGGTCGTAATTCATGGCTCCTCTTTCGAAGGACAGGGCCGCGGCGCCGAAGAACACGCGATCCGCATAGATGTTTCCCAGGGCTTCATCGACACTACTGCCACAGAGATCGTGACTAATCCGGCGATACATTCCGCCCGTCAGGCGCACGTTCACGCCTGCGCTGCCTGCCAATTCTTCCAGTACCGCAAGTGAGGCAGTCACTACCACCAGGTCTCGTCGGGCTGCGAGGTGCCTCGCGATGTATTGCGTTGTCGTTCCCGAATCAAGTACAACGGTTTCGCCATCCTGCACCAGCGCAGCGGCAGCGCGGCCTAACGCGTCCTTGGCCCCGGACATCTTCTCCGATCGCTCAAGAAACGTTCTCTCCATCGATCCGGAAGGGGCGACCATCGCACCTCCGGGAGTCCTGATGATGAGCCCCGCGTCGCTGAGCTTGTAGAGCACGCGGCGCACCGTCATTTCCGAGATAGAGAACTTTTCTGCTAATTCCCCAATGGAAGCGGAGCCCTTTTCCTTGATGTGCAACAGTATTTCGCTTTGCCGCTCCTCAGAGGAGCGAGGGGCCTGACGAATGTTTAAAATTCTCATCACCGGTGTTAAACAATAACAGACCACAAGTCCCGTGGGTCGTCAAGCAATTTCCGTTGCGGGCTTTTTCATGGCTCATATGCGTAGCGAGGTTGCGCGAAAGATAATATGTGCCGCGCCTACGCCGCTCGGGCGCATGACGATAGATAACCCAGCCCTCCCGGGCTGGGCTCACGTTTGGCGGTCGGCCCTCCGGGCCTTGACGACGCGGTAAAGTCAAAGCGATTCGAGACTGGTTAAATATCAGTCTGGAGGCGGCCTCGTAAGCTTTGAACGACGGAATCTAGTACGGAACGACAGAATTTGCGACGGTATGCTGGTCAAGGCCCGGAGGGCCGTCCGCCAAACGTCAGCCCACAGTCCGGAGGGCTGGGTTATCTATCGTCATGTGCCCGAGCGCTGTAGGCGCGGCACACCTTTCTGCGAATGACAAGACGAAGGCGCCTCGATCAGATCGAGGCGCCTTCGTATTGCTTGTTTTCGCTTAGCTACCCCTTGGGGGCAAACTGGACAAAGATCCAGAAGAGGCCGGCAGCCATAAGAGCCGCCACTGGTAAGGTGAAGACCCAGGCCGCTGCGATATTGCGGATGGTCGACCACTGCAGCCCGCTCTTGTTGGCCATCATGGTTCCGGCCACACCCGAGGAGAGGACGTGGGTGGTACTGACCGGTAGCCCGTAGTTATCCGCGGCCCAGATGGTAAACATGGCCACAATTTCGGCCGAAGCGCCCTGGCCGTAGGTGAGGTGGGTCTTTCCGATCTTCTCGCCTACCGTGACGACAATGCGCTTCCAGCCAATCATGGTTCCAAGGCCGAGAGCGATCGCCACCGCTACCTTGACCCACGGCGGGATGAACTTGGTGGAAAGGTCGAGTTTCTTCTTGTAGTTCGCCATCACCGCCGCTTCCTCCGCGGTGAATGCCGGCTTCTTTGACTTGGCGAAAAGGCGGAGAGCCTCGCTCGATATATACATGTCGTTGCGGAAGTTAGACTGCTGGCCGGGCGGCACGGCCTTCAGCGAATGGTACTGGTTCACTTCATGTTCGATCTCGAGGATCATCTGGCGTTCGGCCAGAATCGTGGTCGGCGTCTGTTTCTTGGTCTGGAGGTATTCGGTGAGATCGGCGCGCGGGTCGTCCATGACGGCGTTCGAGTCAACGTGCGCCGTCATGACCTTGGCCGCTTGTTCGGATACGGCGACGAAATCCTGCACCTGGCTGTAGCCCACGGCGTGATTCAGGGCATACGCGGTGGGCACAGTGCCGATCAGGATCAACATGATGAGTCCCATGCCCTTTTGACCGTCGTTCGATCCGTGGAAGAAACTCACGCCGGTGCAGGTCAGCACCAGCAGGCAGCGAATCCAAAATGGCGGCGGTGCGTCGCCCTTAGGCGCTTCGAAGAGCCGCGGATCCTTGATTACGAACTTGAGCACGAGTAACAAGACAGCGGCAAGGACGAACCCGACGACGGGAGAAATCAGCAGCGCGCGGAAGACGTTGCCTACCTGCGACCAATCCACGCCCGAGGTGCCATTGGAACCCGCCATCAACTGGTTGGCGAGGCCGACACCGATGATCGATCCGATGAGGGTATGCGAGCTGGAGGCGGGCAGTCCGTACCACCAGGTACTCAAATTCCAGAGAATGGCCGAAACCAGCAGGGCGAAAACCATGGCGAATCCGGCGCCCGATCCTACCTTGAGGATCAGCTCAACCGGAAGGAGCGAGACCACGGCAAAGGCGACCGCCCCGGAAGACAGCAATACCCCGATCAGGTTCCAGACGCCGGACCACATCACGGCAATATGAGGTTCGAGGGAGTGCGTGTAGATCACGGTAGCCACCGCATTGGCAGTGTCGTGAAACCCGTTGACGAACTCAAATCCCAGCGCGATCAGCAACGCGATACTTAGCAGGGTGTAAGCCATCACCGAGGCGCTGTGCGGAACAGAAAACAGATCGCCGAGGAGCTGGGACGCTGCCCACCCGATGCCGCCAACCAGCACAAGCCCGAAGATGATCATCGGGATCTTGCCCTGTTTCCGGTTCATTTTGTCGTGCACTGAACCCTTGATTGGGGGAGTCAAAACAGCAGATGATGCTTCTCTCACGCGCACACGCTCCAACTCTTGTAGGTGTTGGCAACCGTACCAAAGTGCGTCGGCGGGGAGTATGAATTGTGGTACCCGGGAATATTAAAGTTCTGCGAATTTGGGCTGGGCTTTGCGCTACTACCGCCAGTCGTCCTTGGCCTGTAGACCTTGATTGACGATCGACTCGAACGAAGCGTGCTTCTTGATGTAGACCTCGCCAAAGTTGCGGTCTTGCCTCAGCAGAATCGCTTGCAAGCGAACCAGTTCAAGCAGAGCCAGAAACATGCAGATAAGTGCCCGCTCGGTGTGAGTATTTCGGAGCAGGCTGCTCAATGAGACGGGCCGCTCCTCCATGATCAGCCGGCGCCGGATGTAGTCGAGCATCTGAGATACAGTGACAGCCTCCTCGTCGACGTTGAGCACGGGCCTCTGCCGCGCGCGATCGAGGATCTCCCGGAAAACGCGCACAAGGTCGACGGTGTCCGCCGCGATCTCAGGCTCGGTGCCCTCTTCCGTATTAAATTGTCGGATCGCCGGGTTGGTCCAGGTGGCAGCCTCGATCTGTTGCTTCTGCAGCAGCATCTGGGCCGCATTCTTGAAGCGCTCATGCTCCAGCAGCCGCTCCACCAGCTCCCGCCGTGGGTCCTCCTGCTCAGCTTCGACTCCCTCGGCCGAAGTTCGGGGAAGAAGCATGCGGCTCTTGATGTGGATAAGCAGCGACGCAACGTAGATAAAATCGGCGGCCGCATCGACCTCGGCCTGCTTCAGACCCTCAACATAGGCCAGAAACTGAGCAGTGATTTTGCCGATGGGGATGTCATAGATGTCGATGTCCTGTTTGCGGATCAGGTCGAGCAGCAGGTCGAGCGGCCCGTCGTACACAGCACCTACGCTGATGCTGTAGGGCGACAGGCTCTCGGCAGCTTCCCGCTTTTTGGCTTGTTTCTCCGTTTCTGGGGCCGCTCCGTCATTCATTGCGCGCGCTCTCCCTCTTCGGGCTTTAACAGGTGCATGGCATCCCTCACCTGCTCCATCGTTTCCTCGGCGCGGGCCCGCGCCAGTTTTGAACCACTATGCAGAATGTCATGCACCAGGGCCGGCTGCTCCTCATATTTCTTGCGCCGTTGCTGCATGGGCTCCAGTTCGGCAATGATCGCGTCCGCTGCCCAGCCTTTGCACTCGATGCACCCGATGCCCGCTGACCGGCATCCGGCGTACACCTTCTCCAGAGTATCGGGCGTCGAAAACACTTTGTGAAGATCACCGACCGGGCATACATCGGGGTTGCCCGGGTCGCTCCGTCGAACCCGCGCCGGATCGGTCACCATGGTCTTGAGCTTCTGCCGCACCAAGGGCGCCGGATCCGTCAGCAGGATGGTGTTGCCATAGCTCTTGGACATCTTCCGGCCATCGGTGCCCGGCAGCTTGGGCGACGGGGTCAACAACACCTGCGGCTCGGGAAGAATGGGAGCTGCTTTCCCGGGATAAAAATGGTTGAAGCGCCTGGCCACTTCCCGGGTAACTTCCACGTGCGCCACCTGGTCCTGGCCCACAGGGACAAAGTCTGCCTGGTAGATCAGAATATCCGTTGCCATCAGCAGGGGATATCCCAGGAACCCGTACGTGGTTAGATCCTTCTCTTCCAGTTGTTGCTGCTGCTCTTTGTAAGTCGGGACCCGCTCCAGCCAGCCGAGCGGCATGATCATCGAGAGCAGCAGGTGCAACTCCGCGTGCTGGGGCACCAGGGACTGCACAAACAGGACGCAGCGCTCCGGATCCAATCCTGCGGCCAACCAATCCAGGGTCACATCGATGGTATTTTGCCGCAGGTTGGAGGTGTCGGCGTAATCGGTGGTGAGGGCATGCCAGTCGGCTACGAAAAAGTAGCAGTTGTAGTCGTGTTGCAGGCGTACCCAGTTGTAGAGGGCGCCCATGTAGTTGCCGAGATGCAATTTGCCGGTGGGCCGCATGCCACTCAGCACGCGCTTCAGCTGTTGACGATTCGGGTCTTGATTCACTGCTTTGATTGTACGGAAATCCTCTAGAGCGAGAGCAGCAAAACGCGGAAGAAGCCGAGCACAGGATTCACCATCGCCATGGTGACGCCGCCGCCAAAGAACAACATAAGGAAGAGGCTCAGGATTCCCAGTCGATCGTAAACCGGCAGCCAGCGTTGGGGCAGCATGTGGCGGAAGATATGGCTCCCATCCAGCGGCGGCAGGGGAAGCAGATTAAACGCGGCCAGGAACAGGTTCAGCAGCACGCCGATATAAAAAATCAACGACAGCGGGTAGGCTATCGGGCTCAACGCCAGTAGCCGCGGATCGAGGCCGCTGATGCCGCGCATGGCAACCGTCTGCACCGAGACCAATCCTACCGGTGACGTCTTGGCGATGATGATCAGTACCACCAACGACACCACTGCCCCAATCACATTGCTGACCGGACCAGCCAGGGTGGTGAGGATATCGTCGCGCACAAAGTTCTTGAAGTTGCGGGTGTTGACCGGGGTCGGCTTGGCCCAGCCGATCAACGGGACGTGCGTCACCATGGCGACCAGGGGCAGCATGATGGTGCCTACCGGATCGATATGTTTGATGGGGTTGAGAGTAATGCGGCCCAGCATGCGTGCCGTCTGGTCACCCAGTCGCGAAGCCATCCATCCGTGTGCTGACTCGTGGAGACTGAGCGCGAACAGCAACACCACAAATTCGCAGATCCCCAGGGCGATTTCAGGAGTTCCCATTGGAGCCGATGGTAGCACGGGAGTCAGGGCTAAGTGCCTCTGCAATGCTCGCCGTGACTTACTTCTTGACTCTGATCTCGCGGGCGGGAACGCCTCCCCAGATGGCATGCGGCGGCACGTCGTGGGTGGCGACGCCCATCGCGCCCAGCATGGCGTCTTCGCCCACCTTGATGCCGGCCATCACCGAAGAGTGATAGGTGAGGCGCGCGGCGGGGCCGACTTCGGTGGTGCGGTTCTCGATATCGTGGGAATCCGTAGAGTCATGCCAGTGAGAATACAACGCCGCGTAGTCGGAAATGGATGTGCCCTTGCGGATGATGAGCTCGCCGCGGTCATCGAGCATGACGAATTTGTGAATGGTGCAATCGTCTTCCACCGTGAGGTTGTAACCGAAACTGAACTCGACCCCGTGAAAGATCTTCACGTTCTTGCCGACGTGTTTGAAGATGTGTTTGGCGAGCATCTTGCGAAAGCGGAAACCGAGCCAGTGATTCAATCCCAGCGCCGACCGGTCGAACATCTGCCAGAAGTAGATCAGCGGCTTACGCTCGCAGTATTTCTCTACGTCTATGTCGCCGTAGTACTCCGGCTCGAGAGTGACATTGGCCGGGTCTAACGAAAGCTGCAGGACGTTGCCGGGTAACTCGGAGATGAGCGAGGTATTGAGCTTGCCGCCGTGGGGGCGGCCCAGGTAAATCTGGTGCAGCGCATCGCGGACGATTTCGCCCCGCAGCCGGGATTCCTTATGGCGGGTGAATTCTTCGTCCAGATGGCACAGCCAGCGGCGGTAGAGCTCTTCTGCTTCGACCGTCGGTTTTAGATCACGATACTGGTATCTCGCCATGTGAGGGTCCTTCTGTCCAGCATACGACGCAACCCTATTGAATGCTGAACACTGCATAAACCGTAGCGGAAGCGGTAACTTTGGGTGCGCTCACGCTGAGCGGCTCAACCTCCTTCGCGGCGGGTGCGGCTGCCATCATGTTCTGAGCCCTCATCAAAGGCTGGGGTCCTCTGGCTGGAGCCTTATTGCTGGCGTACACGAGCGAGCCGAGGGTTGCACTGAGACCCGCGGCCATCTGCTGAGCAATCTGCCGGGCACGGTCGAGCGCCAGCTTGGCGGCCTTGGCCTGCAGTGCATCCTGGTCGGCTACGCTCCAGTTCATCTGCCCGCTCTGGTTGGCGCCTGCCTTCACAGCCATATCCAGCACCTTGGCGCCATTGGCAGCCGCGGTTTTCACGCTCCAGCTTTGCTGAACCTGAAACTTGCGCTCGGCCTTCTCGGCCGGGGTCCAATCCTGGTTGGTGTATTGCTGGACCGGACTGATGCTTTGCGACTCACTCTGAATGGCGTCCTGCGGGATCCCACCAGCTTTCAGCGCGGCCGTGATCTGATTGGAGATCTTCGAGCCCTGAGCGTAGGCCGATTCCTGGTCGGCGCCATAGGCAACAAAGCCGATTTGGACGGTCGCAGTATCGGCGGGGGCGTTGGCATCGGCGCTGGTGGTGACAGCGATGGTCCGGTTTTCTTTGCTGACCACGATTTGCTGCGCATGGCTGGTGAGGGCTACCGTCGCCAGCAGAAGCGCGGCGACATTTTTCAATGAAATGGGCATGGTGCAAGCTCCCTTACGGCCGGTTAAATTTGCGTAACTGGGCCAGCAGCGCCAGACCGGCACCTGAGTCTATCGCGTCCGCGGCACGGCGAACACCACCGGCAAAATCGACCGCATGGCCCGCGATCACCAGGGCCGCTGCGGCATTCAGCAGAACTACGTCCCGCCTGGGGCCGGGTTCGCCCTGCAGAATCTTCTCAATCAAAGAAGCATTGCCGCCGGCATCACACCCCTCAAGAGCGCTGAGCGGCGCTTGCTGCAGCCCGGCATCGGCTGGTTCCAGGGTGAAGTTGCGGACGGTGTGCTCGCGCACCTCGGCCACCTCGCTTACGCCGTTCAGGGTGAGCTCATCCAGCCCGTCTCGCCCATGGACAACAAATGCATGGCGCGCGCCCAACCGAGCCAGGCTCTCTGCAACCAGGTCTACTCCGGCAAACACCCCGACTACCTGGGCCTTGGCGCCGGCAGGATTGGCCAGCGGGCCAGCGAGATTGAAGATGGTGCGGAAACCTAAAGCCCGGCGTACCGGTTGCACCCGCTTCATGGCTGGATGCAGCGCCGGAGCATAGAGAAACATGAAGCCGGTCTGGCGTAGGCACGCCGCCGCGCTCTCCGGGGAGAGCTCGACCGGGATGCCGAGGGCTTCCAGTACATCGGCTGAGCCGCATTTGGAGGTGACGCCCCGATTGCCATGTTTTGCCACCTTGACCCCAGCCGCAGCCGTTACCAGGGCGGCGGCGGTGGAGATATTGAACGTGCCCTGTCCATCGCTGCCAGTGCCGCAGGTGTCGACTAGTTGATCCCGTTCCTGCTCGCTCAACGGGACCGGCTTGCTCATCGCCCGCATGGCCTGGACAAAACCGGAGAGTTCGTCGACGGTGGGCCCGCGGGTAGCAATCGCCGTAACCAGGGCGGCGATCTGGATATCGGTCGCGTCACCCTCAAGCATTTCCCGCAGCACGGAGCACCCCTGTTGTTGCGTGAGGGTGCCGTGATCTTCGACCACGTGCTTGAGGAGTGAAGACAGTTGGGACATGGGTGTTTTTATCCTAGAGCATTGGAGTTGGTGAAGAGGGATGGAGGATTTGTTTTGACCTGGGGTTACGACAGGGGACTTAATGAGCCTCTACTAGGAGGATCCCAGGTCTCAAAATCGAGACCTGGGGCACCCGTCCGATTACCTTCGAGCTGGGTTTTTGCCCTCAAGCCCAATCCCCTTTAGTATGGAAGTTCTGTCCGAAGGCCCAAACGAATGAAAATTCACGAGTATCAGGCAAAAGACATCCTGGAGCGGTACGGCGTAGCGGTTCCCAAGGGTGAGGTGGCGAATACGCTGGAAGAAGCGATGGATGTGGCCAAACGGCTGTTTGCCGGCGGCGCCAAAGGGGTCGTCGTGAAGGCCCAGATCCATGCGGGCGGACGGGGAAAAGGCGGCGGCATCAAGGTTGCCAAAACCCTGGCAGAGGCAGAGGAATACACCACGAAGATCCTTGGCATGCAGCTGATCACCCACCAGACCGGGCCCGAGGGCCAGAAGGTGCAGCGGGTCCTGATCGAAGAAATGTCGCCGATCGAGCGCGAGTTGTACCTGGGCATCGTGCTCGACCGCGCCGCAGCCAAGCTGGTGTTCATGGCCTCCCAGGCAGGCGGCATGGAAATCGAAGAAGTCGCGGCCAAGGATCCCGACGCGATCTACAAGGCCTACATCGACCCCGCGGTCGGGTTCCAGCCCTACCAGGCCCGCAAATTAGCCTTCGCTCTGGGCCTGAAGCCAACCCAGATCAACGACGCGGTCAAATTCATGACCGGCCTCTACAAAGTCTTCCTGGAAACCGACGCTTCCCTGCTGGAGATCAACCCCTTCATCACCACCACCGACGGCCGTCTCCTGGCCCTCGACTGCAAGATCAATTTCGACGACAACGCCATCTTCCGCCACAAGGAACTGAAGGAACTGCGCGACACGGCAGAAGAAGATCCCTTGGAAGTGGAAGCCTCGAAGTACGCCCTGAACTACATCAAGCTCGACGGCAACATCGCCTGCATGGTCAACGGGGCAGGCCTGGCGATGGCGACCATGGACATCATCCAGTACGCCGGCGGCTCACCGGCCAACTTCCTGGATGTAGGCGGCGGCGCCAACCAACAGCAAATCGAGCACGCCTTTGAGATTCTGCTCTCAGATAAAAACGTGCACGGCGTGTTCATCAACATCTTCGGTGGCATTCTGCGCGTCGACACTCTGGCTCAGGGCGTGGTGGAAGCAGCGAAAAAGACCAACGTCAAGGTTCCCGTCATCCTTCGCCTGGAAGGCACCAACGTGGAGCAGGGGCGGGAAATCCTCAAGAATTCGGGTCTCAACTTCATTATTGGAGAGACCATGCAGGACGCGGCAGACAAGGCCGTCAAAGCAGCCAAAGAGAAGGCCACGGCCAAGTGAACGGGAGCAATTTATGTCGGTGTTAGTGGACGAAAAGACGCGGCTTATCGTGCAGGGTATTACGGGCAAGGAAGGCACCTTCCATGCCAAGGGCTGCGCCGAGTACGGAACCAAAGTGGTGGGCGGAGTAACCCCGGGTAAGGGCGGCACCACCCATGAAGGCTGGCCGGTATTCGACACGGTCGCCAAGGCAGTCGAGGCAACGGGGGCCAACGCGACCGTGATCTTCGTGCCTCCGCCATTTGCGGCCGATGCCATTCTCGAAGCTGAAGACGCGGGTCTGCCTCTCATCATCTGCATTACCGAGGGCATCCCCACCAACGACATGGTGAAGGTGTGGAGCGTGGTCAGCAAATCCAAATCGCGGCTCATTGGGCCCAACTGCCCGGGTGTGATCTCTCCCGGAAAAGCGAAGATCGGCATCATGCCTGGCCGGATCCACAAGCAAGGCAGCGTGGGCATCGTTTCTCGCTCCGGCACCCTCACTTATGAAGCGGTCTATCAGCTCACGCAGCGAGGAATCGGCCAGTCCACGGCGATCGGCATCGGCGGCGATCCCATCATCGGCACCACCCACGTTGACGCACTCAAACTGCTCAACGAGGATCCAGAGACTGAATCCATCATCCTCATTGGCGA
>Ga0137412_10002188_pt1 | contig 15417 bp, 16 predicted proteins | sample CZODoug2_1_16fun_FD_122160 | JGI IMG/M metagenome (GOLD analysis project Ga0137412, IMG submission 122160) | Vadose zone soil fungal communities from Angelo Coast Range Reserve, California, USA - CZODoug2_1_16fungal (Hybrid Assembly) | ecosystem: Environmental > Terrestrial > Soil > Vadose zone...
GCCGGCGTAGCCCAACGGCAGAGGCGCGGTCTTTAGGTGGCCGTCAGTGCGGGTTCGAATCCCGCCGCCGGCACCAGCGTCCGGTGTCCGCCGGCGTTCAGAGCTGGAGATCCTTACGCAGCTTGGCGACGTGCCCGGTGGCCCGCACGTTGTAGAGCGCGTGCTCGATCTTGCCCTCCGGGTCGATCACGAACGTGGAGCGGATCACCCCGGTGACCGTCTTGCCGTACATCTGCTTCTCACCGAACGCGCCGTACTCGCTGAGCACCGTCTTGTCCGGATCGGAGACCAGCGGGAAGGTCAGCCCCTCGGCGTCCCGGAACTTGGCCAGCTTGGCTGGCTTGTCCGGGGAGATGCCGATGACGTCCAGCCCGGCACCGTTGAGTTCGGCGAGGCTGTCCCGGAAATCGCAGGCCTGCTTGGTGCACCCGGGCGTGCTGGCCGCCGGGTAGGCGTAGAGGATCACGCGGCGGCCCTGGTAATCGGCCAGCGACACCGGGTTGCCGTCGGCATCAGGCAGGGTGAAGGCGGGCGCCGGGTCTCCGGGCTTGAGGCGAGAAGTCATTCCCCGACGCTACCGCTCTCCCTGGTCAGCCGGACGCTGGTGGGCCCTCGGGGTCAGTCCGGGATTCGGTCGAGGGCTGCCCCGCCGCCGGTGTGTCCGGTGGCGCGGGTGGTGGTGGAGGCGGCGGTGCTGGAGGGGTCGATGTGGCCGGGGTTGCGCCCGGTGGCGGCCCACCGGACGGTGGCGTGCTGGACGGGGTTGCGTCCGCTGGTGGCCCACCGGACGGTGGCGTGCTGGACGGTGGCGTGCTGGACGGTGGCGTGCTGGACGGTGGTGCGCTGGGCGGTGCCGCACCGGACGGGGGCGGCGGAGCCTGGCCCTCGGCGGACGCCGAGCCTGGCGCCTGCTCGCCCGTCGGACCGTCGCGCTTGTCGCTGGCCAACAGGTCCACGCCATGTTCGACGTAGCCGACCGCCTTGTTCACCTGCTCGGAGTACTTGCCGTGGGTCTTGTCGTTAACGAAGTTGACGACCTTGCCGAGGGCGTCCTTGATCTGCTGCTCGTGCTGAGCAACCTGCTCACCCGCGCCGTCGCGCAGCTTGCCGGCGAGCTCGCGGCCCTGCTTGATGATGTCATCGGCGTTCATCTCGGAAAGCGTAGCCATGACTGCGGGTCGGGCAAGGGTAGCTGGGTCAACCCAGGCTGAACGGGTGATCTACGGTTGGCCCACCAAGCATGTGGAGCGATCCGAGGAGGAGCCGTGGCACGCGACCCGGACAGCATCCAGCGGGAGATCGAGCAGGCCCGAGACGCGCTCGCCGGCACCCTGGACGCGCTCGCCGAGCGGGCGAATCCGAAGCGCCTCGTCGACGGCGGCAAGGAGGCGGCGCAGGCCAAGCTGTCCGACCCGAAGATCAAATTCGCCCTGATCGGGGTGGCCCTGCTGGTCGTCCTGCTCTTATTGCGCAAGTTGTTTCGCTGAGGTTTCGCTCTAGATCGTGCTTTTTCCGCCACGAACGTGTGAGGATGACCCAGGTGGCAGAGGTCAGCTATCGGGAAGCATCCCGGGTCTTCGCAGGGTCCCCTCCGGTGCGCGCGGTCGACAAACTCGACCTGGAGATCGCGGACGGTGAGTTTCTGGTGCTGGTCGGTCCATCCGGCTCCGGGAAGTCCACCGCGTTGCGCATGCTCGCGGGGCTGGAAGACGTAGACGAAGGTTCCATCGACATCGGCGGACGGGACGTCACTTCGGTGCCGCCCAAGGACCGGGACATCGCGATGGTGTTCCAGTCCTACGCCCTCTATCCGCACATGACTGTCGCGGAGAACATGGCGTTCGCGCTCAAGCTCAAACGGGTGCCCAAGGCGGAGATCGGTACCCGGGTCGCCGAGGCGGCCCGGCTGCTGGACCTCACTCCGTATCTGGACCGCCGCCCCAGGGCACTCTCCGGTGGGCAGCGCCAGCGGGTGGCCATGGGCCGGGCCATCGTGCGTGAGCCGGCGGTGTTCCTGATGGACGAACCGCTGTCCAACCTGGACGCCAAGCTCCGGGTGGAGACCAGGGCGAACATCACCGCGCTGCAGACCCGGCTGGGCACCACCACGATCTACGTGACGCACGACCAGGTCGAAGCGATGACCATGGGGCACCGGGTGGCGGTGCTGCGCGACGGATTGCTCCAGCAGTGCGCCACGCCCCGCGAGCTCTACGACCGGCCGATCAACACCTTCGTGGCCGGCTTCATCGGCTCGCCCGGGATGAACCTGGTCAACGCCCAGCTGACGGCCGACGGAGTCGCGCTGGACGGGCTACCCGTGCCGCTGCCCCGGACCACCCTGGAGGCGGCCAAGAGCGCCTCGCTCTCCGAGGTCAAGCTCGGCGTGCGGCCCGAGGCCCTGCACCTGGTCGGCGAGGGCGAACCCGCGCTGAACCTGAAGGTGGAGCTGGTCGAGGAGCTCGGCGCGGACGCGTTCGTCTACGGCGAGGTGACGATCAACAACACTCCGACACGGATCATCGTGCGGACCTCTGGAGCCGAGGCCCCGGCGTTCGGTCAGACTGTCCGGGTCGGGCTCCGTACCCCGGCCCGGCTGCACGTCTTCGACCCGACCGAAGAAAACCGGCTGCCCGACTAGCCCGTGGAGCTGCGGCGGCCGATCAGCGCCGCCGCAGCCCCTGGACCAGTCCGGCGACCGCTCGCCCGGCGCCCTTGGCCGCGCCGGCCAGCAAGTTCGCCCAGTCGAAATAGTCGCGCCAGAGCACGATCTTCCCGTCGCGCACCTCGAACGTCCCGCACACCCAGAACTCGGAGCGCACCCGGCCGATCTCGATGATGTCGGTGCGTTCGGTGAGCACCGTGTCGCCGTCCCCGACGATGCGGTGGTTGATCGCCTGGAACCCAGTGCAGTAGCGGCCGAACAGCGCCAGCTGCTTGGCCACCGCCGGCTTGCCGTGGGCCTTGGGCAGCGACACGTTCTGGTAGACGACGTCCTCGGCGAGCAGGGCCAGCGCGGTATCGGTGTCCAGCCTGCTCAGCGCATCCAGGAACGACCTGACAGTGGCCACCGAGTCGGTGCCACTGATGACCGCTGGGCTGGTCACCGTGGGGCTGGTTACCGCGGGGCTGCTGGAGGTGGGGCCGGTCGGATCGGTGGCGGCCGGGTTGGTCACGGACGGACTCGGCGGAACGGTCGGCTCGGTCACGGTGCTCCTCACGTGTTGTCGGGTGGGTCTGGGCACTGCGGCCACCGTTGCGCACCTGGTCGTGCCGATCAACCCGTGGACACCCGGCGGCCAGTAGGTTAAGCGGGCGATGGGCACCCCAGAAGTGATCTCCAGTGCGGCCAACCCGCTGGTCAAACGCATCCGCTCGCTCGGCGACCGCAAGCACCGGCGGCGCGAGGGCGTGTTCGTGGTGGAGGGCATCCAGCCGGTGTGGCGCGCGGTGGAGGCGGGCTGGGAGCTGGAAACCCTCGCCGTGGTGCCCGAGTGGCTGCCCGAGTCGGCCGCCAACATGGTGGCCGAGCAGCGCAGCCTCGGGGTGCGGGTCGCCGAGCTGAGCAGCGAGCTGGCCGGCCGGCTCACCGAGCGGGACCGACCGCCCGGGCTGTTCGCCGTGGTCCGCGCCCGGGCCACGGAGCTCGACGAGCTGGCCGTGCCACCGGACGGGGTGTTCCTGGCGCTGCATGAGATTGCCAACCCGGGCAACTTGGGAACCGTGCTGCGTACCGCGGACGCCGCCGGAGCCGCTGGGGTGATCCTGATCGGAGACACCGCGGACCCGTTCGCGCCGGCCGCCGTGAAGGCCAGCATGGGCTCGCTGTTCGCCGTGCCGGTGGCCGCCGCCCCGGACGCCGGAGCCTTCCTGCGCTGGGCCCGCCGGCGCGAGGTCACGGTGCTCGCCACCTCCGGATACGCCGAGCGGGAGCACTGGTCGTTTGCCTACCGCGCGCCGCTGGTCGTGCTGCTGGGCAGCGAAGGCGACGGGCTGCCCGCCGAACTGATCGCCCAGGCCGACCAGACGCTGCGCATTCCGATGACCGGCACCGCGGAGTCGCTCAACCTGGCGGTGGCGGCCGCCCTGCTGCTGTACGAGGCCCGCCGGTACGCGATCGTTGCGCCGCAGTGAACTGGTTGATCTACGCGTCCATGCCGCTGCTGGCCGCGTTCATCGGCTACAGCACCAAGCTGGTGGCCATCGAGATGATGTTTCGCCCGGTCGAGTTCGTCGGCAAACCGCCCTACCTCGGCTGGCAGGGCATCGTGCCGCGCAACGTCGGCCGGATCGGCAGCATCTCGGTCAACCTGCTGATCGGCCGCCTGATCAACCCGAACCAGATCATGGCCAGGCTGGACCCGGTGGAGTTGACCAAGCAGCTGCACGAGCCGCTGAATCAGGCGGTCACCGAGATCGGCACCGACCTGATCGCCAAGTACCAGCCGCAGTTGTGGGAGCTGTTGCCGGCCGACGGGCAACGGCTGATCCTGCGGCGGATCGCCGAGCGGGCCCCCAACGCGGTCGCCGAGCTGATCGCCGACTTCTCCGGCAACCCCGATGCCTACCTGGACACCCGGGACATGGCGCTGACCAACCTGGCCGGGGACCGGGGCGTGCTGAACCGGCTGATCCGCGACGTCGGCGGCCGGGAACTGCGGTTCATCGCGCACAGCGGCCTCTACTTCGGACTGATCATCGGGATGCTGCAGGCCGGGGTCTGGGCGCTGACCCATGAGCCCCTGGTGATGCCCATCTTCGGCGCCGTGGTCGGGCTGAGCACCGACTGGATCGCACTGAAGATGATCTTCTTTCCGCGTGAGGAGCGCCGGGTCCTCGGGTTGTTCCGCTGGCAGGGACTGTTCCAGAAGCGCCGCGCCGAGGTGGCCACCGACTACGGCCGGGTGGTTGCCGACGAGGTACTCACCGTGCCGAAGATCATGCAGGCGCTGCTCACCGGGCCCCGGTCGGACCGGCTGATCGCGCTGGTCCAACGGCACGTGTCGGATGTGGTGGACCACCAACTCGGACCGGTCCTTCCGCTGGTGCGGCTGAGTGTCGGTTCGCAGCGATACCGCCGGCTCAAGGCGGACATCGCCGAGCGGGCGCTGGCCGTCGCGCCCAGGACCATGGAGCCGGCGATGGCCTACGCCAAGGAGGCGCTGGGCATCCAGGACACCGTCGTCTCGGCCATGCGCGCGCTCACCCCGCTGGAGTTCGAGTCGGTGCTGCGCCCGGCGTTCCGGCAGGACGAGTGGAAGCTCATCCTGGTCGGCGGCATTCTCGGCGCGATCGTCGGCGAGCTGCAGGTACTTCTGTTGCTGGGCTGAGCCGGGGTGGCGGCCGGGCATAGAGTGGCCGCCATGGGCACCGAGGCGCTGGCCATCACCTACGTCGGCGGCCCGACCGCGGTACTCGAGCTGGCCGGGTTCCGCCTGGTCGTGGACCCCACATTTGACGCGCCGGGGGAGTACCCGATCGGTGTCCGCCAGCTCACCAAGCTGGCCGGGCCGGGCCTGAGCCCCGACGCGATCGGCCCGGTGGACGCGGTGTTGCTCTCCCACGACCAGCACCCGGACAACCTGGACCACGCCGGCCGGGAGTATCTGGCCACCGTGCCCCTGGTGCTCTCCACAGGATCGGCGGCCGAGCGGCTCTGCGCCGCCGGGACCGCCTCGGTGACGGCCCTGCCGAACTGGACGGCGACCGAGCTGGTCGACGTCCACGGCGGGACAGCGGTGCGGGTCACCGGGGTGCCCGCGCAACACGGCCCGGACGGCTCCGAGGCGCTGGTCGGCGAAGTGACCGGGTTCGTGCTCGCCGGGGACGGGCTGCCCACCGTGTACATCAGCGGCGACAACGCCTCGCTGCGGGTGGTCCGGGAGATCGCCGAGCGGACCGGGCCGGTGGACGTGGCTGTGCTGTTCGCCGGCGCCGCACAGACCCCGTTGGTGGGCGACGCGTATCTGACCCTGACCAGCGAGCAGGCCGCCGAGGCCGCCGAGATCCTGGGCGCCGGTCAGGTGGTACCGGTGCACTTCGAGGGCTGGGCGCACTTCACCGAGGGCGCCGACTCGCTGCGCGAGGCGTTCCGTCGGCGCGGCCTCGGCGACCGGTTGCACCTGCTTTTGCCGGGGCAGCGGGTCAGTCTCTAAAGACAGAGAGGCAGGCGGTTCAGCGCGCGGTGAGCCGCCACAGTGAGGTCATCTCGGCGGCCCGCGCGTGGCGCAGCGGGTCGGTCGGGTCGGGGTTGGCCGCCGCGCGGTGCCGGGCCGGCAGTTCCGTCCGGCTGGCCACCCGCAGCCCGGCCGCCTCGATCCCGCCGAGCAGCTCCACCCGGCTGCGCAGCCCGAGCAGCTCGGCCAGGTCGGACAGCACCAGCCAGCCTTCGCCGGCCGGCCGCAGGTGCGCACCCAGGCCGCCCAGAAACCCGCCTAGCATGCGGCCTCCCGGGTCGTACACCGCCCGGTCCAGCACGGTGTGCGGCCTGGTCGGCAGCCATGGCGGGTTGCATACCACCAGCGCGGCGCGCCCCGGCGGGAACAGGTCGGCCCGGAGTACCTGCACCCGGTCGGCCATGCCCAGCCGCTCGAGGTTCTCCCGGGCGCAGGCGACCGCCCTGGGTTCGACGTCGGTGGCCACCACCCGGGCCACGCCTCGGTTGGCCAGCACGGCCGCGAGAACCCCGGTGCCGGTGCCGATGTCGAACGCCAGCTTCGGCGGTCGCGGCGGCAGCGGGGCCGAGGCGACCAGGTCCACGTACTCGTTGCGGGTCGGCGCGAACACCCCGTAGTGCGGGTGCAACCGGACGCCCAGGGCCGGCACCGGGACCCCTTTGGTGCGCCACTCGTGCGCCCCGATCGCGCCGAGCAGCTCGCGCAGCGCCACCACGGCGGGTTCGCCCACCGGCGGGTAGGCCTCCAGCGCGGCCGTCCGGACGTCGGGGGACCGGGGCAGCGGGATCACGAAGCCCGGTTCCATGGGTACCAGCAGCATGCCCAGGGTGCGGGCCCGCCGGGACTGCTTAGCGCGGTACCGGTGGAACTCCTCGGCGGGGGATCGCGCCGGGTCCGCGCGGTTGGATCTCTGGAGCCGGGCGTCGGTGCGCCGGGCCAGCGCGGCCAGCAGCTGGCGGGCGTTGCGGTAGTCGCCGCGCCACACCATCCCTATCCGGCGCGTGGCGTAGCGGTACGCCGCATCGGCGGTGAGCCGGTCGTCGACGTCCACGAGCTGGTCAGGGGGTGGCGATTCGTCCGTGGTGAGCCAGCGCGGCGAGGCTCCGCCCGGCGGCCGAGGAAGAGGAATGCTCGGCGCGCGCGGTCGTGCCATGCCGCGCAGTCTGCGCCCAGTGACCCAGGCGCACAATGCGGTTCAGTCGCGCACCGACATTCCGAAGCTCACCCCGGTGAGCAGCTCGGAGATCGTCCACAGCCGGGCGGCCAGCTCCGGGTCGCTGGCTTGCGCGCTACGCCCGACCAGGGTCGCCCGCCCGCGCCGCTCGCCGGGGCCGTCCGGCCCGAGGTAACCGCCTCCGGGCAGGTCGGCGGTGGCGGCGACCAGGGTGGGACGCGCGCCCGCCTCGGTGCTCTGCTGGATCAGCCGGCCCACCGTGCGGTCGAGCAACGTCATGCCGGGGCCCAGATGGCGGTTCAGTCCGGACGCGGCCGCCCCGGGATGCGCGGCGAGCGCCCGCACCGGCGAGCCGACGGCGCTCAGCCGGCGCTGCAACTCCAGGGTGAACAGCAGGTTGGCCAGCTTGGACTGGGCGTAGGCGGCCATCGGCCGGTAGCGGCGGCGGGCCCAGCTCAGGTCCTCCAGGTCCAACTTGCCGGAGCGGTGTGCGGTGGAGGCCACGGTGAGGACCCGGCCGGTAATCCTCGGCAACAGCAGGTTGGTCAGCGCGAAGTGGCCCAGGTGGTTGGTGCCGAACTGCAACTCGAAGCCGTCCTCGGTATGCCGGAGTGGGGTGTTCGCCACTCCGGCGTTGTTGATCAAAAGATGCACCGGTTCGTCCGCCTTCCAGTCCTCGGCGAACTGGCGCACCGAGGCGAGGCTGGCCAGGTCCAGCGCACGCACCTCGGCCCGCCCCTGGACGGATTCCGCCGCCCGCTGCCCGGCCGCCAGGTCCCGCACCGCGAGCACCACCCGCGCCCCGGCTCGAGCCAGCTCCCGCGCGGTGACCAGTCCGAGCCCGCCGGCGGCGCCGGTCACGATTGCGGTCCGGCCGGACTGGTCGGGGAGCTTGCCGGGGGCTGGAGAAGGTGCCATAAGTACGAATCTAGCCTCCGCCTACATTCTAGGCAATGACTACATTCTCCGGTATGGTGCCGTTTGTGTCGACCGACCGCGCCAGCTACCACCACGGAAACCTGCGCGCCGCGCTGCTGGAGCGGGCCGAGCGACTGTTGGAGGAGGCCGGCGCGGAGAAGCTGTCGCTACGCGAGCTGGCTCGTCAGGCGGGGGTGAGCCATGGTGCGCCACGCCAGCACTTTCCGGACAAGCAGTCACTGCTGGACGAGCTGGCGGCGGCCGGATTCGACCGGATCGGTGCCGAGCTGGACGCCGCGCTGGACGGCGTTGACGAGCCGTTCGGCCGCCGACTGGAGGTGTTCGCCGGCGCCTGGGTGGGCTTCGCCACGGCCCATCCCGCGCTGCTGGAGCTGATGTTCGCCAGCAAGAACCGGCCCGGCGCGCACCGGCTGCGCGTCCTGGCCGATCAGGCGTTCGCCCGCTCGTCGGCGATGATCGCCGAGGCGCAGCTGTACGGCGAGATCGGTGGGGGTTGCGACGAGCTCGAGCGCGAGCGGATCGCGATGGCTATCTTCGCCACCGTGCAAGGGCTCGCCGCGCTGGTCACCAGTGGTATGAGCGGGGACCGCCCGCTCGGCACGCTGGTCGCCGGCACGGTCCGCACCCTGCTGGACGGCCTGCGCCCGAGGAGCTGAGCACAGGTCGCCGCGCTCGGGTAGCCGCGCTCGGGAAGCCGCCTCGATCAGGCGCCGGCGATCGGGGTGGCGGTCGCGGTGCGGAAGGTGCGTCGGTACGCGGCCGGGGGAACCCCGACGGCACTGCGCAGGTGCTGGCGCAGCGAGGAGGGGGCGCCGAATCCGGCCCGCGCGGCGATCTGGTCGACGGACAGGTCGCTGCTCTCCAGCAGGTGCCGGGCCCGCTCCACCCGCTGCAGGGTCAGCCAGCGGCCCGGGGTCATGCCCACCTCGTCGCGGAACCTGCGGGTGAAGCTGCGCACACTCATCCCGGCGTGCCTGGCCAGCTCGACCAGCGGCAGCGGGTCATCCAGGCGCCGCAGCGCCCAATCCCGGGTGGCGGCCGTGGTGCTGACGGCCGGCTCGGGCACCGGGCGCTCGATGTACTGGGCCTGGCCGCCGTCCCGCCAGGGCGGCACCACGCAGCGCCGGGCCACCTGGTTGGCCACCTGGCTGCCGTGGTCGCGGCGCACCATGTGCAGGCAGAGGTCCAACCCGGCTGCCACTCCGGCCGAGGTGAGCACGTCCCCGTCGTCCACGAACAGTACGTTCGGATCCACCTTGACCAGGGGGAACGTGCGCTGGAAGTGTGCCGCGTCCCGCCAGTGCGTGGTGGCCGGCCGACCGTCCAGCAGTCCGGCAGCGGCCAGCACGTAGGACGCGGTGCAGATGGACACGATGCGGGCTCCCGGCCGGATCCCGGCGAGCGCCCGCGCCAGTGGCTCCGGCAGTCGGCCGTGCTGGTAGATAGGGCCGAGCTGGTGGGTGGCTGGAATCACCACGGTGTCCGCCTCGGCCAGCTCCCGCGCGTCGTACTGGGGGACCACGGCGAACCCGGCGTCGGTGCTCACCGCCCGGCCGTCCACCGTGCAGATCCGCACCCGGTAGAGGGGCTCGCCGTCCGACCCGACCGCGACGCCGAAGATCCGGGGCGGGATGCCCAGCTCGAACGGCATGACCCCATCCAGGGCAAGGACGACCACACGGTGCATGGCCAGATCCTGTCACGCAGCGCACATCGAGCCAGCTCTTTTCCCGGGGCGAGCGCGACGGCAACTCGTTCGGCGCTCTGGCCACGTATGGGTGAGGATGGTGGGGTGCCGAGCCTTACTTCGCTGCTGTTGTTCGTGCTGGCCGGCTCGGTCCTGGTAGCCATCCCCGGGCCGAACCACATCTACATCATCACCAGGGGGCTGAGTCAGGGGCGCGCCGCCGGGTTGGCTTCGGCGGCCGGTGTGGAGACCGGCACCCTGGTCTACTGCGCCGCGGCGGCGGCCGGGCTGGCCGCGCTGATCGCCTCGTCCGCGCTGGCCTTCGACGCGGTGCGCTACCTCGGAGCGGCCTATCTGATCTACCTGGGCCTGCGCGCCCTACTGCGCTACGAACCGCCCCAGCTGACCGGGCCGCCCGATCCGGTGCCGCTGCGCCGGGTTTACGCCGAAGGCGTGCTGGTGAACGTGCTCAACCCGAAGGTGGCGCTGTTCTTCGTGGCGTTCCTCCCGCAGTTCCTCGATCCGGGGCGAGGTCCGGTGGCGATGCAGATCATCGTGCTCGGCCTGATCATGGCCACCATCGGCATGCTCAGCGACGTGGCCTACGCGCTGGCCGCCGGCTCACTCGGCACCTGGTTGAACACCCGCCCCACGTTCTTCCGCCGCCAGCGTTACCTCACCGGCACCATCTACCTGGCCCTCGGCGTAGTCGCCGCGATCACCGGCCGTCCCGCCACCTCACACTGACCGGCCCCCGCGCCGGAGTAGTCCCGGTGTGCTGTTGCCGAGCTGCACACCGCGCAGGGTCCTCGGCGCTGGAACCTGTCTGCTGTGCAGTTGGGTAACAAGCGGCGCGTCGTGCTCGGCACCGGTGGCTCGGGGCGAGGTCCGCTGATCACGGGCGGCGCCCTGTTGCCGAGCTGCACACCGCGCAGGGTCCTCGGAGCTGCAGCCTGTCTGCTGTGCAGTTGGGTAACAAGCCGCGGGCCTGGTGCGCCGGCCCGCGGGCTCCCGCGAGCCCGCTTGACCCCGCCGGCGCCCCGCCACCTCACACTGACCGGCCCCGCGCCGGAGTAGTCTGAGAACGGACGTTCTCAGGGCGGAGAGGTGGCAGGCCGTGGATCGCGAGACTGCGCATACCCAGCTGCTGGACGCCGCCGAGGACCTGTTCTACCGGCGCGGCATCCAGTCAGTCGGGATGGATGACATCCGCTCCGCCTCCGGGATCTCGCTGAAGCGGCTCTACCAGCTCTACCCGGCCAAGGAACAGCTGGTGGAGGCGTACCTGCAGCGGCGCGACGGCCGGTGGCGCGGGCGCCTGGCCGACTATGTGAGCACGCACGCCACCGAGCCCAGGGCGCGGCTGCTGGCGGTGTTCGACTGGCTGGGGCAGTGGTTCGGCGAGCCAGACTTCCGCGGTTGCGCGTGGATCAACGGCTACGGCGAGCTGGGTGCGGTCTCCTCGGCGGTGGCCGGGCACGCCAGGGCGCACAAGGCCGCCTTCCAGGACTACCTGCGCGGCCTGGTCGCCGCCGCGGCACTGCCCCCCGAGCTCGCCGACCCGCTCTACCTACTAGCCGAGGGCGCCATGGTCACAGCCGGCATCTTCCACACCACCGAACCCGCGGCCCAAGCAAAGTCCGCCGCCCAAACCCTGATCACCGCCATCCACACCAGCCCCTAAAAGCCCGCGAGTCGGCGCTCTCAGCACACTGAGTCGGCGCTCTCAGCACACCACCGCGTTCGGCTCAGCGAGGGTTCTGCCCCGCGGGGTAGACCGCGTCCACCTCGATCTCCACCAGCCAACCCGGCGCCGCAAGGCTCTGCACCTCCACCGTGCTCCGGGAGGGGCGGGCCGGGTTACGCAGCTGCGGTGCCGCCGGGGCCGCCGTGCCGACCGGTTTCAGCAGGGTATCGCCGCTGGTCAGGTCGGTGTTGGCGAAGAACTGCCGGTAGGCGCGGTTCCACCCGGCGTAGTCCGCGCGGTCGGACCCGGGCGGGTTGTCCAGATAGACCATCATGCTCACAACGTTCTCCAGGCTCAGCCCGCGCTCCTCCAGGTTCTCCCGGACCCGGGCCAGGGCGTTCATCGCCTGCGCCTCGGTGATGGTGACGCCGGGGGTCAGCGTGACGCCGGGGGTCAGCGTGCCGCTGGGGAACTGCTCGGGGTCGATGTAGGACTCGGGCGAGCCGTCCGGGGCGGCGGCGTTCAGCTTCTTCGGGCCGACCCCGCTGGTCTGATAGATCGGCTGACCAGCGCCGATCACCACGCCTTCGGCGATCATGGGGTCGGCCACCCCGGTGGGCAGCACTGTCTTTGCGACCAGTGGAGGAGCCGCCGGCGCCGGTGCCGCCGGCGCCGCCTGGGCGGTGCACCCGGAGGCGACCGAGGCGAGCAGCGCGGCTGCCAGCGCGGTGAGAAGGACCCTGTGCGGCATGCGTCCGCTCCTATCGGCGAGTTCGGCGGGTTCGGCGAGGTGGGTGGGTTCGGCGGGCGGTGTCACTGCTGCCCGGCGACCCGGTGGTGCACCGAGGTGACCACCGCGCGGGCGGAGACGAACGCACCGTGCTGCCAGGCGATCGCGTTGGACAGGTGGTCCCCGGCGAAGTAGATCCGCCCGACCGGTTGCTGCAGCAGCCGGTACTCCGGGCTGGTCTGCTTCCAGTGCGCCCAGGCCGACTCCGAGTAGCGGGTCCGCCGCCAGCTGCCGGAGAACGCCGACACCACGTCCTTGGTGTACTTGTCGCCGTGGATCGCGGCGCCTTCGGCCAGCGCTTTGGCCAGCCGCTGGTGATGGGTCAGCGACTCGAAGGCCTGGTGCCGCTTGCCGGTGTTGTAGTAGCCGACGATCACGCCCCGGTCGGAGTGGAAATGGTCGTACGGGAACATGATCTGCGCGATGTCCTTGTCGGTGTTGCTGGCACCGCCGTAGATCCGCTCGTCGGTCTCCCACCAGCGCCGGGAGTACTCGATGCCGAGCTTGCCCGACGAGCTGGGCAGCGGCGCGGTGAGCGCGGTCAGCACATCGCCCGGCAGGTCGTTGTCCAGCCGGCCGATCAGGTGCGGCGGGATCGTGCAGATCAGGTAGTCCGAGGTGATCGACTGGGGGCGCCCGCCCTGGGTGAACGTGACGGTGGTGCCGGTCGGGGTGTTGCGCATCGAGGTGACCTCGGCGCCGAAGCGGATCCGGTCGCCGAGCCGGTCGCGGAACGCGTAGTGGATCCGGTCCATCCCGCCGACCGGAGTGAACATCAACATCGCCTGGTCGTACTCGAAGTCGAAGGTGAAGTTGCGGCCCAACCCCGCGCGGATCACGTCGGACATCGGGTTCGGCGCCACCTGGGTGCCGTAGTCGGTGCCCGCGCCGGGCTCCACGGTGTAGCCCGCCCTGGTCGAACCGAGGTAGCGCCCGTCGCTGGACAGGTCGCCGAAGTCGGTCAGGAACTCCGCCAGGGCGGCCTTGTCGTCCGCGCTCAGCACGTCGTCCAGCGCGCCCCGGGAGGAGGCCTTGGCCAACAGCTCGGAGACGTAGCCGTAGGTGTCCGCCTTCGCCGCCCGGTAGGTCGTCGACTTCCCGGACAGCGGGGTGGTGCTGGTGTAGTTGACCAGCGTGTTGGCGTTCTGGTTGCCGAACGGCTGGATTTCCACGCCGAGCTCGCGCGCGTAGTCCAGGGTGACGTGGCTCTGCGGAATCCGGGTCGCGCCCATGTTGAAGAAGTAGCCCTCGGCGAACGTGCATTTCTGCGTCTCGCCGGCCAGGTCGGTCTCCTCGGTGCCGTTGCGGATCGACCAGACCCGTCCGCCCGGGCGGGCGCGCGCCTCCAGCACGGTGACCGAGTACCCGGCCTTGCCCAGCTCGTAGGCCGCGCACAGCCCGGACGGTCCGCCACCCAGGACGGTCACCGAGAACTGGCCTGGTGCCCGGCCGATCAGGTCGCCGGGAGCGGGCGGGGCGAACCGGGGCGTGTCCGCCGCCGGTGCCAGGCCCACCGCCGACATCGCCTGGTACATCAGGCCGGTGCCGCCGGTCAGACCCAGCCCCCGCATAAATGATCTTCGCGTCACTGCCACGGTGCCCATCCTGAGAACGCCGGGATACGGGCCGCGCACACCGAGGAAACGTTTCGAGACACCCCGAGTGGGAGCGCATCAGGTGGTTCCCACTTGCGCTTCGCTGTTCGACGCATGCCGGCAATACGGCGGCAACATCGTCTTTCTAACGTCGGGCCATGTCGGAGCTCGCGAAGGCCATCGCGCGCTCGTTTTCCGCACCCGAACCCGAACACCCGGCGGTCTCGCCGTTGCGCGCCCTAGGTCGCCGGCGGCTGACCGGGCCGCAGGTGCTCGCCCAGTCTGTCGGCACCACCGGATGCGCCGCCTCGATGGTGCTGTTGCCGGTCACCCTGTTGCACTACGGCACCCCGCTGACCAGCATGGTTACCCTGGCTGGCGCGGTGTTGATGACCTATCTCATCGCCGTGTGCATCACCCAGTTCACCCGGCGCCAGGCGGCCGCCGGCGGGCTCTACAGCTTCGTGTTCCAGGGGCTGGGCACCCGGGCCGCGCTGGCCGCCGGGGTGGCCCTGCTGGTCAAGTACCTGGGCAGCGCTACCGCCACGCTCTACAGCGGCGGCCAGGCGCTCATCCTGGCGCTGGACGCGGTCGGCCTGCCGGTGACCGGGGTGCTCGGCACGCTCGCGGTTTATCTCGCCGTGGCCGCCGCGGCGGCCGCGGTGCTGGTCCGGGGGGTGCGGTGCGCCGCGTTGGCGATGCTCGCGGTGGAGGCCTGTTCCCTGCTGTTCATCGTGGTGCTGATCCTGCTGCCCTCCTCGGCCGGCGCGGCGCCTCCGGCCAGCGGGGCGGCGCACGGGGTGCTGCACATCGCGCTGGCGGCGTTGTTCTCGCTGGCCGGGTTCGAGAGCGCGACGTTCTTCGGCCCGGAGGCAAAGCGCCCGCTGACCACCGTCACCCGCGTCGTGCTGGTCACCCCGTTGATCTGCGGCGGGCTGTTCCTGTTCGCCGGGTGGGCGGCGTGGACCGGGCGGGGCGCCACCATGTTGGCCGCCGCCACCTCGGGAGCCCACTCGGGGCTGCCCACCCCGCTGGTGCTCGCGTTGAACCTCGGGCTGGCCTGCTCCTGGCTCGCCTCGGCGACCGCGTCCTCACACGCCGCCTCCCGGTTGGTCTACTCGATGGGCGTGGAGCGGCTGTTGCCCCGGTTCTTCGCGGCCGTGCACCGCCGGTTCCGCACCCCGTACCTGGCGCTGTTGTGCATCGTCGCGGTGGTGGCGCTGGGCGGGACGGCGCTGGCGCTGGGCCTCGCCCCGTTTCGGGAGCACCTGGTGGCGGTGGTGCGGGCCATGGTGGTGACCGCGTATGTGCTGGTGGCGCTGGCCTCGGTGTGGTTCCTGCGGCGGATCCGGGAGCAGACCCCGACCGC
>Ga0137412_10002189_pt1 | contig 15414 bp, 16 predicted proteins | sample CZODoug2_1_16fun_FD_122160 | JGI IMG/M metagenome (GOLD analysis project Ga0137412, IMG submission 122160) | Vadose zone soil fungal communities from Angelo Coast Range Reserve, California, USA - CZODoug2_1_16fungal (Hybrid Assembly) | ecosystem: Environmental > Terrestrial > Soil > Vadose zone...
CATCGATGCGGATGAAGGCGTTCGGCGCGAACTTGCCCTCGGTCACATCGGGCGGCTGCACCGGCTCGTTCGTGGCGCGAACCGGCAGATGGAAGGCGACCAGGAATCCGCCCGCCAATCCGGCTTTCAGCAGGCTGCGGCGGGAAACGGTGTCGGAGATTCTTGCAGGAGCGATCTTGACGCGTGTCATGGGTTGCCTCCTACGACTGCCGGCCTGACACCGCCTGCTTGATGGCGGCGCGGATGCGCACATAGGTGCCGCAGCGGCAGATATTTCCCGCCATCGCGGCATCGATGTCGGAATCATCGGGATTGGGCGTTGCGGCAAGCAGCGCCGCCGCCGACATGATCTGTCCCGACTGGCAATAGCCGCATTGGATCACCTCGAGATCGAGCCAGGCTTTCTGCACCTTCGCGCCGGCCTGGGTGGCGCCGATGCCCTCGATGGTGGTCACGGCGCGATCGCGCACCGCGCTGATCGGCAGCACGCAGGAGCGCACCGGCTTGCCGTCGATATGCACGGTGCAGGCGCCGCATTGCGCGATGCCGCAGCCGAACTTCGTTCCGGTCATGCCGAGGATGTCACGCAACACCCACAGAAGCGGCATCTCGGGTGGCGCCTCGAAGGATTTTTCTTCGCCGTTGATCGTCAGCGTGGTTGTCATCAGAACCTCCTGATCGGCGCTCGCGGGCAGCGGTCACCGTGGCGAACGCGCCATGGGCTGATCGTAATCATATAATGGGCACTATATCGAAAAGCAGGCACCGCGTGATCACATCTCTGCAACACAGGCTTGCGCTCGCCGCCGGTAGCGGCAGGTGACCTTACACCGTCTGCCCAATCTTGAGCAGACAATCCAACCCCACGTGGATGCGCCGGCGGCATCTCCGGGCGAGTTCACGCGAACAGGCGCAGCTTGTCCAGCGTGATGGGCAGGTCGCGTATGCGCTTGCCGGTCGCGTGATAGATCGCGTTGGCGATGGCCGCCGCGACGCCGACGATGCCAATCTCGCCCAGGCCCTTGACGCCAAGCGGATTGACGGCCTCGTCGGGTTCGTCGACGAAGATGACCTTGATATCGTGCACGTCGGCGTTTACCGGCACATGGTATTCGGCGATGTTTGCGTTCACGATGCGGCCGAACCGGTGATCGAACACGGTTTCCTCGTGCAGCGCCATGCCGATTCCCCACACCACGCTGCCCATCACCTGGCTGTGCGCGGTCTTGAGGTTGAGGATGCGCCCGGCCGCGACCGCGCTGACCACGCGGGTGACGCGGACGACGCCAATTTCCTGGTCTACCTTGACTTCGGCGAAAATCGCCGAGTGGGTGTTGCGCGCATGCGCCTTGTCTTCGGGGAAACTGTTGGTCTTCTCCTGCGTGATGCGATCGACATGGCCGTGCCACATCGCGTCCGCGATCGATATCGCCCGGCTGGGATCCCGCTTGCTGACGATCTTGCCATCGGTCAGCACGACATCGTCCAATGTCGCCCCGGCAAGCGGCGAGTCATCGAGGCGGCACGCCAGATCGAGCAACTCCCTACGTACTTCGCCGGCCGTGGTGACGATCGCGTTGCAGACCGAAGCTGCGATCCACGATCCACCCTCCACCGGACATTGCGGCAGGGTCGAGTCGCCAAGCTTGATGCTGATATTGTCCAGCGGCAGGCCAAGCATGTCGGCCGTGACCTGTGCCATGATCGTGTAGGTGCCGGTCCCGATGTCCGATGCCGCGGAGGCGACTTCGGCGTGTCCGTTGGCAGTGAGCACGATGCGGACCGCGGTTGGCATCTGCAGCGCCTCCCATATCCCGGTGGCCATGCCCCATCCGATCAGTTCATGGCCGTCGCGCATCGAGCGAGGCTCCGGATTGCGCTTCTCCCAGCCAAAGGCCGCTGCGCCCTGCCGATAGCATTCGCGCAACTGCTTGCTGGTGTAGGGAAGATCTCCGCTCTGGTCGCGATCCGAGTAGCATTGCAGGCGTAGCTGCAGCGGATCGGTCTTGAGCGCGACCGCGAGTTCGTCCATCGCGCACTCCAGCGCATAGACGCCGGTCGCGGCTCCCGGCGCGCGCATGTCCGAGGATGTCGGGACGTCGAGGCTTGCGAGTTTGTGGACGAACTTCGTATTGGCGCTCTTGTAGAGGAGATCGGCCCAGCCGGTATCGTTGCGGGAAAATTCCTCGAACTGCGACGTCACCGCGATCGCCTCATGCGTGATCGAGTCGAGTGTTCCGGCGGCGTTGGCCCCAAGCGCGAGCCGTTCGATGGTCGCGGGCCGATAGCCGAGTGCATACATCTGGGCGCGGGTCAGCACGACGCGTGCCGGGCGCTTGAGTGCCAGCGCCGCCAGGGCGGCCAGCACGACCTGGTATTGCGGTCGCAAGCCGGCGCCGAAGCCGCCGCCCATGAAGGGGGACATCACACGCACTTCATCCGGCCGCTTGTCGAACACGCCGCAGAGATAGCGTTGCACGTTCTGCACGCCCTGCGTCTTGTCGTAGACCGTGAGCTTGCCGTCGCCGTCCCACGTGACCGTGGAGGCGAACAACTCCATCGGATTATGATGCTCGGTCGGAATGTAATATTCGGCCTCGTGACGCACGGTAGCCGCCACAAAGGCCTTCGCGGCGTCGCCGCGCGGCTTCTCCGGCTTCTCGACCACGAAAGCCTTCTCACGTTGGCTCTGCAGGTCCGTGACGTGCGGCTCCGCCTTGTATTCGACCCGCACAAGGGAAGCGGCGAAGTGGGCCGTTTCCCAATCCTCGGCCAGCACCAGCGCGACCGGCTGCCCGCTGAACATGACCTTGTCGTCATAGAGCGGGCGGTATGGCGAGCCCTTCTCCGGCGCGACATCGTCCCTGTAGGCCTTGTCCGTGTCGGCCATTGGGGGGCGGTGCTCATGGGTGAGAACGTCGAGCACGCCGCCGACGCGCAACGCCGCGCTGGTATCGATGCTTGTGATGCGTCCTCTCGGAATCGTCGCATCGACGACATAACCATGGGCAAGGCCGGGGAAGTTGTATTCGGCCGCGTATTTGGCTTCACCGGTGACCTTGGCCCGGCCGTCTATTCGGGATGTAGCGGTGCCGATATAGGCTGTCATGGCGGCGCGCCTCAACGGATTGTCTTGACGGATTGCGATTGCGGGGTGGCACGGGCAGCCTGGCTGAGCGTTCGCACGATGGCGCGGTGTGCAAGGCCGACCTTGAAGGCGTTATGTGAATAACCTTTGGCTTCACGCAGCAGCAGGTTCGACGCGTCGATGAACGCCGCCTGCTGAACGCGTTGTCCGATCAGCCCGGCTTCGGCCGCCGTATCGCGCCAGGGCTTATGCGCGACGCCGCCGACGGCCAGGCGCGCGTCCTTGATCGTGTCGCCGTCGAGCTCGAGCGCCGCCGCGACGGACGTCAATGCAAAAGCATATGACAGCCGGTCGCGAATTTTCAGGTAGGAGTAGTTGGTCTCGAAGCCCTTCTTTGGAAGCTCTACGCCGGTGACGATTTCGTGTTTATGCAGGTTGGTGTCGAGGTGTGGCGTGTCGCCGGGCAGCCGATGGAAATCCGCAAACGGAATAACGCGCGAACCGGCTGGACCTGCCACATGCACCTTGGCTTCCAGCGCGGCGAGGACAACGCACATGTCGGAGGGATGCGTCGCGATGCAGGCCTCGCTCGTCCCCAAGATAGCATGGCCGCGGTTGATGCCGTTGATGGCCGAGCAGCCGCTGCCGGGCTCCCGCTTGTTGCACGGCGTAACCGTGTCGTAGAAGTAGCTGCAGCGCGTACGTTGCAGAAGGTTGCCGCCGGTCGAAGCCATGTTTCGCAACTGCTGCGAGGCGCCGGACAGGATCGAGTTCGACAGCAACGGGTAGCGCTGCTCGATCAGTGGATGGTAGGCGAGGTCGGAATTCGGCACCAGGGCTCCGATCAGAACGCCGCCGCCGGGCGTTTCCTCGATGGTCTTCAGCGGCAACCTCGATATGTCGATCAGGCGGGAAGGGCGCTCGACGTCGTCCTTCATCAGATCGATCAGGTTGGTCCCGCCGGCGATAAATTTGGCGGCCGGATCGGCGGCGATTTGTCGGATCGCATCGGGGATGTCAGTGGCTCGTGTGTACTGAAAATTGATCATCACTGGTCCATTGCTTGCTGGATCGCCGCGACGATGTTCGGATAGGCGCCGCAACGGCAGATGTTGCCGCTCATCAATTCGCGAATTTCATCGGCGGTCTTCGCCTTGCCTTCGGCGATCAGGCCGGCGGCCGAACAGATCTGCCCCGATGTGCAATAGCCGCACTGGAATGCGTCGTGATCGATGAAGGCCTGTTGGAGCGGATGCAGGACGCCGTCGGTCGCCAGGCCCTCGATCGTTGTGACCTTGGCGCCGTCCTTCATGATCGCGAGCGTCAGGCACGAATTGATCCGCCGTCCGTCGACCAGCACCGTGCAGGCGCCACACTGCCCGTGGTCGCAGCCCTTCTTGGTGCCGGTCAGGTCGAGATGGTCACGCAGCGCGTCCAGCAAGGTCGTCCACGGCGCAACCATGAGGTTCTGTTCGGCGCCATTGACGAATAACGACACCGGAAACTTCTCAGGGGCCGCGACCGTCTGCCGCACCTTCTCCGTCGTAGTCGTTGGCGCCATCTTCATCTCCGCTGATTTAGCCGGCGCGCCGAGCATAATGCGGGGGTCGAGGGGTGATAGCCCATTTGCGCAGAGCTATCCGTTTTGCGCGAAAAAACGAAAATCGGTTTGTTGCAGGAAAAAGAAGCTCGACGCGGCCCTTCTCTGCTGTGCAAATCTGACTAACTCGCTAGCAGGGCTCGTTGATCAAGGCAGTTGATGACGGGAAATTGTTGGAACAAGGGGAGCGATATGCGCACCCGGAATCTCGATGAAGCCATCGATGCGGTAACGAAGGTCTATTGCCCCCACAAGGTCCGGGTTGACGGCCCGGATCGGGACGTGGATGTGGTGCTGGAGATCGCGCAGCCGACCTCGCAGCCACTGGTCGAATTATCCTATGGCGCACCCGTTGAAATCGATGCGGGGAACTTTCCACAACTCTTCCTGATGATGCATTGCGCCGATGGCCGCGCTTTCACCGTCCAAGGCGCGCAGCGGGCGGAATGGCATTGCGGCCAAACCTTGCCGTTCTCGGCAGGATTGGAGACGCGGTTGAGGCTTGACAAGGCTTTTGTTCAAAAAGCCATCCGTCTGAACGCGCATGGCCTGGAGACGCTGTGCGCGCGCTGGGTCGGCGACCCCTTGAGACATCCGCTTCGATTTGCGCTGCAGCCCTTCTCCGAGGACTTCGAGCGAACCTGGCGACGCACCTTGTCCTATCTCTGGTCGGCGGAAGACGGAGGCCTGGTTCTTGGGGCCGCGGCAAGAGCCGCCTTCGACGAGTATCTTCTGACGCTGCTTCTGCAACGGCACCCGCATAACTACAGCGGGAAAGTGAACGAGGCCCCGCCGACGCCGGTTCCAGGTCTGGTTCGTCGCGCCGAGCGTTTCATCATCGACCATGCCGCCACGCCGATCACGGTTTCAGATGTGGCGGCCGATCTCGGGATCAGCCTGCGGTCGTTGCAGGCCGGATTCCGCCAATGGCGCGCGACCACCCCGAACCTGTTCCTGCGCCAGGTCAGGCTGCAGTTGGTTCGTGACGAATTGCTGCGCTCGGGCACGCGGGCTGATGTGACGACGACAGCGCTACGATACGGCTTTTCGCATCTGGGGCGCTTCAGTGCGTATTATCTGGCGGCGTTCGGTGAGGTTCCCAGCGAAACGCGACGCCGCGGCCGCGCGACATCGGCAGTGAGGAGGCGGAACTAATCACGAATGGCAGCCGTGGGAGACGAATCCCGGGATGGCTCAGGATTGACGAAAGCCTAAGCGGAATGCGCCCCAATGGCGGCCGCGGATGATGATCGGCGCCGACACGTCCTTCATCAGCACGAAATTGCCGCCGCCCATGTCGCGCCGATAGGTCTGCAACAGAAACGGCCGGGTGCTGGCGGCGACCTTTTTCACCGCGCGGTCGTTGAACAATCGCCTGTTGCGGCAATTGGCGTTGTTCCAGACCGGGTCCTTGCCTTGCGGCAGGCAATAGTTCGGATTGTGGGTCGGCAGATAGCCGCCTTTGGCCCAGGCGACGCAGAACACGATGCGGGAATCGGATTTCTGCAGCGGATCCTGGATCGGCGGCAGTACCCGGTCGGTGAAGTCGACATAATCGGTCATGTATTGCTTCGGGTCGGTGCCGGGGATTTCGCGATAGTTTTCGTCCATCAACTGGTCGAGATGGATTTCGCCGCGTTCGATCGCGGCATCGAACGTCGTTGAGATGCGCTTGGCGGCATCGACGACGATCCGGATCAGCGGCGCGTCCGACGTCTCCACGCCGCTATCGGCGATCTGCGCGATCAGCGTCTCGGAGAGGTCGAGGAGGCGGATCACCCGCTCGTCGGCATGCTTCAGGTCGGTCGAGGACAGATCAACGCCCTTGGCGAGGTTGTTCAGTTCCTCGATCACCTGGTCGCAATGACCGAGATTCGAGGTGGCGGCCCTGGCGACGCCGTCGATCTCGTGGCCGACCCTGGTGAAGCCGTCCTGCACGCGGGCGATGATGCTCTCGATTTGCGCGGCGCCTTCGCCGGCATTCTTGGCCCGGACCGAGGCTTCGCCGCTTTCGCCGATCAGATTGCCGACCTGGCTATCCAGGCCGCGAACCGTGTCGCCGATCTGGCTGGTGGCCTGACGCGTGGCCTCCGCAAGACTCTTCACTTCGTTCGCCACCACCGCGAAACCTCGTCCGGCGCTGCCTGCACGGGCGGCTTCGATGGTCGCGTTCAGCGCCAGCAGATTGGTCTGCTTGGCGATCGCCTCGATCGCCCTCGACACGTTACCCACCTCCGACAGCGCGGAGGAGACCGCACCGAGCCGTGTTTCGATGCGGCCGACCGCTTCGATCAATTCGGCGATATGGCTGACCGCGGTTTCCACCGCGGCGCGCGATTGGGTGATTTCGCCGACCGCGGCCGACGTCGCCGATTGCACCGAGCGCGAAGCCGTGGCGATATCGTGATTGGCGGCGACCATGGTCTTGGCAGTGGTCTGCAGATGGCCGAACCGCTCGGACTGGACGGAAACGCGGCTTGCGACTTCCTGGACGTTGCCCGCGACATCGGCGAGCTCGACGCCCAGCCCGCCGATCTTGCTGGCAAGCTGGTCGACCAGACGCTCGGCCGGCGAGACGGTGGCGGCAACGTTTTCCAATTTTGTGGCTTGTGCGAGCGACATCGCTGCGCCCCTCCCGGAATGTGAATTGATGACCAATTCCCTGTTTTCAAATGCGCGGTGGTTGTTCAAAGCTTGTACGCCGTCCGGAAACCGCCCCAGTGACGTCCCCTGACGCGGACCGGCACGTCGATCTCGCGCATCATCACGGTGTTGCCGTTGCCCATGTCGCGCGCGTAGCTCTGGATCAGATAGGCGCGCTGGTTGCGGCCGGCGGCCAGCCCTGCGGGATCGTTGAAGATGCGGCGGTTGCGGCTGTTGGCGGTGTTCCAGGCGACGTCGCCTTGCCGTTGCGGATGGGAATAGATCTTGTTGTGCACCGGCAGATAGCCGTTGCGGTCGATCATGACGCAGAACGCCATGCGCGGGTCCTTGGCCAGGAAGGCTTCCTGGAACGACGGCAGCGCGCGATCGGCCCAGTCGAGAATCCTGCTGCGATGCTGCTGCGGATTGGTGCCGGGTATCTCGACATAGTCGGTATCGAACATGTCGTCGATCGCGATCGCGCCGGTCGCGACCGCGTCTTCGAACATCTTGGTCAGCGCGGTTCCGGCTTCCATGGCGCGGGCCACGCAGTCGGTGTTTTCCTCATGGATCGACCACAATTTGTCTTCGATCTTCTCGGCGAGCTCGGCATTCATCGATTCGAACCGCGCCCTCGCGCCGGCCTTGGAATGCTCGCCCACGCGAACTCGGCAGGCGCCGATGTCCCGCAGCGTGGCGTTGAGACACTCGCCCGATGGCAGGCCGGCCGCACGCGGTCCCGAGATCAGGATGCCGTCCATCGAGATTTCATAGACCGGCGCATCGATCGTTCCGCGCGCGGTCTTGATCGCGATCGTGAGATGGCAGGGCAGCCGTTCGTCCTTGCGACGCGCCTCGCTTCCGTCCCGGCGCAGCAGCATCTCGCAGCGCGACTTCAGCTTCTGCGCAAATTGGGTCACGGCCTGGCCGGCGCTGGCGACGCTCTCGCCATGGGTCTCGGCCGCCTTGGTCGCCTGATCGATCTCGTTGGCGCTGTCGCCGACCGCGACGATGAAATGCGAGGCCTGCGCGGCGTTGTCGGACATGTCGCGGGTGGTCTGGTTCTGCTCCGCGACAGCGCCGTTGACGTTCTCGAATACCGGCCGGATGGCCTCGATCGCCTGCGAAATCCGATGCACGGCATCGGCCGATCCCGCGGTGTCGCGCTGCAGCGCCTCGATCTTCTTGGTGATTTCCGCGGTGGCGTCTTGGGTCTGCACCGCGAGTGCCTTGACCTCGGTCGCGACCACGGCGAAGCCGCGTCCGGCTTCGCCCGCGCGCGCGGCCTCGATGGTCGAGTTCAGCGCCAACAGCGTGGTTTGCCGCGCGATCTGCGCGATCAAATTCACGACATGGCCGATCGCGTCCGACGACTCCCGCAACCGATCGACATTGGCGCGGGCTTCCGCCGCCGCGGCGCTGGCGAGATCGGTGAGCTTGCTGGCGTCGTGCACCTGCGTGGTGATCCCCTCCGCCGATTGGGTGAACTTCTCCGCCGCCTGCGTAAAGGTCGTGGCCGTGCTCTGGGCCGCGCTGGCCTGCCTCGTGAGCGCGTCGGTGCGTTGGCGGATGGCGGAAAGCGTCTTGGCCGCGGCGTCGGCCCCTCCGGCAACCGATCGGGCGGCGCGCTCCAGCCGGCGGATCATGCCGCCGATTTCAAGGTCGAGCAGTTCCAGGATTTCCTTGGCGGAATCGTGCTCCGGGGCGGCCGAATCCACGCCAGTCGTCGGCAAGGCTGCCGGTTCAAGCGCGGGCGCAACCGGTTCCAGCCCTCGTTTCCTGAACAGAGCGAACGCCATGGGTTCCTCGATGACAATCGGCAGTTGAGGGATTCATCCTTGCACTTACGCGTGAAGTCATGGTTAAAAATTACCTGCCGTTCCGGACAGCGCCACGCCGCAAAGCTCCGGAATGGTTACCAACTCTTTGATTTTGCGCGTGACGCGGCCTATAACGCCGCGCTTTCCGCTTCCGTGGACCCCTTAGAAATCTGAAGAGACCCCCGTATGGCTGGCCATTCCCAGTTCAAGAACATCATGCACCGCAAGGGCAGGCAGGATGCCCAGAAGTCGAAACTGTTCGGCAAGCTGGCCCGGGAAATCACGGTCGCTGCCAAATTGGGCACGCCGGACCCGGCGATGAATCCGCGGCTCCGCGCCGCCATCGTCGCGGCGCGGCAGGAGAACATGCCGAAGGACAATATCGAGCGCGCCATCAAGAAGGCGCTCGGCGGCGAGGGCGACAATTATGACGAAATCCGCTACGAAGGCTATGGCCCGGGCGGCGTCGCCATCATCGTCGAGGCGCTGACCGACAACCGCAACCGCGCGGCGTCCGACATCCGCTCCTACTTCACCAAGTCGGGCGGCAATCTCGGCGAAACCGGCTCGGTCGCCTTCATGTTCGATCGCACCGGCATCATCGAATATGATTCCGCGGCCGCGTCCGACGACGCGATGCTGGACGCGGCGATCGAGGCCGGCGCGGACGACGTGATTTCGAGCGAGAACGGCCATGAGGTCTATGCCTCGCAGGAAAGTCTCCGCGAGGTGGCCAAGGCGCTGGAAGCCAAATTCGGCGAACCGCGCAAGGCGGCGTTGACCTGGAAGCCGCAGAATACCGTGACGGTGGACGACGAGACCGGCGAAAAACTGTTGAAACTGATGGACTTGCTGAACGATCACGACGACGTGCAGAACGTGTTCGCCAATTTCGAGATTTCCGACGCGCTGGTCGCGAAAATGGGCGGATAGGCCTCTGGCGCCATATTGGCTTGTCGTCGCCCGCAAAGGCGAGCGATCCAGTATCCCGCGAATTCGCGATTCATCGCAGCCGCTTCGGCGTGCTGGATCCCCGCTTTCGCGGGGATGACGTTCTGTTTCTGTTTCGTCTGCCGGTGCCACGCGTTAACACTTCGGCATGACATCGCCGCCGATTCGCCCCTCGCTCCGCATCCTTGGCATTGACCCTGGCCTGCGCCGCACCGGCTGGGGGGTGATCGAAATCGACGGCAATCGCCTGATCTTCGTCGGCTGTGGTTCGGTGGAACCGCCGGAGGGGCTGCCGCTGGCAAGCCGGCTGTTGGCGATCCATGAGGGGCTCGCCGCCGTGCTCGGCGACTTCAAGCCGGTCGAGGCCGCCGTCGAGCAGACCTTCGTCAACAAGGACGGCGTCGCCACGCTCAAGCTCGGGCAGGCGCGCGGCGTCGCCATGCTGGCGCCTGCGATGTTCGGCATCGCGGTGTCGGAATATGCGCCGAACCAGGTGAAGAAGACCGTGGTCGGCGCCGGCCACGCCGACAAGAACCAGGTCCTGATGATGCTGAAGATCCTGCTGCCCAAGGCCGAGCCGAAATCGCCTGACGCGGCCGATGCGCTCGCGATCGCCATCACCCACGCGCATCATCGCCAGAGCGCCGCGCTGCGGCTGAGAGTGGTCGGGATATGATCGGCAAGTTGAAGGGCCTGATCGATTCCTATGGCGAGGATTTCGTCATCCTCGATGTCGGCGGCGTCGGTTATCAAGTGCACTGCTCGGCGCGCACCCTGCAGGCGCTGCCTTCGCCGGGCGAAGCCGCCGTGCTTTCGATCGAGACTTATGTGCGCGAGGACCAGATCAAGCTGTTCGGTTTTCGGAGCGATGTCGAGCGCGAATGGTTTCGCCTGCTGCAGACCGTGCAGGGCGTCGGCGCCAAGGTCGCGCTCGCGGTGCTTGGCACGCTGCCGCCGGCCGAGCTTGCCAACGCGATCGCGCTGCGCGACAAGGCCTCCGTCGCGCGCACGCCCGGCGTTGGGCCGAAGGTCGCCGAACGCATCGTCACCGAGTTGAAGGACAAGGCGCCGCAATTCGCCAATGTCGATCCGGCCGTGGTCAGCCTGTCCGGCGCGCTCGACGATCAGCGCGCGCCGCGCCCGGTGACGGATGCGATCTCCGCGCTGGTCAATCTCGGCTACGGCCAGCCGCAGGCCGCCGCCGCGATCGCCGCGGCCTCGCGCAGCGCGGGCGAAAAGGCCGAGACGGCGCAACTCATTCGGCTCGGGTTGAAGGAACTGGCGAAGTGAGCTCTGGTGTTCAGCCCGTAGGGTGGCCAAAGCGAAGCGTGCCCACCATTCGACACAGCGATCGGAGAGATGGTGGGCACGGCGCCGAGAGCGCCTTTGCCCACCCTGCGATCATCAAGGATCTGGCGAAGTGACCCCGCCGTCCCGCATCGTCACACCCGAACGCCGCAACGAGGATGCGCCCGACACCGCATTGCGCCCGCAGGTGCTGTCGGAATTCGTCGGTCAGGCGCAGGCGCGCAAGAATCTCTCGATCTTCATCGAGGCGGCGCGCAAGCGCGGCGAGGCGCTCGATCATGTGCTGTTCGTTGGTCCTCCAGGGCTCGGCAAGACTACGCTGGCGCAGATCGTGGCGCGTGAGCTTGGCGTCGGCTTCCGCGCCACCTCGGGGCCGGTGATCGCCAAGGCCGGCGATCTCGCCGCGCTTCTGACCAATCTCGAAGAGCGAGACGTCCTGTTCATCGACGAGATCCATCGCCTGAGCCCGGCGGTGGAGGAAGTGCTCTATCCCGCGATGGAGGATTTTCAGCTTGATCTGATCATCGGCGAGGGGCCGGCCGCGCGCTCGGTCAAGATCGAACTTGCGAAATTCACCCTGGTCGGCGCCACCACGCGCGCAGGCCTCTTGACCAATCCGCTGCGCGACCGCTTCGGCATTCCGGTGCGGCTGAATTTCTACACCGAGGAAGAACTCGAACAGATCGTCACCCGCGGTGCCCGCGTGCTGAAGATCGGCATGACGCCGGACGGCGCCAACGAGATCGCGCGCCGCGCCCGCGGCACGCCGCGCATCGCCGGACGATTGCTGCGCCGGGTCCGGGATTTTGCCTCCGCGGCGGACGCCGCCTCGATCAACCGCAAGATTGCCGACCACGCGCTGAGCGCGCTCGAGGTCGATGCCGCGGGCCTCGATGCCATGGACCGGCGCTATCTCTCCACCATCGCGATGAATTACGGCGGCGGCCCGGTCGGCGTGGAAACCATGGCGGCGGCATTGTCGGAGCCGCGCGATGCGATCGAGGACATCATCGAGCCGTTCTTGATCCAGTGCGGCTACCTGCAGCGCACCCCGCGCGGAAGGCTGTTGACCTCGCACGCGTTCCGTCACCTCGGCCTCGCCGAGCCCGCGCGCGATCCGGCGCAGTTCGGATTGTTCGGGAACGGGGGTGAAGACGAGCCATCGTAATTCCGCTTCAATCCCGGGCCATGAATGGCCTACAGCACGATCGACCATTCATGATTTCGCGACGCCATTTTTTACGCTTCTTTGCCGGGCTCGGCGCTTTCAGCGCTTCAACCACGGCATACGGGTTCGGCGTCGAGCCGGTGCTGCGGCTTCGCGTTGCGCGCTATGATATCCTGCCGCCGCAATGGCCGGCCGATTTCCATCTCAAGATAGCCGTCATCGCCGACCTTCACGCCTGCGACCCCTGGATGTCGCTCGAACACATTGAAGCGATCGTCGAGCGCACCAATGGGCTCGATGCGGATATCATCGTCATGCTCGGCGACTACGTGGCCGGACATCGCCATGTGACGCGTCATATTCCGGCCGGCGAATGGGCGCCGGTGCTTGCCCGGCTAAAGCTCCGCTCGGCGTGCATGCGATCCTCGGCAATCACGACTGGTGGGAAGACAAGGCGGTGCAGCGGGAAGGCCGCGGGCTGACCGTCGCCCGGCGCGCGCTCGAAGCCGTCGGCATTCCGGTTTACGAAAACGATGCCAGGCGCCTGACCAAAGCCGGCCGGCCGTTCTGGCTCGCCGGGCTCGGCGATCAACTGGCCTATTTTCCCGCGCGGCGGTTCCGACCCGTCAGCCGCATTGGCGTCGACGATCTGGCGGCGACGCTGGCGAAGGTGACGGATGATGCGCCGGTCGTCCTCCTGGCGCATGAACCCGACGTCGCGGTGCGGGTGCCGGCGCGGGTTGCGTTGCAGCTCTCGGGGCATACCTATGGCGGTCAGGTCAGGCTGTTCGGCTGGTCGCCGGTGGTGCCCTCGCGTTACGGCGACAAATTCGCGTATGGACACACGCGGACCAACTGCGACGTCGTCGTCTCCGGCGGTCTCGGATGCAGCATCGTGCCGTTCCGCCTCGGCGTCCCGCCCGAGATCGTGCTGGTGACGCTGGGCGGGACAGCTCCGGCTATTTCATAGGTCCCCAGAAGCAGCTACGCCTGCGTGTAGCGTCACCGCACATGATCCGAGCTTCAGGGCAGAGCGGGGCATAGAAATGTGCATCAGATGATGCTATATTTAGTGTATTGGAGAAAATCAGATGCGTACCACGGTAGCTCTCGACGACGAATTGCTTGCCCGGGCTGAGCAATTGACAAATGTCCACGAAAAGTCGGCCCTTCTTCGTGAGGCACTCAAGGCGCTGATCGAACGTGAAGCGGCCCGTCGGCTTGCGCGGCTTGGTGGCACCGAACCTCAGCTTCGCCAGATCCCGCGCCGGCGGCCCCGTTGATCCTGGTCGACTCCTCAATCTGGGTCGATCACCTCCGCAGCAAAGATGTTAGCTTGGCGCGACTCCTTGACGATCGGCAAGTATCCATACATCCGTTTGTCGTCGGCGAACTTGCGGTAGGCATCTCTTGGCTGCCGTGAGTCTGACGCCTGAAACTTCGTTGTGGTCGAAAGACAAGCGATTAGTCACGGCTGCAGAACGTTTGGCTCTTTCAGTCCGGTCTTGATGTCATGGAACAAATCGCCCATCTCGACGGCGCGATCCGCGACGGCCGCCATCACATGCAGATCCGGGTCTATTACGAAGACACCGATTTTTCCGGCATAATATACCATGCGAACTATCTGCGCTTCATGGAGCGCGGACGCACCAATCATCTGCGGCTGATGGGCGCCGAGCAGCACGCGCTGTTTGCGGAAGCGCAGGCGGAAACACCTGGCTTTGCCTTCGTGGTACGCGCGATGCAGATCGATTTCCTCAAGCCTGCGCGCATGGATGAGGTGCTCGAGGTGGTGACGTGGCCGGTCGCGGTGAAGGGCGCTTCGATCATGCTGGCGCAGGAGGTGCGGCGCGGCGGCGACGTGCTGGTGAAAGCGCAGGTGCGCGTCGCCTTTGTCAGCGAGGGGCGGGCGCAGCCGATCCCGAAGGCGCTGCGGGCGCTACTGAAGGCCGATCAGGTCCAGCAGTCGGGCGAATAGACGACCCGGCTATCGACTCGCCCGAGGGCGGCGGTACATTCCCGGCCGTATCAATAATTCGAGGCCATCATGTCGCGTCCGCCGCTGCCGCCGTTCACGAGAGAGACCGCCACCCAGAAAGCCCGCATGGCCGAAGATGCCTGGAATTCACGCGACCCCGAACGCGTGGCGTTGGCCTACACCGAGGACAGCCGCTGGCGTAACCGTTCGGAATTTTTCCAGGGCCGCGCTGCGATCGTCACGTTCCTCACCCGCAAATGGGAGAAGGAACTCGACTATCGCCTGATCAAGGACCTCTGGGCATTCGACGGCAATCACATCGCGGTGCGATTTCAATACGAGTGGCATGACGCCGGCGGGCAGTGGCATCGCTCCTATGGCAACGAGCAATGGGAGTTCGACGAGCACGGCCTGATGCGCCGCCGCGAAGCCAGCATCAACGATGTCGCGATCGCCGAAAAAGACCGCCGCTTTCACTGGGCAGCACCGGGGCCGCGGCCGGCGGATGTGCCGGGGCTGGGGGAGAGGCCGTTTTGAGATGTCGCACCGCTGTCGTCCCGGCCCTGAGCCGGGACCCATAACCACGGATGTCGATGGTGTTCGATGGCGTTAGCCACAACGGCTTATCGATAGATTCCGCGGTATGGGTCCCCGCGTTCGCGGGGACGACTCGTTGTGAGGTCGTGTCTACGCCGCCGCCTTTTGCCGTGCGAGTTCGGCCTGGTACAGCTTGAACTCCTCGGCGACCGCTTTGGCGATGCTGGGCCGCGCCCGCAGTCGCTCGTAATAGGCTTTCACATTGGGCCATTTCGAAAGCTCGATCGGCGGTGTGGCCATGGTCCAGTTGATGACAGT
>Ga0137412_10002190_pt1 | contig 15413 bp, 12 predicted proteins | sample CZODoug2_1_16fun_FD_122160 | JGI IMG/M metagenome (GOLD analysis project Ga0137412, IMG submission 122160) | Vadose zone soil fungal communities from Angelo Coast Range Reserve, California, USA - CZODoug2_1_16fungal (Hybrid Assembly) | ecosystem: Environmental > Terrestrial > Soil > Vadose zone...
ACGGCATCTGCGTCGATGTCAGTAAGAGTGCGGGAAGAGTCCTGTAAAATCAAGCCTAAAGCGACACTTTTTCGTCCAGTTTCTATGCTGGGGCCCCGATAGACATCGAATACCCGCAGCTCGCTCAATAGACCTGACGCGCTAACAGTAACATTTTCCTGCAAAACTGCGAGGGGGATGCTTTCATCGACCACGATGGACAAGTCCCTCCGGACACTCGGAAACTTCGATATCTTATGCCATTTCAATACTTTAGAACGAAATGCTGATTTAATTTCTAGTTCAAATAAAAATGCGGTCGCCGGCAAATAGAGTGCTTTCTGCACTTGAGGATGAATCTCTCCAATCCAGCCGATTGGCTTGTCGTCGCGGTAAATTCGCGCCGCGCGGCCGGGCCGCAATACGGACAGTGAATCCGGTTCGAATGTGATCCCGGCCTCCTCCCCGGTCAGCGTCAATGCTTCGAGCACATCGCCCTTCACATCGTAAAAGTCCACGGGTTCGCTCTGACTGCCCCACTGCTGCGGCCAGCGCGTGCCCGTTGCAATGCCGGCCAGGGTTTCGATTTCCTGCAACTCCTGACTTTGTGCATTTTTCGAAACGTTGAACTTGTTGCCGATCTCGAATAGCCGCACCCGGGTTTGCTGCCTTCTCAAGTTTTCGCGGCAGGCATGGATAAGCCCGGGCCACAGTGACACGCGCATCTCGCTCAAATCGGCCGAAATGGGATTCGCAAGCTTCAGTGTCGGCGTGTCCGGAAATAGTTGTTGCTGCATGAGAGGATCGACAAAGGCGTAGCTGATGATTTCGCGATAGCCTCGGTCCGCCATCGCCGCCAGAATGCGCTCGTTCGATACGCGCGCTTCAGTCGCGGTGCCTGGTATCTGCTGCGCGATCGAGTGAACCTCCGGGATGCTGTCGAAGCCCCTAAGCCGGGCGACTTCCTCGATGAGATCCGCTTCGATTCGAATATCGAAGCGATGCGCGGGCTTGCGCACGCGCCAACCGTCAGGTGTGGTTTCGACAGCCTCGCTGATCGCTCCCAAGACTGCCCGCACTTCGTCGTCGGGCACAGGCGCGCCCAGCATTCGCGTCACGCGATCGCGGCGCAACGGCACCCATGTCTCATCGTGTGCGCTTGCAGCGCCTCGCGTCACTTGTACCGGTCCCGGCGCGCCGCCAACACAGGCTTGCAGCAGCGCCGTTGCCCGCTCGATGGCAATCGCCGGCAAAGTGGGATCCACGCCGCGCTCGAAACGTTGCGCAGCATCCGTGAAAAGCCCCAACCGGCGCGCGCGTCCCGAAACAGCATCCGGTATGAAATGAGCTGACTCCAACAGCACGTCGGTGGTGGAGTCGGAAATGGCGGTACGCCGCCCTCCCATGATCCCCGCCAGGCCGATCGCGCCGCTCGCATCCGCGATGACCAAGACTTCAGGATCGAGTTCGTACTCCTTGTCGTCCAGCAGTGTGATGCGCTCCCGAGGTGCAGCCGCGCGTACCGAAATGCCTTTTGCCAGTTTCGCCACATCGTAGGCATGCATGGGTTGTCCCAACTCGGTCATGACGTAGTTGGTGACATCGACGATAGCGGAAATGCTGTTGATACCAACGCGGCGCAAACGCTCGCGCAGCCACTCGGGAGACTGCGCGTTCGGCCTCACGCCGCGAATCACACGAGACGCAAATACCGGGCATCCCGGCGATTCGAGCGACACCGGGAAAACGACCGCTTGATTGCTGCCGATGGGGGCAACCGAGTACTGGATGTAGCGCCGCTCTCGAGCCGCACTGTAGTCGCGGGCGATGCCGAACACGCTCATGCAATCGCCACGATTCGGCGTCGCATTCACGTCCAACACGCAGTCATCCAGATCCAGCGCCTCACGCACGTTTTGATTCAGCGGCAGTGAGTCATCAAGTTCCATGATGCCGTCGTGCTCGTCGCCAAGGCCCAGTTCACGCGCCGAGCACAACATGCCGTTGGATTCCTGGCCGCGCAGCGTGGCACGCTCGATGAGCACATCGTTCGGCAACCGGGCGCCCACCGTGGCGACGGCCACTTTGAGACCCGCGCGGACATTCTTTGCGCCGCACACGATCTGCAGTCGATTCTCACCGTCAGTGGTCACCTGGCAAAGCGATAGTTTTTCGGCATCCGGATGGCGGCCGGCTTCCAGCACCTGCCCCACGACGACGCCGGAAAAGGGCGGCACTACTACGCCCACGGACTCGACTTCCAGGCCGGCCATGGTGAGCTGCGCGGCCAGCTCTTGGGGCGATGCGCTGATGGACGCAAATTCCTTCAGCCAGTGATAAGTCACTTTCATATCCGGCGCGCGCTCACGGAAACTGCTTGAGGAATTGCAGGTCGTTCTCGAAGAACAAGCGCAGGTCATCGACGCCATAGCGCAGCATGGCGAGGCGATCGATTCCCATGCCGAAGGCATAGCCCTGCCACTTTTCGCTGTCGATGCCCGCCGCCACCAGAACATTGGGGTGAATCATCCCGCAGCCCAAGATCTCGAGCCAACCCGTGTGCTTGCAAACCCGGCACCCCTTGCCGTCGCAGAACACACACTCGATATCCGCTTCAGCGGAAGGCTCGGTGAACGGAAAATACGAAGGCCGCAGCCGCATCCCCAACGGCCGTTCGAAGAACTGCTCGAAGAAGGTGTGCAGCATTGCCTTCAAGTTCGCGAAACTGACGCGCTCGCCGATCACCATGCCTTCGACTTGATGAAACATGGGCGTATGCGTCATGTCCGAATCGATGCGATAAACGCGGCCCGGGGCGATGATGGCCAAGGGAGGCGGTTGGGAACGCATGGTTCGAATCTGCACCGGTGAGGTATGCGTGCGCAGCAACCTGCCGTCGGGGAAGTAGAACGTGTCATGCATGGCGCGCGCGGGATGATTCCGCGGGATATTGAGCGCTTCAAAATTATGGAAGTCATCTTCGACCTCCGGCCCAGACACCACGCTGAACCCGGCTTGGGCAAAGATTTGCTCTATCCTCAGGCGCGTGCGCGTGACGGGGTGCACGCTGCCCATATCCGGGCCGCGGCCCGGCAAGGTGACATCAATCGCCCCTTTGGCCAGTTCCCTCTGCATGGCTGCCTGCTCGAGGCGGATACGATGCATCTCAAGCGCGGCATGAATGGCCGCCTTGGCATCGTTGATTCGCTGGCCCGCCGCGGGACGTTCGGAGGCCGAGAGCGCCCCTAAGCCCTTAAGCTGCTCGGTGAGAAGCCCTTTCTTGCCGAGCAGACGCACGCGAACCTCGTCCAACGAACTTAAGTCCATCGACGCGTCCACATCGGCGAGCGCTTGGTTCACAAGCGCCGACAAGGATTCCGCTGCGCCCACGACCTTACGCCGCGAGGCTGGCTTTGGCCTTTTCCGCGATTGCCGTAAAGGCCGGCATGTCGTGCATCGCCAAATCCGCAAGCACCTTGCGGTCGATGGCCAGACCTGCCTTGTTCAGCCCGTCGATGAGCGTGCTGTAGGTCATGCCGCAAAGGCGGGATGCCGCGTTGATGCGCGTGATCCACAATGCGCGGTACTCACGTTTCTTCTCGCGCCGGCCGCGATATGCATACTGGCCGGCCTTGATGACCGCCTGCTTGGCGGTGCGAAAGACCTTGCGGCGGGCATTGAAATAGCCTTTCGCTTTCTTGAGAATTTTCTTGTGCCGCCGACCCGCGACGACACCGCGTTTAACTCGTGCCATATTTTATCTCCTGACTCTTTAAGCGTTCGGCAAACATTGTCTGATGCGCTTCACGTCAGACTCGCTGACGTGCATTTCGCGGCGCAGCTGGCGCTTACGCTTGCTCGGCTTTTTCGTCAGGATATGACGACGGTGGGACTGACCGCGTTTGAAGCCATTCGCTGTTTTGCGAAAACGCTTCGCCGCAGCCCGTTTAGTTTTCAACTTGGGCATGATCGACTCCTAATTTATAGCCCTGCTCACAGGCACTCCAGCAAAGAATCGGTATCCTTTGAAAGACTGCCGCTACAGGCGGGGTGGCAAACTTTTTTAAGGTCTGCCGCTCACTTCTTTTTGGGCCCGAACACCATGATCATCTGCTTGCCTTCCATCAGCGGGTTCTGCTCCACCACCGAATACGGTGCGAGGTCTTCAGAGATCCGCGTGAGTAGTCGTCTGCCGATGTCCTGGTGCACGAGCTCACGGCCGCGGTAACGCAACGTCACCTTGGCCTTATCACCCTCGGTCAGGAAGCGAATGATGCTACGCAGTTTGACCTGGTAGTCCGCCTCTTCCGTCCCGGGACGAAACTTTACTTCCTTGACTTGAATCTGCTTCTGCTTACGCTTCGCCGCGTGCGCCTTCTTGTTTTGTTCGAACAAGAATTTGCCGAAATCCATGACTCGAACCACCGGCGGTTCCGCCATCGGCGAGACCTCTACCAGGTCCAGAGTCTGTGAGAGGGCCATCTGCAGCGCTTCCGCGCGTGTCATGACCCCTGCTTGGCTCCCATCGGCTGCGATCACTCGCACCGATGGTGCGGAGATCTCCTCATTGCGTCTGACCCGCTTCGACGTTGCGATACACGATCCTCCTAAACAAGACGGCCGCGGCCCGCGACCTCATCGCGAAGCAAGGCATAGAGCTTCTCGAGCTCCATGGTGCCTAGGTCTTCGCCAGCGCGCGTGCGTACGGACAGGGTGCGTCCCTCGACTTCCCGCTCACCCGCGACCAGAAGGAAAGGAACACGCTTAATTGTGTGCTCGCGGATTTTAAAGCCTACCTTCTCATACCTCAAGTCCGTTTCTACTCGAAGCCCCTGATTTTTCAGGTTTTCCGCGACTTCGAGGCAATATTTGTCCTGGTGGTTGGTAATTCCCATGACCACGGCCTGTACCGGGGCCAGCCAAGTGGGCAATTTGCCGGCATGATGCTCGATCAAAATCCCGATAAAGCGCTCCAAGGACCCGAACATCGCCCGATGCAGCATGACCGGCGTGTGCTTATGGCTGTCTTCGCCGATGTAACTCGCCCCTAGGCGCCCCGGGAGATTGAAGTCCACCTGCAGGGTCCCGCATTGCCAATCGCGCCCTATGGCGTCCCTTAGAACGAATTCCAGCTTCGGCCCGTAGAAGGCCCCTTCCCCGGGGTTCAGCGCGGTCTCGATGCCCGCAGCCGCCGAGGCGTGCCGCAAAGCCATCTCGGCGCTATCCCAAATTTCATCCGAACCCACCCTCCTGGCAGGTCGATCCGAAAACTTGATGCGCACATCGTCGAAGCCGAAATCCCGATAAATGCTCAAGATCAGTTCGGTGACTTTCACCGCCTCGGCGGTGAGCTGGTCCGGCGTGCAAAAGATGTGGGCATCGTCTTGTGTGAAGGCACGCACTCGCATCAATCCATGCAACGCGCCGGAGGGTTCGTAGCGATGCACCTTGCCGAATTCGGCAAAGCGCAGCGGCAGTTCTCGATAGCTGCGCAAGCCTTGTCTGAAGACCTGAATATGCCCTGGGCAATTCATCGGCTTGATGGCAAAGGTGCGTTCATCCGGCGTGGTCGTCATGTACATGTTTTCGCCGAAAGTCTCGATATGACCCGACTTGACCCACAGCTCCCGGTCCATGATTTCGGGCGTATTGACCTCTTGGAATCCGGCCGCGTTCTGCCGCTCGCGCATGTAGGCAATGAGCTGCTGGAAAAGCGCCCAACCCTTGGGATGCCAAAACACCGCGCCCGGCGCTTCTTCCTGCAAATGGAACAGGTCCAGCTCCTTGCCGATGCGCCGATGATCGCGCTTCTCTGCCTCCTCCAGCCGAGTCAGGTACTCCTTGAGCTGCTTCTCGTTGGCCCAGGCGGTGCCGTAAATTCGCTGCAGCATTTCGTTCTGCGAATCGCCGCGCCAATAGGCGCCCGCAACCTTCATGAGCTTAAACGCCTTGAGTTTGCCGGTGCTCGGAACATGCGGCCCGCGGCACAGATCCTCCCACTCGCCCTGCCCGTACAGGCTGATGGATTCGCCCTGCGGGATGGCGGCAATGATCTCCGCCTTGTAGTGCTCGCCTATCTTCTTGAAGTGCGCAATCGCCTCATCGCGAGGCAGCACCCGCCGGTGCACGGGCAAGTCCTTGGCGGAAATCTCGGCCATGCGCTTTTCGATCGACGCCAAATCCTCGGTCGAGAAGGGGCGCTTATAAGCGAAATCGTAGTAAAAGCCGTTCTCGATCACCGGGCCGATCGTGACCTGCGCGTCGGGAAACAGCTCTTGCACGGCATTGGCCAAAAGATGGGCGGTGGAGTGCCTGATGATCTCCAGCCCCTCCGGGTCCTTGTCCGTCACGATGCTCAACGTAGCGTCCCGATCGATCGACGCCGAGGTGTCGACCAAGGCACCATTGACTTTGCCGGCCAGCGCGGCTTTCGCCAGCCCTGGGCCGATACTGGCCGCCACCTCCGCCACGGAAACCGGGTGGTCGAAATGTTTTTGGCTACCGTCGGGAAGTGTAATCGCTGGCATAGAAGACATCACAATCTTAAGGGCCCGGCCCCTACTCTCAAGGGATGGTGCGCGCTAGTGGGATCGAACCACTGACCCCCACCATGTCAAGGTGATGCTCTACCGCTGAGCTAAGCGCGCCCGAAGGGCGCGAAAGATACCGGATTCGTGGTCGCCAATAAAGCGAAACTCGTCGAAGGCGCGAAAAATCACCCTTTTGGGGGCACGCTTAAGGGTTTGGCCGCGTAGCGGAATTGGATATCGCCGAGCGTCACGATGTCCCCGTCGTTCAAGACCTGCCGAGTCACCCTGCGGCCGTTCAAGATCACGCCATTGGTGCTATTGAGATCTTCAATGATGGCCTCGCGCGTTCCGGCCAGAATCAGCGCATGGTGGCGACTGACCGAGGTGGAATCGATGTGCAGTTCGCAACCCGCGGCGCGTCCGATGCGGGTACGTCGGCCCAGGGTATGGCTGATGCTTCTATCGCCATCGATTCTGATCAACTCGGGCGCCCACTCCGGAGCTGCGGCTGCGCCCATCCCGGGCGCGGATACCGATCCCAATCTCTCCATGCTGGTTTGGATCCTTCCCAAGACGTTGGCATTGTTGCTCTCACTGCGCTCCAGCCGACGGATGAGGAATTCGCGCTCTTCTAGCGCACCGCGCGTCCGCTCGAGTGCCGCTCGCAATTTATCGGCTTCTTCGGTCAGTTCCGCGATAACGCCGGCTTTCAGCGCAAGATCTTCTTTCAAGCGCTTCACATCGCCTTCGATCGACTCGATGGGCCGCCGCGCTTCTTGCAAATGCGCCATGAGAACCGCCATTTCCTGATCGTGCGTCTCTGCGTCGGCTTCGAGTTCCGCAATCTTGGCAGCGTACTCAGACTGCATCTGCGTGATGCGCTGCATGCCGCCGCTGGAGGCCGCCTGGACTTCCGCAAGCGCTCGATCGCGAACGGCAAGCTCGGCGGCGAGGCGAACCTTCTCAGTCTCTGCCGAAGAGAGTCTGGCAACCCACTCGACACGCTGTTGTTCTGCCTGCGCCAGATCCTTCGTCATTTTAGCGGCCGCAATCGCCTGCGCTGCGGCGGTGCTCTGCAATTTGTCGATCGTGGCGCTATGCGCGGCAATCGTGGCTTCCAGACCCGCCAATTGTCCTTGGAACCGGTCGCGCTCGTTGGTCAGTGCTTCACGTCCCGCATCGGCGGCGCCCACCCTCGCATCCATATCGCGAAACAAATTCTGGTCGAAACCACTGCGCCAGTCTCGCGTCCGCAGCAATTCAAAATAGGAGGCCGCTTGGATCTTTGACAACGCCAGATCCGAACGTGCGGCATTGAGGTGGGATTCGCCGCGCTTGAGCTGAGCGCTCAAAGCGCTCACCTTGTCCTGGCTGGACTCGAGTTCCGCCGACGCCGTGGTCAGCTGGCCGCGAACGGAGAGCAACTCCTGTTCCAGTTGCGAGCTGCTCTTGGCGCGCGCTTCAAGCGCAGGCAACATCCTGGCATGCTCAGCCTGCAATGCGGAAAGCTGTGAATCTCGCTCGCCTAACGAGTGCAGCACTTGAACAATCGTGGCATCGCGGGCCGCGAGGGAATCGCGCAATGTCCGCGCCTCAGCTTGGTAGCGCTCCGACTCACGCGATGCCTCTTCGGCGCGAGAGCGCGCGGCCTCGACCGAGCCGCTCTTCTCGGTCAGGGTCCTCTCCATTTCCCGCAGGCGGACTTGTTCGGATTCGAGAGTGGTTCGAACCGCAGCCAAATCCCTTTCCGCTGCATTGGCGCGGGCGCCGGCTGCCGCCTCGGCATCACGCGTACGCTCGTAGGAACGGGTCAGCGCGTCGTAGTCGGCGGATTGCCGCGCAATGCGTTCCTCGACGGAGCGCACACTCTCAGCCAACGACGGCAAATCGATAGGCGAAGGCCGAATGAAGTCGGTCTGTGCGCTGCCCACGACCAGAGATGCGCCCGGCGCGGTCGCGCGATCCATTTGAACGGCATCATCAGCAACGTCGGCATCGAAGAACACGCCCTCGAGGATCGGGAGCCTGTCGGTTTTGTCGAGATCCATCTCTTGGGACTGACCGTTTTCCACTGCCATATTGCTTACCCTGCCCGGCTGTTCGGCAAGCCAAATGCCGAAGCCCGAAGCTTTTGAATTTGATCGCGCACTCGCGCGGCCTGTTCGAACTCGAGATTGCGGGCCAACTTGGTCATTTCGGCCTCGAGCTTCTTGATCCGCTTCACGGCCTGTTCAGGCGCCAACATCGCAACGTCGGCGTCCGATCCGTAGCGCTCGTCTTGTACATCGCGCGCGCCTTCCATGACATCAGCAACGGCTTTCACAATGCTGCGCGGGGTAATGCCATGCTCAGTGTTGAACTGAATCTGCTTATTGCGGCGGCGGTCGGTTTCCGCGATGGCGCGTTCGATCGAGCCCGTGCGCACATCCGCATACAGGATTGCCTTGCCCTGCAAGTTGCGCGCTGCGCGCCCGATGGTCTGAATCAACGAGCCTTCAGATCGCAAGAAGCCTTCCTTGTCCGCGTCGAGAATGGCTACCAAGGAAACTTCCGGCATGTCCAAGCCTTCGCGCAGCAAGTTGATGCCGACGATAACGTCGAACTTGCCCAAGCGCAGGTCGCGGATGATTTCCGAACGCTCGACGGTTTCGATATCCGCATGTAGGTAGCGGACCCGAACCCCGTGTTCGCTCAAGTACTCGGTCAGGTCTTCCGCCATTCGCTTGGTGAGAGTCGTGACCAGAACGCGCTCATTGACCTGGGCGCGCAGCCGAATTTCCGACAACAGATCATCGACCTGTGCACGCACCGGACGAATCTCTACCGGCGGATCGATCAGCCCGGTGGGTCGCACCAGCTGCTCTATGACCTGCGCCGACACGCGCTTCTCATAGGCGGCCGGTGTAGCGGATATGTAGATCGCCTGCGGCGCCATGTGTTCGAATTCCTCGAACCGCAGCGGCCGGTTGTCGAGCGCCGAGGGCAAGCGAAACCCGTACTCGACCAAGGTTTCTTTGCGTGATCGATCACCCTTGTACATCGCGCCGAGCTGCGGGATCGTTTGGTGGCTTTCATCGATCACCAACAACGCATCCTTGGGCAGGTAGTCAAACAGGCATGGCGGCGGCTCGCCGGCTGCGCGCCCCGACAAGTAGCGAGAATAATTCTCGATGCCGGCGCAATAACCGACTTCATGCATCATTTCCAAGTCGAATAAAGTGCGCTGCTGCAAGCGCTGCGCCTCGACCAGCTTACCGGCGCCATTGAGTTCAAGAAGCCTCGTGCGCAGCTCATCGCGAATCTGATCGACCGCCGAGTGCACGCGCTCCTTCGGCGTCACGTAGTGTGACGAGGGGTAGACCGTGAGGCGCGGCACCTTGCGCAGCACCTCGCCGGTGAGCGGATCGAAGAAGCTTAAAGATTCAACTCGATCATCGAATAGCTCAACGCGCACCGCCTCGCGCTCCGATTCGGCGGGAAAGATGTCGATGACATCGCCGCGTACGCGGTACGTGCCTTGCTGCAGATCGATTTCGTTGCGCGTGTACTGCATATCGGCCAGACGCCGCAGCAGCTTGCGCTGCTCGAGCATGTCGCCGCGCGACATGTGCAGGACCATGCTCAGGTAGGCGTTAGGATCACCCAATCCGTAGATGGCGGACACCGTCGCCACGATGATGGAGTCGTGCCGCTCCAGCAGCGCTTTGGTTGCGGACAAGCGCATCTGCTCGATGTGCTCATTGATCGAGGCGTCCTTCTCGATAAAGGTATCCGACGCCGGCACGTAAGCTTCGGGCTGGTAGTAGTCATAGTACGAAACGAAATATTCAACCGAGTTCTTCGGAAAGAAGATCTTGAATTCGCCGTACAACTGCGCGGCCAGAGTCTTGTTATGCGCCAGCACCAGAGTCGGGCGCTGCACCTGCTGGATGACATTGGCAATCGTGAATGTCTTGCCCGATCCGGTGACCCCGAGCAGGGTTTGATGCGCAAGCCCACTGCTCAAGCCATCAACCAGCTTTTCAATCGCTTGCGGCTGGTCGCCCGCAGGCAGGTAATCCGAAAAAAGTTCGAAACTCATTGTGCATATTCTCGCACGTTGCGGACTTTCAAGGCATTCCCGCGCTTGGCGCAGTGCACCCCGGCGCATTTCCGGCAGGTATATGTCACACCGCGTCCGGCAAGTTGCCTGGCGTCACTTGGTCTTTTTTCGTACACTCGATGCGCTCCCATTTAACATAGGAATTCCACCCTTGCCCGTGTCCCTTTCCAAGCGCGTTCAAAAGGTTAAGCCCTCCCCGACCCTGGCCATGACCGCTCGAGCAGCCAAGCTCAAGGCCGAGGGTAAGGACATCATAGGGTTGGCCGCAGGTGAGCCGGATTTCGATACACCCGCGCATATATCAGATGCGGGCGTCGATGCGATTCGCAAGGGGCTGACTCGGTATACCGCGGTGGACGGAACGGCCGAACTCAAAGACGCGATCATCGCCAAGTTCAAGCGCGATAACGCCTTAACTTATGATCGGGCGCAGATCCTGGTGTCCTCGGGCGCCAAGCAGACCTGTTTCAATGCCTGCGCGGCACTTCTTGATCCGGGCGATGAATGCGTGATCCCGGCGCCCTACTGGGTGTCCTATCCCGACATGGCGTTGTTGGCCGACGGTGTTCCGATCAGCGTGTACGCGGGAGCCTCGCAAGGTTACAAGATTACGGCGGCCCAGCTGGCCGCAGCCATTACGCCGCGCACCAAGCTGTTTATCATCAACAGCCCGAGTAATCCGACGGGCGCCGCCTATACCAAGGCGGAGCTGCAGGCCCTGGGTGACGTTCTCGCCAAACACCCGCAGATCGCGATTGCCTCGGATGAAATGTACGAGCACATCTACTGGGCGGCGGAAGCCTTTACCAGCTTCGCGCAGGCGAATCCGCACCTGTACGACCGGACCATTACCATCAATGGGGTGTCGAAAGCCTACGCCATGACCGGCTGGAGAATTGGCTATTGCGGAGGGCCCAAAGAGATCATTGCAGCCATGTCGACGATTCAGGGCCAATCCACATCGAACGCCTCCAGCATTTCTCAACGCGCATCGGCCGTTGCCCTGAACGCGGATCAGACCTGCGTGGCCGAAATGAATAAAGCCTTTAAAGCCCGGCATGACTTCGTGGTCGCCGGATTGAATGCCATTCCCGGTATTTCCTGTCTCGCCGGCGCGGGCACCTTCTATGCTTTCGCAAACGTCGAGGGCGCCATGGGCGCACTGGGCCTGAAGGACGACAATGAGTTCGCCGAGTACTTACTGGTGCACGCAGGAGTCGCGGTGGTTCCGGGATCAGGCTTCGGAGCGCCGAATCACATGCGCATTTCCTTTGCGTGCAGCATGGATACACTCAAGGATGCCCTTCGCCGCATCGAGCGCGTCGTTTCGCCGGTGGTTGCAAAACGGGCCTAAGGGGAAGAACTAGAGGCAGGTCGCAAAGCTCGCAGGCGCCCGCGGGGTACCGAAGGCCCAGATCGCGCAATTGGAGGCCCCGTACGTACCGCATACCGTTGCGGGTCATGCCTGATTGCGCGTTGGTTTCTTGACTTAAATGCGCAGCTTCCCGACAATCCGCGCCTCTTCCGATTCCCCGGTAGCTCAGTGGTAGAGCGACGGACTGTTAATCCGTTGGTCGGCGGTTCGAATCCGTCCCGGGGAGCCACCTTCCAAAAATTCTACTGACGGTCGTCGGCAACCCTCGCCCGGCGCGTGAATTCGAACCGCCGACATAAGACAAGACGGTTCGACGACGCCGCGCAGCGGCGGCGATCGCCCTTTAGGGCGACCCCGAAGGGGTGAGCGCGCAGCGCGAATAATCCGTCCCGGGGAGCCATAAAATCAATAACTTAGAAGAGAATATCTACCGCATTGTCGCTTGATATGCCGCTTCGGGTGCAGTATGGGTGCAGTACGTGAAGCGCCTCAGCGTGAACTCAACCCGTACATAAATGGGTTACAAGCGTTCGCTCTGAGGCCGTCGATCCGCCCGCCGAAACTTAGCTGCAGGATTTCCGCTATCAGCTCATATCTGGTTACCACTAAGGCCTGCTTTTGGCCCAGGGATTTCAGCCTTCGGGACTTCACATCAATTTTTTTCCTCCAAAGCATGTTGGGTGCGAGCTCCGCGGCCCGCCGGGTGTGAGTTTGGGTGCGAGTTTTCAACGCTATTCGTGCCTGCGCCGCCATATCTGGATTTGCCTACAAAGCCTCTGGATGCCTCAAGCCCGCCCCGGATCGCGGCCGTGCGCATGTCCACCACGCCGCTTGTCAGTTAACTTCGACGCGGGTGGATTTAATCTAAAGTCACGCGACGGTTTGTTTCGTGCCGGTACTAAACAGGTAGGCAATCTCTGGAGTTCGGCATGTTGGCGATCAGCAACGCGACCCGCTAAGCTCAATGAGGTCGAGCCCGAAGGCCTACCTGAGGTATGTTCTCGAGTACATCGCCGAGCATCCCATCATTAGGATCCAGGAGCTTTTGCCGTGGCACGTCGTCGCGCAGTCACCATCGTTGCGCCTGGCAGCCTAATTACGCGGCGGCTTCCATGAAGCATGCGAGTGCCGGAACACTGCAGCAGTTGTCTGATCTACTCGATCAAATCAGGCAGCGACAAGGGTTGAAAGAAAAGAAGCTCGGTATCTTCTACAGGAAATCCAAGTCATTTCTCCACTTCCATGACGACCCCGCAGGAATATTCGCCGATATAAGCTCCGGTGATCACTTCCATCGATACCCAGTGAATACGATGAAGGAGCGGCGCGCACTACTGGCGGCTATCGATCGTGCCCTGAAATAGTCAATGCGGTGAACACCGAGCGCTTACCTTTATTACGAGTCGAGTGTGGTGGTTCGGCTACCCACCGAACTCACAACCTAAATGGTTGATTACGCTCGTTCACCTGCGCCGATTGGTTCTACAGAGCCCCCCAAAAAGCCCCCACCCTTAAGACACCAAACCTAACGGTTCCAATCGACACTAGCCGCCAATTCCGGAGACGTCGAGCCCGAGCACGACGATCCCGCCGATCAAGATCAAGAGGCTCACCAGCCGCGCGCGCTGGCGCGCTTTGTCGTCTTCAACAGTAATTGCGCACGCAGCCCGCCAGTAGAGCCACGCGCCCATTACGATCAGCAGCAACTCCATGCTGGCCGCGGTCCATGGGTGGCGCCAGAGACCGAACCCGAACCGAGGTTGATTCAAGTCATGACCAGGGAAGAGCGGCATGTCGGCGCGATGCACCAACAAGTCGAGCACCCAGTGGGAGAAGGACACCAGTCCCAGCACTATGGCCGTACGTGACCCCCACCGCCATCCGAAGGCGAGGCCGAAAACGAGCGACAACGCGATGGCGCCGACGAGGGAATGGGTGTAGTCGGCGTGAATGATACCTGCTCCGTAGCCGCCGGGTCGGCCCACAGTGGTAATGGTCTCCACGCCCGCAACGAACAGCGGCACGAACACGATATCGAGCCACACCGTTGCAAGCATCAATGCCCATAGGGGCGCCTGACGTTCCCGCGACTTCACCAACGCTGCAAAACCGAAATGTCCGGCGATCATCGCACGCCCTTTTTCGCTCGTGATCGCGGCCATGGCAGTTGGGCGTCGAGCACTCCGATGACGACCACAAAGAAAATCACACCGATAATGAACTGCATCAGAGCTCCTTTTGGACTGTCAGGATCCTAAGCTCGTACGCTATAAACACCAATTGCCTAATAATGCACGATGTCCATACAATAATGTATGCCTACAGCCATACCCGACTGGCACTTGTTCCGGGCGTTTCTTACCGTCGTGCGGGAGGGAAGCCTCTCGAGCGCGGCGCGCGCGCTCGGAACGACGCAGCCCACCATGGGTCGCCAAGTGGCCGCCCTCGAGGCGTCGCTTGGGGTCAAACTCTTCACCCGCTCGCTCGATGGCCTGTCACCGACAGAAGCCGGCTTGCGATTGATCCCGTCAGCCGAGGCCATGGCCGCCGCTGTCGAGGCGGCGCAACGGTCCGCATCCGGTGAGGTCGACGAGGAGCAGGGAACCGTACGCGTCACGGCGAGCGATGTCATCGGTGGCGAAGTTCTCCCATCGATCCTTGCCAGTTTTCGCGCGGTGCACGCTCGAATCTCTGTGGAGCTCGCACTATCGAATCGCAATGAAGATTTGTTGCGCGGCGACGCGGACATCGCCGTCCGGATGGTCCGACCCACGCAGGGCGCATTGGTCGCGAAACGACTCGGACGAATCGACGTCGGACTCTACGGCCACCGGCGTTACTTGAAGGGACATGCGATGCCGCGACGACTAGTGGATCTGCGCCAACATGCCCTGATCGGATATGATCGTGACCAGGCGTACGTGCGACTGCTAGAGCGGATGGGAGTACCGACCACGCAAGACATGTTCGCGTTTCGTTCGGATAGCGAGCTTGCGCAGCACGCAGCTCTGCGCGCGGGCTTCGGAATAGGTGCGTGTCAGCTGGGAATCGCAAGGCGAGACAAGAATCTCGTTCCGGTGCTCCATACCGAGTTCATCTATCCGATGGAGGTTTGGCTTGCGATGCACCGCGACTTGCGGAGCAGTCGCCGAATCCGGCTATTGTTCGATCATCTGGCGACACGATTGTCGGCCTACGCAAAAAGTAGCTGCTTTCAGCAATGAGGAATTAGGGCCGATTGCCCAATGGATTCGCTGGCTACCCCGCCGAACTCACAAGTTAAGCTGCGCCGGTTGGTTCAATAGAGTCCCCCCAAAAGGCTCCGTCGATTGTATGTTCGGTCCCGGTGGAATTGTGTTCCGTCGTGGATCAGCCCGCGTGGTTTCTTCTTCAGGACATCCTAGAGGCAAAATTGGAGACGATGAAG
>Ga0137412_10002191_pt1 | contig 15406 bp, 17 predicted proteins | sample CZODoug2_1_16fun_FD_122160 | JGI IMG/M metagenome (GOLD analysis project Ga0137412, IMG submission 122160) | Vadose zone soil fungal communities from Angelo Coast Range Reserve, California, USA - CZODoug2_1_16fungal (Hybrid Assembly) | ecosystem: Environmental > Terrestrial > Soil > Vadose zone...
AGCGGCGTCGTCGGGCTTGATCGTAACGCGGACCCACTGCCGCAAAGTCTTGCGGATGGCCCAACGCCAGCCTCGGCTCAAGCCGCCTAATGGACTCATGTTTGGATACGGAATCTATGGGCTGTTGTCGGCGTGCTCTTGTTTGTCGCCGCGCTCCTGGCTGTCGATTGCCTGGCGCGTGCTGTCCGCGTTCGCATCGACCGTTTTCTGCACGGCGCGGGCGCGTTCGACTTGCTGCGTGAGCGGATCGAACACGGTCTTCGCCGGCGGCGGCGTACCGACGCCCGGCGGATCTGCACTTTGTGACGAGCATCCCAGAATGAACAAAAACGCCAGCGAGACAGTCGGAAGCTTCACCATGCGCATTACAACCTCACAGCCACGGCCGGCCGACGGAGACCTTGAGTGTACAATCGCAGACGACAGCCAGTCACTCGGAGTTCATGCATGAATCGTCTCGTCTTGTTGATGTTTTTGACGGCCAATGCCTACGCTGCCGAATCGACCGTCGATATCGACACCGCGGCAAAGATATACCAAGCCGCCGCAGTACGCGAACAGGTGCGCGCCTCGTTGGGGGCGATGCCGGAACACGTCCGTCAGTTGTTTGCCGCCGACAGCTCGGCAAAGCTGTCGGACCCGCAGCTGGCTGCGGTATCGGCCGCTGCGGTGCGGGGATTCCGCATCGACGTGTTCGAGGCGCCCGCGCTGCAGGCACTCGCGGACCATCTCGACACGGCCACGGTGAAGAAGACGGACGCGTTCCTGAACAGCGATTTGGGGAAGCGCATGGTGACGGCCGACGTCGCTCTGGCGACCCTCGGTGAAGCGAACATCGACAAGGTGATGAACGGCGAGATTACCGCGCCCTCGACCCCCAAGCGCGACACCATCGTCGACAAGCTGGAGCGCGCCACGCACTCCACGGAATCCACCGTGCAGATTTTTTTGGGCATGGGTCAAGCCGTGGCAATCGGCACGGCGATCGGGTCGGGTATGGATCCTGTCGCGGTCGAACAGCGGGCACATAAGTCCAGCGAGGCCAGCCGCGCCGCACTGGAAGAGAACATGCGCCTGCCGATGCGCCGATTCATGGCCTACGGATATCGCGATCTCAGCGATTCGGACCTGAAGCACCTGCTTGCACCCTACGAAGTGAGCGAAAAAGAGATCGATCATCTATTTGAGAGCGCGCTGCAACTGCTGGATCTCAGCAATCCGGACGAAGAACGCCGCGCTCACTAAGTATCGGAAGAATCCTCGCATATCCGCGTGGCCGCACTCTTTAACATTTCAGCCGGGAAAGCGTAGAGGAATTACAAATTCAAGCGGCTGTATCTTGCCGTGGAAGTGATGCCGCGGCCGGGAATACGATCCCCTTTCGCATCATTGCTCCAGACGCCGGCAATCTGGAATCCGCACTCCGGACAGGCGCCTGCTTTCAGGCGATTCTCGAGAACGTCGTGCCAGGAGCGACGGACGAGGAACTCCGCGCACTTCGGGCAGTAAGTGTTTCCGCCTTCACTGTGAACGTTTCCTTCGTAAACGTAGCGCAGGCCGACGTCGAGGGCGATCTGGCGCGCCTGGTCGAGGGTTTTCGCAGGCGTACGCGGCTTGTCCTGGAGTTTGAAGTCCGGGTGAAACGCGGTGAAATGAAGCGGAACGTCCGGCCCAAGATGCGTCAGAATCCATTCGGCGAGCTTGCGCGTTTCTGCGGGATCGTCGTTCAACGTTGGAATCATCAAGTTGGTGATTTCGAACCAGATCGGCGTTTCGTTTTTCAGCCATTCCAGCATTTCAAGAACGGGTTGAAGATGCGTCAGCGTGATCTTGCCGTAGAAATTCTCGGTGAAGGCCTTGAGATCCACGTTGGCCGCGTCGATGTGGTCGTAAATGTCGTGGAAAGCGTCGTAAGTGATGTAGCCATTGGTGACCATCACGGTTTTCAGACCGTGTTTCCGCGCCTCTTTGCAGATGTCGATGACGTATTCGCCCCAGATAGTCGGCTCGTTGTATGTGAACGCGATGGACTCACAACCATATTTCATCGCCAGGAGCGGTACGTCCTGCGGAGAAACTGGCTGCGAATGTACCTGGTCGGAGCGTGATTTCGAGATGTCCCAGTTCTGACAAAAGAAGCAGCCCATATTGCAGCCCGCCGTGCCCATGCTGAAGACCCGGGTGCCGGGCAGAAAATGATTCAGCGGCTTCTTCTCGATGGGATCGACTTGCAAAGCGGCGGGTGAACCGTAGCCGAGGCTATAAAGTTTTCCGCCCTGATTGATGCGAATGAAGCAGAACCCCGCCTGGCCGGGATGGATGTGGCAGTGGCGCGGACAAAGATAGCAGTGGACCCGGCCTTGGGGTTCCGCTTCCCACCAAAGTGCTTCGTGAAGCTGTTCCGTCTTTTGGAGGATCTTAAGTGCTTCCATGGATCCTCCTCTCAGACGCTATTATACCCCCGCAGAGAAGCCCGCGCGGGTTCCGCGAATTGAGGTGGTCCTGCCGCCATCATCTGGGTCCGCTTTGACACGTGCTTGGAGAGCGCCCCGGACGGCGCGAACGTGCCCGTCGCAGCGACGTTCGGGTTACTGTCTCGCAATAAAAAGCAAGAATATGGACACGCGAAGAGAGTATAGCGCGATGATGAGAGCACAGCCGGAAAGGCAGGAAATATATGGAGGAGACAAAACAAAAGGAACCCTTGTATTCGAGTGAACCGACCAAGACAACGGGACCGGATTCGCTGCGAAGCACGCGCGCGCCTAAGGAGTCTTCGGAGACGCAAAAGGCCGCCTCGGAACAGCCGCAGACGACGACACCGGCGGTTGCGCCAAAGATCAGCCAGGCCAGCGGGGCTGGCGCGATGGAGGAGTTTGCGGAGTTCCTGAAACGCACGAAGAACGTCTGGTTGATTGCCGCGGGAGCGGTTTTCGGATTGATGGTGGTAGTCACGGTGACGACACGCATGGCTGAACGGGCCAAAATCGCGCGGGAGAAGCGGCAGGAGCAAGCGGTACTCGAAGTGATACCGGATAACTTGATTGCGCGGTGCGGGACACCGGCGGAAGACGTGACGAAGGAAGTGTACCCCGTGGTGTTACGAACGATGAGCTACCAGCGCGGCGAGAACCGAAAAATCGTTTTCGAGTTCAGCCGGACCGCGGAGGAAAAGAGCGATTGGGTGTTTCTGTCCATGAAAGACCAGAGTGGAACTGGGCACTTCGACACGCCGCAAGCGAAGATCGCTGCGCTGCCTTGCATAGATTCGAGGAAGTGAACACTTTTACGCCCAAGAATCGCCAGGCAAAACAGTTTGGGCAAAAGGGACGCGATTAAAGTTCAAGCGTGGCGACGGCGCTGGAGGCGCTGCCTTTCGGCGGCCCAGTCGACGAAGCGTTCCATGTGGTCGCGGTACTTCCAGGCGAGCTGGAAGAACTTGGCGGCGGTCAGATTGGCCGCTTCTTTTCCGAGGAACGTTTCAAAACGCCAGCGGATATAGGGACTCTTCCACGGGTTGAATCGATAACCACGAGCTGCATTCCAGTAATACTGCACGGTCTTGAACATTTCTTGCGCAATGGGCAAATCGCCCAGCCCTCTTCGTCAAGACTCTAATTGTCGGCCACCGGTGCCGAAAGATGGTCATGCACGAGTACCCAGTTGGGCCCGCGCTTTTCCCAAATCCCGGTATAGCGGAGATCCATTTCAGTAGTCTTACCGTTCTTCGATTTTTCCATCAAATGCATCGGGACAACGGTCCAGGCGATCATGCCGCGACGGGTTACTCTCAGATCTTTCCCTGCCGTTAGCCTGATCTCCGAGGCGTTATCCAGAAATTCCTTCTGCACTCCGGCCTGGAATTCCTTCCAACCGTGGTAGGAGAAGGGAGCGACATCGTAGAAAACCAGGCCGCTGTCCTTGGCGTAGAACTTCGCCGGGGCGTCCACAGTCCCAGTGCTCCAAGCGGCACACAGATTGTCGACCAGCTTCCGGAAAGTGGCATCGTCTGTGGCTTTCTGTTGAGCCCGCGCGCCGACAAATGTCAGCAGGGCGCCAAAGAGCGCCAGCGCTACGTACATGAGCCAACGCCACCGTTCAGCACTTTTGCCGACAGCTCTACTCATAGATGAGGTTTCTCCGTGTCTTCTGGCAACCCCTGGGGACGAGAGTCCGCAGGAGGATGTCCCAACGCGTTCCGCTACCGTAATCCGTTCGAATCCATTTTGCAAGCCCTCTTATTGGAAGGTTGGGAGCCGACAGCGTATCGCGCTCGATGGTGGAGTTCGACCCGCCATTCCCCGCTCCGCGGCCGCCATTCGCCGGTAAAACCTGCTTTTTGGCCGAATCCTTGATGCGCTCGTCCGAAGGGGCCACTACTCTCGCGTTGGGGCAGAAAATAGCCCTTCAGGAGGACATCATGGCAGCCCGCCACACAACCACCCGAAGCATGAAATCAGTATCCGGTGCGGCCTCCCTGGGGATCGGGTTTTTCCTCCTGTTCGTCAATCTGGATGGAATTACGGCCCAAATAAACGAGGTCGTAGGTGTTCAGACCGAGACCGTGGGAATTCTCCCGGCAGTCGGTCTGGCAGGATTGCATGTCCTGCAGGCCTTTACTTTCGGCCACGCCGGGTTTTTGTCGAGTCTCCTGCAGATCTTGGTATCATTCTGGCCGCTAATCCTGGTCTTACTCGGAATAGCGCTATTGCGAGGCGCGTTCGGCGAGCACGCCGCCAAATCCGCAATTGTCGCGACGTCTGGGAGCGAGAGAGTTCGATGATGAGATTTGTTAAACCGGATTGGTGGCACGGGAACGATTGGAGAAGCCGGTGAGCGACGAGAACAAATTCGACCCGAGAAAGTTCAAGGATGACCTCCGCGATCAGATTCATCGCGCAGTTCATGCCGGCCTGCACGGCGATGATGGAAAGCAGGAGCCGCGGCGCAATCCAATGGTGGTGGGCATAGCGCTCCGCGGGCGCGGCCGCGGCGGGGTGGTCACAGGTGGAATCTTCATCTTAATTGGCCTGGCCTTTCTGCTCGATCACCTGGGAATTATTTCCATCGACAATCTCTGGCGGTTCTGGCCCCTGCTCCTGGTCCTAACGGGCGTCATAAACTTCGTGTCGCAACGCCGGACCTGGGGAGCACTCCTGATGTTTGCGGGCGCCCTTCTGCAGCTCAATGAACTGGGTATTACCCACTTCGGCTGGGCAGCACTTTGGCCCATGACGCTGATCGCTTTCGGTCTGTTTGTCATGTGGGGCTCGATGCAATGGAGTTCTAAACCCTCTACTTCCAAGTCGGCAGGAGGCGATCCGCGCACGACGTTGAACGAAGCTGTAGTCTTCGGAGGTCTAGAGCGCCGGATGACCAGTCCGGATTTTCAAGGCGGGGATATCACCGCGATTTTTGGAGGCGTCGAACTGGATCTCACCGAGGCTCAGATGCAGGCAGACGAAGCCACCCTGGCGATCACCGCCATCTTCGGCGGCGTGGAAATTCGCGTCCCCCCCACATGGCAAGTGGCCTTTCGCGGCGCGCCCATTTTCGGCGGAGTCGAAGATAAAACGCGAACGTCCCGCGTGGTAGATCCTGCGAGTCCTAATCTCAAAACGCTGATTATTACCGGCGCCGTTATCTTCGGTGGTTTGGAAATCAAGAACTGAGCCCGTGCGATGCATCCCCTCTTAGCCCGCAACCGCCTGGGACTCTACCTCCTAGGGTGGCTTCCACTGGCGGCGATTCTTGTCCTGCTGATGAGCACCGGTGGCGCTCTGAGTTGGCTCGAATCCTCCGTCATTGCCATTCCCCTTTGTGTTGTGTACGCGTTTATCTGTCTTTCCGCTTGGTACACGGCCAAGAGCGCCCCCATCAGGCGCGAAAGCGCTCTGCGCCTGATCGGTGTGCACTCACTGGCGGCGGCCCTCGTCAGCTATTTCTGGATGGGAATAGGATGGGTATTGGTGGCTTCGCTCTCGAAAACATCCGCTTTTCATGGACTGGACCGGCGGTTTTCTCCACAAGCTCCCATTCTCTTCGGCGCCGGATATCTGCTTTACTCGCTTTCTGTCGCCTCGCAATACGTGATTCTCTCGCTGGAAGCCTCGCGGGAGGCCGAAGCTCGCGTATTGGAAACCAGCATCCAGGCCCGCGATGCGGAGCTGAAAGCCCTGAAAGCACAGATCAATCCGCATTTCCTGTTCAACAGCCTGAATTCCATCAGCGCTTTGACCAGCATCGATCCGTCTCGAGCGCGGGATATGTGCGTGCTGCTCGGAGACTTCTTGCGGCTGACTTTGGGCTTGGGCGAAAAAGCCTCCGTGCGTTTTTCCGAGGAACTGGATTTGGTTCAAAAATACATGGCCATTGAAAAGGTCCGTTTCGGCGAGCGGTTGAAAATGCAGCAAACGATCCAGGAGGAATGCAAACCCTGCCTGCTGCCGCCCCTGTTGCTGCAGCCGCTCGTAGAGAACGCCGTGAAACACGGCATCGCCGGGCTTCCGGAAGGGGGCGAGATACGGCTTTCGGCGGAACGGCAAAACGGCCGCTTGGCGATTTTGGTCGAAAATTCGTGGGACCCGGAAGCTCCGCCCCGGCGGTCGGGGGGCATGGGGCTGAAAAACGTAGAGAGGCGTCTGGAGGCGCGTTATGGGAAGGACGCCAGCATGCTCGTAAATGCCGAAGGTGAACTGTTTCAGGTGAGATTGTCTCTTCCGGCGGAAAGCGAGGAAAAAGCGTGAGCCTGTCGCCAGAGAAAAAATGGAAGGCGCTCATCGTCGACGACGAAGAGCTCGCGCGGCACGTAATTCGCGAGTTTCTGCAATCGCACGCGGAAATAGAGGTCGCCGCGGAGTGCGCGAACGGCATGGAAGCGGTAAAAGCTGTCGCCGAGCACAAGCCGAACTTGATTTTTCTGGATGTGCAGATGCCCAAGTTGACAGGCTTCGATGTCCTGGAACTGATTGGCACGGAAATGCCGGTGATCTTTGTGACCGCCTATGATGAATACGCGATGCGCGCGTTCGATGTCCATGCCGTAGACTACCTCTTGAAGCCCATCGGCCGGGAGCGCTTTGACGCGGCTGTGGACAGAGCCAAGGGCCGGCTGGGGGAAAAAATGTCGTCAGCGCACGAACTGGCGGCCGCGGCGCGCCCGCCGCAGCAATTCCTCGAGCGCCTGGTGGTGAAAGATGGAACAAAGGTCACCCTGATTCCGGTGGCCAAACTCGACTATGCGGAGGCACAGGATGATTACGTGGCGCTGGCCAGCCAGGGGAGGAAGCATCTGAAGCAGCAAACCATCGCCGGCTTGGAAGCCGGCCTCAACCCGGATTGTTTTGTGCGCATCCACCGCTCTTACATCGTGAACCTGGAACGCGTCGTGCGCATCGAGCCCTATGGGAAGGATAGCCGTCTGGCGATTCTCGGCGACGGCACGCGCTTGCCGGTCAGCCGCGCCGGGTACGCCCGCCTGAAGGCCCTGCTCGACGAGCGAACGTAATCTCCCCGCGTGTGCACTTATATTACGGAAATCGAGAACGGCTTAGGCCAGCCTCGGCGCGAGTTTGGGAGTGGCAGAGTCTATAATCCTGAATCCTGCGAGAAAATCCATGACGACCGCTGCTTGGGAAATAGAGCATTCTGTCGAGACTACCGCAAGCCCGACCTTCGCTTGGAACTTCTGGACCGATGTCGGGAATTGGGACGACCCACCAGCAAAGTTTGAGTTAGACGGGACGTTCGCAGCGGGGTCGCGAGGGACCACGCGGCTGCCTGGGCAGGAGCCGCTGCGCTGGTTTATTGCAGAGGTCACTCCGCCTAGCGCAGCGACGATTGAGATGAGTTTGGACGGCGCTTCCTTGTCGTTTCAATGGCGATTTGAAGGACTCCCCGATGGACGAACCCGGCTCACACAGCGAATTGCCCTGCAAGGTGAGAAGGCTGAACTTTACCTTTCGCAAGTGAAGGGTGCGTTCGCGGCTAACCTCCCCGGCGGAATGAATAAGATGGCGGCAGCAATGGCAAACGCCGATCCGGGTCGCAAGAGTCCAACACCTGGCTAAAACAATTACGGGAGAAGTGATCCTGGGTTGACTGGCGGGGCGCCGGCTGGTAACTCATTAAACTGTCCAACCTAACGGGTATCCAAACCCCCTTCGAATAGCATCATAATGATTGTGATGGTGGGGACTATGCGCAGACACACACCCTGGGTAGTATTGTTAGGCCTAAGCGTCCTGTCTTGCGGACTTTCCACCGCGGCGCAGTCTCAGGAGCCTCCCGTGGTCCAGGGGGCGGAGAGCCGCCCGCCTAACGCAGGCGGTAGCGGGGTCCCAGCCTCCCGGCAACTGCCCGATCTGCAAGGACCTGGGACAATCACCGGAATAGTTGTCGATCAAACCGGCGCCCCGGTCTCCGGAGCACGCGTGAAGCTTTCGCGCGAGGATCAATCCGCAAACCAGGAATTGCTTTCAGACGGCGATGGACGATTCACCTTTGCGCAGGTCGCTCCCGGGCCATTCGAGATTGCCATTGACTCGACGGGCTTCGCGACCCAAGCATCCTCGGGAATCCTGCGTTCGGGGGAGACCTACACGATTCCTCAAATCACATTGGCGGTTGCTACCGCTGTCACTGAGGTTCGAGTCGTGCCCTCGCGGATCGAGGTGGCGGAAGACCAAATCAAGGTTCAAGAGAAGCAGCGGGTGCTCGGCGTGGTTCCAAATTTTTATGTTAGCTACGTCCACAATCCAGTTCCCCTTGCGCCGAAGCAGAAGTTCGAGCTGGCCTGGAAGACGGCTGTGGATCCAGTATCTTTCGGAGTGAATGGGGCTGTTGCGGGCATTCAGCAGGCGCAAAACGAATTCGACGGATATGGCCAAGGCGGGCAAGGATACGCCAAGCGCTATGGCGCCTCCTATGCCAACTTTCTTACCAGCACGTTCATCGGAGGCGCTATGCTGCCTTCGCTGCTGAAACAGGATCCGCGCTATTTTTACAAGGGAAGCGGCAGCAAGCGATCAAGGATCCTCTATGCGCTGGCGAATTCCGTAATTTGCAAGAGTGATGATGGGCACTGGCAGGCAAACTATTCGAGTATTATAGGGAGCCTAGCCGCTGGCGGAATTTCCAATCTCTACTATCCAGCCAAGAATCGCGACGGAGTGGAATTAACTTTTGAAAACGCGCTGATCGGGATCGGGGAATCCGCAGCCGTCAATCTCCTCCAAGAGTTTGTCATGCGGAAGTTGACGCCGAGTGCGTCTCGCCATGCAACGGCCAGCCCTTGAAGCGCAGAGGCTATGCCACGCCGGCTACGCCCACCTCAAAACTCTCTTCGACCAACGTAAGTAACTTCTTTCCGTAAGCAAGCTAACCGTCTTATATTGGTTCGTGAAATGGCCGTCGTGATGAAAACCGAAGAGCAAAAGATACTGCAAGCCATGTCGCCGGCGCAGAAATTGCGAGCGGCCGAACGGCTGTATCATTCCGCCCGGCAGCTAAAGGCGGCTGCGCTGCGTGCTGAACACCCCGATTGGACTGAAGAAGCCATCCGTCAGGCTGTTCGCAAGATTTTCTTGTATGCCCGAAGCTAACCTCTTTCTGATGTTCACCCAGCGGTTGAACTCGCTGGGCGTAGCCTACATGGTCAGCGGGAGTTCAGGAACTCCGGGAGTAACTTCCTCACTGCCAGCGAAGGAGGTAAACGAACAGCCCTGCTACGAGATGAGTCGCCGGACCCAAATGCGGCTGGTGGCCGGCTTTCCCAGGTGCATGGTCTTCCCGTTGGAGCGCAGCGTCATGGTTTCATCGTACTCGCGTTTCAGCACTTCTACTGTCGTCGACGGCCGCAAGTGCAGCCCTTCGAGAAACTCCAGGAATTGCGCGTCCTTCTCGTAAACGCAAACAATTTCGCCCGATTCCTTGGCGCGCAAATCGGCGAGCAGCACGGCGCCTTGTTTGCGAAGCTGCGCGATCCCTCCGCGCATGGGCACGCCGTGCGGACAGCTTTTCTTGTCTCCGAATCGCTTGAGCAGCAGCGCTTCCACTTCCGGAGAGATAGCGTGTTCCATGCGCTCCGCTTCGTCGTGGGCCTTCGCCCAGGAGAGTCCGATCACTTCGGTCAGCAGCATCTCAGCCAGCTGATGCCTCAAGGCGAGATGTTCGGCTCGCTTACGGCCCTCCTTGGTCAGATCGATCCGCCCGCTTCGCTCCACGCGCACGTGACCGTCGCGCGTCATGCGCTTCAAAGCAGCCGTCACTGCCGGAGGCGTCACCTTCAACTCCTCGGCGAGCCGCGCGCTGATAGGCGTGTGGTCTTCTTCCAGCATTTCCCAGATGGCCTTCAGATAATCTTCCTGCGATACGCTTGTTTTCTCTCGCCGCAACGCTGCTCCTATACTGCCCTCGGCTTGTGTTCGCGCTTGTCTCTTAGACTCAGCGCGAGCTGATGGATGCGCCGCTTGAGGCCCTCGAACACTCTCTGATACGTTTCCGGCTCGGCGCCATAGGGATCCTCGACTATCCAGTCTTCTACTTTGTGCGGTTCCCAGAAATTTTCTTCTCGCGGCTGGCCAGTCATATTAATGATGATGTCCGCGGCATCGGCAACTTCGCGAGTGAGCGCATCGGAAGTCAGCCCGCTTGCGGAGTAGCCATTCTGAATCAGCGTCTGCTTGGTCTGCTCGGCGAGGGAGCCCATGGGACTCAATCCCGCGCTGAAAGCCTCGATCACGTCCGCGGCATCATAGCGGGCAATGGCTTCGGCCATGGGGCTCCGGCATGCGTTGCCCACGCAAACAAAAAGAACTTTTGTGCGGCTCGAGCGCCGGGGACCGGCGTCTGCCTTCTTTTCTTTTTCCACGATTAAGACTTTGCGCTGCTCGCAGCGTGCTCCGTACCCGATGCGACGAGACTGAGGAAATGTTGATGCACAGTGGTGTCGTCTGTCAATTCCGGATGAAAGGTTGCCGCCATAATGTGGTCCCGCTGGACCAGTGCGGGTTTTCCCGCAAACTCCGCGAGAACTTTCAATCCGGGTCCGGCTCGCTGGATGATTGGCCCGCGAATGAAGACCATTTCCAGAGGCTCGCCCTTTAATTTGGTTGGCCCGCTGACGACGTCACTGGCGATCTGCCGCCCGTAGCCGTTTCGCAGAACAGTCATGTCCAGCAATTTCAAGGAGTCTTGCCTGGGATTTTCGACTTCTGTGGCGAGCAGTATGGCTCCCGCGCAGGTCCCAAAAATCGCGCCTCCGTGCTTTGCGAATTTCCCGATCGCGTCCGCCAGGCCCTCTTCCTGGAGGAACTGCAGTTGCGTGGTGCTTTCGCCGCCCGGCAGAATCAATCCGTCGCAGCCCTCGAGATCGGCTGGAGTTCGTACCTCCACCGATTCCGCATCGAGCCGCGCCAGCATCGCCGCGTGCGCTGCAAAGTCTCCCTGCACCGCCAGAATGCCAATCTTCACGTCGCCGGCTCCAATTATTCCTACGAAGGGCGCCCGCCGCGGCGGGCCGCGCCCCTACCGCTCAAATCGAAAATGTCTGAGATTGTTTACCAGCCGCGCGTCGAAAGCATGTCCTTCGCTTCCATCTGCCGGACATCCAGTCCGGGCATGGCTTCACCAAGCTCTTCGTGCGCTTCGAGGACGGCCTTTGGATCTTCGAAGTGCGTCGCCGCCTTTACCACGGCCTTGGCTCGCACTTCGGGATCGCTGGATTTGAAGATTCCCGACCCGACGAAGACGGCTTCCGCGCCCAGGCGCCGCACCAGAGCCGCGTCCGCGGGAGTCGCGATGCCGCCCGCTGAGAAATTTGGTACCGGCAGCTTGCCGGTCTTGGCAATCTGGCGAATAAGATCGAGCGGCGCGCCCAGTTCCTTGGCCTCGCGCATCAGCTCGTCGTCGCGCAGGGTGGTCAGCTTCTTCATCTGGCTGACGATCGCGCGCATGTGCCGCACCGCTTCCACCACGTTGCCCGAGCCCGCTTCGCCCTTGGTGCGAATCATCGCCGCGCCTTCAGCGATACGCCGCAGCGCTTCGCCAAGATTGCGCGCACCGCAAACGAACGGCACGCGGTAATCGTGCTTCCAGATGTGATTCTCTTCGTCGGCGGGCGTCAGCACTTCGCTCTCGTCGATGAAGTCCACTTCCAGCGCTTGCAGCACTTCCGCTTCGGCGAAGTGCCCGATGCGCACTTTGGCCATCACGGGGATGGTCACCGTGGCCATAATTTCGCGAATGACTTTGATCGACGCCATGCGCGCCACGCCGCCCTCTTTGCGAATATCCGATGGCACGCGCTCCAGAGCCATCACCGCGCAAGCACCGGCTTTTTCAGCGATTTTCGCCTGCTCGGCGTTGGTGACGTCCATAATCACGCCGCCCTTGAGCATTTCGGCCAGGCCGACTTTCACGCGCCATTCATTCGAGCCCTTGCTGCCGTTGCCGCTGCCATTCACTTTTTTAGAATCCATCTTGCCTCTCCTCTCGATCCCTGCAATTCTCGCCGGGGTTCGCCGTCAAATATTTTTTTCATCCTTTCACTTCTGGCCGATCACCACGAATCTCGCCCTGCTTCTCGCCAGCACCACGCCGGCCATGTCACGAATTTCTCCGGTCATGAAAATATTTCTTCCCTTCATCTCCGTTTCGCGCCCTTCGACTTCGATTTCTTTCATCACGTCGACCGGCTTCAGGTATTCCACCGTCAGTTCCGCCGTGACCGCGCGAACCTCGCGAAACCGGCAGACCTTGCCCATAGCTTCATCCAAAAGCACGGCAATGATTCCACCGTGCCCAAATCCCCCGCCGCCCTGGTACCGCTCACCCAAAACGAAACGGCCAACGATCCGCCGGTTAGCGTTGTCCTGCTCAAACGTCAGTTTCATTCCGCCGGCATTGTCTGCGCCGCAGCCAAAACATTTGTTCTTCGGATTCGGCGCCAGCGTGATCGTCTCGCTCAAAGTTTCTTTCCCCGCTTCTCTAACTTGACCAGCCATCTCTATCCACAAAAAGACCTTTTCTTTTCACTTACAACTAAGAACTTACAACTGAAAACTTTCTTCAGACCAGCGCCACGCGGCTGCGTTCCGCCCTGCGAACACCGCGCTGCCGCTTGCGCATTTCAATCTTCAACAATTCCGCCAGCGTGGCCACGCCGCGAGCAATCTGCTTTTCATCCAGGCTGGCAAAGCCGAGCCGCAGGGTGTTTGGCAGAGGGGCCTGCACGTAGAAGTACCGCCCCGGCGCGAAGAGCACTCCGCGTTCTTTCACGTGGATGAGCAATTCGCTGGCGTCGAATCCCGGAGGCAATTCCAGCCAGAGGCACATGCCGCCTTCCGGCTTGGTCCACCGCGTGCCTTCGGGCATGTGCTTGCGCAATGCTTCATCCAATGCCGCCAAGCGCGAGCCGTAGACCTTGCGCATTTTGGCGACATGCTTGGTAAAAAGTCCGCGCCTCAAAAACTCCGCGAGCGTAGCTTGCGCCAGTTGATCGGTATGCAGGTCGGTCGTCTGCTTTACGACGCGCAAGCGTTCGATCGCCGTGGCTGGAGCGACAATCCAGCCAACTCGCAAACCGGGAAACGCCACTTTCGCAAAGCTGTCGATGTGGATGACCAGGTTCGAACGGTCCAGTTGCTTCAAGGAAGGGACGCGTTCCTCGCGCGTGTGCAGCCGCGCGTAGATGTGGTCTTCCACAATGGGGACCTGGTGGCGCGCGGCCAATTCCAGCAACTTACGCCGGGAAGCCAGCGGCATGGACGTTCCTGTCGGATTGTGAAAGTCCGGCGTCAGCACAATGAGCTTGACGCGATTGGCCGCCAGCGTCGCTTCCAGCGCTTCGAGGTCCAGCCCGAGCGGCTTCTCCGGCTCGGCGTGTGTGTTCATCGGGACGGTCAGGCAGCGCGCTCGCGCCCCGTGGAAAATCGCCACCGCTCCGGGATACGTCGGGTTTTCCATAATTACGGAATCGCCAGGCCGCACGAATGCCTTGCTGATGAGATCGAACGATTGCTGGCATCCATCGGTGATCAGCAGGTTTTCATCTTTGGCAGGGATGCCCTCGTGATGCAGCATTTCCAGCAGCGCTTCTTTCAGCGGGGGGTAGCCATCCGAGGGGCCCAGATTCAAGACTTCCGCAGCTTCGCGCCGGAGCACCGCGTTAACGCAGGTCTGCAGCTCTTCGATGGGAAAGAATTCATCCGCCGGACGGGCCATGACGAAGGAGAGCGCATTTTCCGGCACATTGGCCGTCAGGCGGCTAAGGACCTCTTCCCCGCGTTCATCGGCGAAGAGCAGTTCCCAGCGGATGCCGCCGTTGCCATTCAGGACGGGAGGCGCAGGCGGGGTGATCTTCAATCCGTTGCCATTGCCTTTAATGAATGTGCCGCGACCCACATGCCCCTGAATCAGGCCTTCCGATTCAAGCTCGGCGTAAGCGTTGGCCACCGTGGTGCGGTGGACACCCAGCATGGTCGCGAGCTCGCGGCTAGCCGGGATGCGGTCGCCGGTCCGCAAATCGCCGGCGTGAACGAGAGCGCGCAATTGGTCGCGAAGCTGGATGTACAGGGGAACGTGGCTTTGTGGCTGGAGATGAAGTGGAAGCATTGTCTCTCACCTTCGGCCAATTCTACCAGAGATTGGACTGGTGCAAGAGCCAATTTGTCTTCCGGGCCGGGGCCTACGATTGGCCAAGTACCAGACGGTCGACGCGGCGGCTTACGTCGCGCAAGTAGACTTCGTCGCCGCCATCGAGTTCGCAAATCGCGCTGCCGGAATAGCCCGTTTCGCGAAAGGCTTGGCGCACGGCCTCCCAGTCCACATCGCCGTCACCGAGATTGACCCACGCGAATCCGTCTTTTTTGCGCTTGAAGTCTTTCAGGTGGACTTTGGCAATGCCCTTCCCCAGAGTGCGAATCCAGTCCTGCGGATAGCCGTAGAGCACGACATTTCCCACATCGAACCACGCCTGGATCCAGGGGCTTTGGAATTCGCCGATGTACTTTGCCATTTCCAACGGGCTAAGCAGGAATTTGTTCCACACTTCCTCGATGGCAATCACAATTTTCAGTTCTTCTGCCAGGGGAAGAAGCTTTCGAATCTGCGTTTGCGAACGGCTCCAGGCATCGCGATACGAGGTCTGTGGATTAACAACCGCAGGAACCAACAACACGGCGTCGGATCCCCAGAGTTTCGCGTTGTGCAACGACGTGCGCATTCCGGCTAGGCTCTTTTCCACTACCGCGGCGTCGCTGGAGGAGAGCGGGTACTTCCAATGATCCATGTTCATTACTGAGTCGATGCGGATGTTCGCAGCGTCTGCGGCTTTCTTCATCTCCTCGGCCGCGTGTTCATCCGGTGTCGTCGGCGCTTGGACAACTTCGAAGCCCATATCGCGGGC
>Ga0137412_10002192_pt1 | contig 15398 bp, 16 predicted proteins | sample CZODoug2_1_16fun_FD_122160 | JGI IMG/M metagenome (GOLD analysis project Ga0137412, IMG submission 122160) | Vadose zone soil fungal communities from Angelo Coast Range Reserve, California, USA - CZODoug2_1_16fungal (Hybrid Assembly) | ecosystem: Environmental > Terrestrial > Soil > Vadose zone...
AGCTTGGAAACCGCGCTTTATCTGCCCGTCAAACGCTTCCTCGAAAAGCTCGGCTTCACGGTCAAGGGCGAAATCGGCGGCTGCGATCTGGTGGCGCTCAGCGGCGACGAGCCTCCGCTCGTCGTGGTCGGAGAATTGAAACTTTCGTTCAATCTCGAATTGGTGTTGCAGGCGGTCGACCGCGCCGGCGCCTGCGACGAGGTGTGGCTCGCCGCCAAGATGTCGGCGAACGGCAAGGGGCGCGAAAGCGACGCCCGCTATCGCAATCTCTGCCGCCGGCTCGGCTTCGGCATGCTGGGGGTGACCAGCCGCGGCGATGTCGAGGTGCTGGTCAAGCCGCCGACGGCAAATGTCAGGCGCGATCCCAAGAAGCGCTCGCGCCTGGTCGCCGAACATCAGCGCCGCATCGGCGATCCCGCGATCGGCGGCAGCACACGCTCGCCGATCATGACGGCCTATCGCCAACAGGCGCTGGCCTGCGCCGCCGCGCTGTCGGCAGGGCCGCGGCGCGTGCGCGACTTGCGTCCGGCGATTCCCGACGCCGGCAAGATCCTTCTGCACAACGTCTATGGCTGGTTCGATCGCGCCGAGCGCGGCGTCTATCGGCTGACCGATGCGGGCCGCGCCGCGCTGAAGCGCTGGCCGCAGCAGCCGGCCGAGCTTGGCGCGGCAGCCGAGTAGTCCTAGATGAGGTCGATCCGATCAGCGGCCACGGTCGGCGACTGTGACACGACAAGCACAGATGGCGTCTGAATCGGTGATGCATGGCTGGATTGCCGGGTCAAATTCATATTGCAACGCAGCATGTGGCACCATAGGTATCCCGTACCAATTCGAGGGGCTCCGATGAGCGAAGACTGGAATACCAAGTATGGATCGCGGCGTGTTCGGCGCGATCCGCCGACGCTGGATGAGGCGATTTTTGCCGCGATCGGGATTACCGACGATCACCAAGCGCAGGCCGAGATTGCCGCCGCGCTGATGGGCATGCCGTTCGACACCGTGCTTGCCGAAGTGAAGAAGCAGAGCCGCGTCAACGCGCGCGCGACGACGCGGGTGATCGCGGGCGAGCAAGGCGCGCAGCGCTCGATCGTGGTGGAACGCCGGGTGGTGCGGAAATTCGCGATCGACAAGCGCACCGGAACGTAACGGCCTGCAGCTTGCGCGCCTCGGATCATGAATCCGGGCGCACCGGCGGGCCAAGGCGAACTAAAGCGCGTTAAGCCGCCCCTCCCAATCCAGACATCTTGGAAAACAGCTTCCAGCACGCGCGGTGCAGATCCATCACCGCGCGGGCGGTGGCCAGCGGCGCATCGATCGCAAGCTTGGCGACGTCCGACTGCGGATGCTGCTTCACCTCGATGGTGCCGGTGGACTCGCCATGGCGGAATACCAGATGCGCGCCGAACTTGCTGGCGAGCGCCCGCATCGCGTGATTGTGGGCACCCGTGGTCACGCGCAGGGTGCGATAGCCGCGCCAGCGCGCTTCCGAAATGAGCCGCTTGAACAGAACGCTGCCGACACCGCGTCGCCGCACGCAGGGCTCGACGCTGAAGGCGACCTCGGGGAGCGAATCGTCGGACGAATCGGATGGATGCAGCTCGGCCGCGCCGCGCACCACGCCGTTTTCCATGTAGGCCACGATGATCGTGCCATCGGCCGCGCATTTTTCGGCGTAACGTTCGATGAAACTGTCGTCCAGGAAGCCGTTGAAGCGATCGCGGCGGCTTTCCGAATCGAGCCGCAGCAGATGATCGCGCAGCAGCGGCAATTCCTCATGCTGGCTGAGGGTCCGCACATAGCCGAAGCCGGGCCGCGGATTGAAAGTATCTTGCTGTGCCACGTCAAAAACTCCTCTTGGAAACCCTCGAGGAGGCGTCGAATCCCTAGAACCTCAATATTGTGCAACGCACCATAGAATTCAAGACGCTCCCGCGACGAATATCCGCGCAGGAGCCGTGCGGATGGTTAACGAAGCAGCGACCCCGTAGTCACACGAGCACCATCTGGGTCTGGGTGACCACCGCCACGAGTTTTCCGTCCTCGGTCTCCAGCCGGGTCTGCCAGACCTGGGTGCGCCGGCCGCGATGCACCGGCGTCGCAATCGCGACCACATGGGTCCCCTCCTTCGCGCCGCTGATGAAGTTGGTCTTGCTTTCGAGCGTGGTGGTGCCCTTGGCATCCTCGGGAAGGTTGATCACGGTGGCCGCCGCGCCGACGGAATCCGCGAATGCCATGATCGCGCCGCCATGAGCGATGTGGTTGAGGGTGCAGAGGTCCGGCCTGACCAGCATGCGTGCGACCACGCGATCCTTCTCTGCGGAGGTGAAGGTGACGCCCTTCAGTTCCGCGAACGGCAGCTTCATCGATTGGATTGTTTCAAGCGGCGTCATTGCGTGTCCCTCCATTGCCTCCAGCCGGCCATTCGCGCGCTGGCCCGCATCGATCAATCGTCATCCTGATGTTTTGAGATGATGGAGTGCCGGGTCAAGCCCGGCAATGACGCATGAGGTAAGGCCGGACTTTCACCCAAGCCGCGCGTGCTCGATGGCCGCGATGAATGGCGACAGTTGGCGGCTTGCCTCTTAAGCCTTCTCCACGCCGCACCACTCCGCGATGAACAGCGCGGTCGCCTTGGTCGATTTGCGCAACGATTCCAGGTCGACATATTCGTTGAAGCCGTGCATCGCGGCGCCGCTGGCGCCGAAGCACAGGCTTGGGATGTTGTAGTTCAGTCCATAGAAGCGGGTATCGGTCAGCGCGGTAAAGACCAGATCCTCCACGGCGCCGCCATAGACGGCGTCGAACGCCTTGCCGAACGCTGCTTCGGGCGCGGCCGAATCCTTCAGTTCGTAGCCTTCCGACAGAAAGCCGGACCATTCCACGGCCGGCGGGTTGTTGGAGAGGAACCGATGATCGCGCGCGGCTTTCGAGATACAGGCGAGGATTTCGGCCTGCGCGTCCGCGACCGACCAGCCCGGCAGGATCGCGATCCGGCAATCGACGTCGCACCAGGCCGGCACGCTGGAGGCCCAGTCGCCGCCCTTGATGATGCCGGGATTGAAATTGATCGGATGGATCAGATCGCCGAAATGGCGGTCGCGCTTGGCGCGCTCGTTCCACTCGGCCTCGAGTTTCTCCACCGCATGGATCAGGTGATAGGCGGCCGTGATCGCGTTCGAACCCACGCCCGCCTCGAACACATGCACGGGGAAGCCGCGCACCTTCAGGCGAAACCAGATCACGCCCACCTGCGAGCGCACCATCTTGCCGTCCGTCGGCTCCGGGATGAAGCAGGCATCGGCGCGATAGCCGCGCTGCAAGGTCGAGAGTGCGCCGACGCCGGTGCTCTCCTCTTCGATCACCGACTGGAAATGAATCCGCCCGGTCGGCTGGAAGCCGGCGTCTTCGATCGCATCCAGCGCGGCGAGCGCGCCGATGGTGCCGGACTTCATGTCGCAGGCGCCGCGGCCATACATCCTGCCGTCCTTGATCGTTGGCGCGAACGGCGGCGTTTCCCACATGTCGAGCGGACCTGTCGGCACGACATCGCAGTGCCCCTGCAGGATCAGCGATTTGCCGGCGTTGAGCGTCGGACGGTAGGTACCGACCACGCTGCGCGCCCTGGAAAAATCATGCTCGATCGGACCGTAGCCGCGCAGATCCTTCAAGTCGCCAATGTCGATATGCCAATCGTCTACCTCGTAGCCGCGCTCGCGCAGGAGGTCGCCGATCATGTCCTGGCACGGCCCCTCCGCGCCACGGGTCGAAGGGATGGCGACGAAATCGCACGTGGTCGAGAGCTGCGCATCGAAACCGGCATCGACGGCATCGAGAATTCGTTGCTGGGTATCGCTGAGGTTCATCGCGCAATTTTTTCCTGTGGCGCGCGGATCAAACCACAGTTTTGCGGGCGATTGCAGGTATTTCGCGCCGCCTTTCAGAATCGCAGGCGCACACCTACACTGCGAAAAAGCGCATCATGCCGCTTTCCTCCGCAGCCGGAGTCATGCAATGACCAACAACCGTAATGTCCTGTATCTCATCATCGGCGTGTTGGTGGTTGCGCTCGGCGTCGTCGGCTACAACCTGTATCAGGCCAAGAAGGAACCGGAAGGCCTGCAGATCAATGTCGGCCCGAACGGGCTGAAGATCCAGAGCAAGTGATCATCCCCAACAAACGGCCGGTCATGACAATCTCATACGCAAAGTTCGCTTGTGTCCTGCTTCTCGGCTTGACGTTCGCAGCCACCGCCGCGCATGCGCTGGGGCAGCAGGTCGGGCGCGAAGAGGACATCACCGATCTGAAACTCGGCCAGCGCGTGATGGTCGACGACGGCACCTGCCCGGCCGGCCAGATCAAGGTCATTGCCGGCGCCAAGATGTCACCGCAAGGCGTCGTACGGACACGACAATGCACCGCGCGCGGTGGCGCCAAGCAGAGATAACGCCTCGCGGCGCTTATCGCGTTAGCAGCTTACAGAGGTTCCGAAATTCCGGGCTCGCGCGAGACTCAGTTCGCCGGCTCGAACATGCATTGCAGCGCCGGCCGCGCGATCTTCGTAAAGGTCGGGCCGATTTCGGATCGTTTGGATACCGGCACCCACTGGGTCTCGATGGTCGGCACGCCGGTTTCGCTGATGCCGCGCAGTAGTGCCTCACGAAGATCATTGTCCTCGACGACGGCGGCCGCATGGTCATGCAGGCAGCCGCAGACCTCTTCGGGATGCGCCCAGCGCCCAAGCATATGCGGCGCGCATTGACGAACGAAGTCGGTGCGCGGGTCAGGCATCCTCATCGCTGAGCGGATCTGGCTCTGCGCCTGTGCAGATGGTCCGAACACGAAAGTTACGACGAGCGCTGCTGCGCAGATGCGAAGGAACATGATGACCTTACGACCGACTCTCAAACGTTGTTCGATGTTGCTCAACGGGCGGCAATGACGAGTGCTGTCGCAGGCGCGCCGCCATAGGCGAAGGTGCCGATCCCCGGCAGGCTGCCTTGGACCGAACCGGCCATCGAAGGAGCAGCCAGCACGAAGGCAAACGCGAGGATGAAGCTGACGGTGCGCATCTGACGATCTCCGGATTTGGCCGCCGGCGCTACCCGCCGTTGTTGGTTGGCGGCTTAATAACCCTCTGCGGTTTCCGGAGTTCTGCACCACAAGCGAAAAATGGTTTCATCACGCCCTCGAATTGTTTCGTCGCCACCCCGCGGACGAAACAATTCGCGACGGACATCAATGAATTCAATGAATCGCAGCATTGGCCCATGGAACCGAGAGTTCCCAGCCCAATGACCGATTCCGGGCAGTTCCGGCTTGGCTGAACTGAAACACTGGCTCAGCCGACTCATGGGAACCGGCTTCATGGGAACCGGACTCATGGGACCCCTTGGGGAACCTCATGGGAACCGTACGCAACTTTTGGGCGACCGGTGCGTTGAGTTCTCCTCAGACAAAGGGTGCTTCCACATTCAACAAAGGATGGCAGTCATGGGTGGTGACGACATCGTTGTTGGTAACAAGTCCGCAGTCCGAAAATCCTCGCAGACCATGATTGGACCCCTGAACGTGCCCGCCGGCGCATTCGTGGCGCGATCAGATCAAGCGGCCCTAAAGATTCGTCCAAGAATTGACCCAAGAATCGACCGGCCGGTTATTTGCGGGGAGATGTCACAGCAGCGCGGCCACAGCGGCGCTCAGTCCACGCCGCAGAAATTTCTGCAACTCGTTGGTTACCGCGATCCCAATGCCGGACCGCCGGTCAAGCGTTAGCGACGTCCTTATTGAACTCGCGCTATTGAATGAACTCGCCGCATTTCGCGACGGACGGATCGGCCGCGCCCCATGGCATGATCGGCACCGTGGAGGTCGAGTTCTTCGGCGACCCTTCGATCAGCTTGTCGGAATAGACCATATAGACCAGCGTGTTCCGCTTGGCGTCGCAGCCGCGGACGATCTGCATCTTCTTGAAGAACAGCGAGCGCCGTTGCCGGAACATGTCGTCGCCCTGTTCGAGCTTGCCTTTGAATTTGATCGGACCGATCTGCCGGCACGCCAGCGAAATGTCCGAGACCTCTTCGGCCAGCCCGAGCCATCCCTTGAAGCCGCCTTTTTCCGGCACCGTAAAATGACAGGCCACTCCTTCCACCTCGGGATCGTCGACACCATAGGTCGCCAGCTTGTCGTTCGGGCTGACCCACTTGAAGACCGTCGAGCGGCGGAAGATCAAATCTGGTTCATCGGCTGCGGACGCCGGGACGCCTGCCCAAAGCAAGATGGCCAGCGACGCCAGGATCAGGCCTCTCACGGGCGCGTGACGCGGGCCTACGATTTGCGACGGCATCGACATCTCCACGGCGGCGCCGGTTTGCGCGGGGGCAACGGCGGTCAGAAAAAGCTGCACTGTGATCATGGGTTTATCGGTATCGCTTCACAGCGCAAGACAGCGTGGCGACGGTTCACGAAGTCGGGAACACCTGCGAACCCCTGCTGCCCATGTAAGAGCGCAATATCCCCGCAGAAAGGCCGTGGTGGGCGGCTTCGTGCAGCGAACGGCGTTTAACCTATTGTGAGGCTTTTTTGTTACGCTCGTCCGAAAACCGCGGGGATTGGAAGCCTGGGCTGGTGAACACGAATCGCGTTTGCGACACTAAATTTCAAAGGGACCGAAGGAATCAAAGATGGTGCGCGTAAGCGGGTTCAGTACCTCCGTTGTGAGCGGACGGTTTTGGTGCGCGGCCGTTTTGACCGCGGCCGGTGCGATCGGCGCCGCGTCCCGTGCTGAGGCGGCGCTCTATGATTGGCAGGATTCCGAGCCCGGCCTGTATCGGCCCGGATCGAGTGTACATGGGCATCGGCAAAAAGCGCAGCAGCATTCCGGCAAGAAGACCGCGGCGGAAAAGGAAACCGCAGTAAAGCCGCAGGGTCCCCTGATCGTCGCGGTCTCGATCAGCCATCAACAGGTTAAGATCTACGACGCCAACGGCTTCTTCGCGGAGGCCCCGGTTTCCACGGGGATGGCCGGTCATTCGACGCCGGTGGGCGTGTTCAGCGTCATCCAGAAACACAAGCTGCACCATTCCAACATCTACAGCAATGCGCCGATGCCGTACATGCAGCGCATCACCTGGTCCGGCGTTGCCCTGCATGCCGGCGTGCTGCCAGGCTATCCGGCTTCGCATGGCTGCATCCGGATGCCTGTGGGCTTCGCCGTCAAGATGTGGAACTGGACCAAGATGGGCGCGCGGGTCATCGTCGCGCCCGGCGAGATCGCGACGCCCGCGAGCTTCTCGCACCCCCTGCTCCCCTCGCTCAAGGTCGTGCCGCAACCGGTCGTCGCCGAAGAACCGCACCCCGACACGCCGCTCGCGACCAAAGCCGACAAGGGCGCGGCGCTAGAGACTAAGCCTTCGACCGCTGCCGCGAATCTCGAACTGAGGTCGACGGTCGGCCACAACGTGGTGACGCCGGTCGGCGATGTGACCCCGGTGACGCTGCGGGAGCAGACTCACACCGCAGACGCCAAGAGCATGCTCACGATGTCCGACGCGCCCTCCGGCAATAGCGCGTCAGCGCATGAGGATCACGCCGCAGCGACCGATAGCGCTGTGCCTGATGGCGCCAAAGTTGATAGCGCCGAAAGCGTCAAGGCTGACGGCGCCACGGAGAGCGGGAAGCCGGTTGACACGGCGACCGCCGAAACAAAGCCGCTCGACGGCGACGCCTCGGGCAAGCCCGAGGACAAACCCACGGCGTCCATTGTTGATGCGCCCAAAGAGGACGTTGCCGAACCGGCCAAAGCTGAGGCAACCAAGTCTGAGGCAACCAAGTCTGAGGCAATCAAGTCTGAGACAACCAAGGCTGAAGCTGTCAAGATCGAGCCGGCCCGGCCTGATCCGGCGAAAGCCGACACCGCGAAATCGGGCGATAGGCCAAGCGAGGCCGTCAAGGCGTCGAACGATGCCGGTGCAAACGCTCCCGATGCCAAGCCGGATGCAAAGCCCGATGCAAAGAAAGATCAGTCGCGCCTCGCCAAACCGGAAGCACCCAAGCGCACCGGGCAGATCGCGGTGTTCATCAGCCGCAAGGACTCCAAGATCTATGTCCGGCAGAATTTCGCGCCGCTGTTCGATGCACCCGTGACGATCGCGCCGAGCGACCGGCCGCTCGGCACGCATATCTTCACCGCGGAAGTCGACAAGAACGACGCCAACGCGCTGCACTGGTCGGCGGTCTCGCTGCCGGGGTCGGCTCGCAGCGCCCAGCGTAGCGACGACGAGGAGCGTGGTTCGCGGCGTCGGAAAGGCGCGCTCGCCTCCGCGGAAGCGAAGCCGTTGCCGGTTCCGGACAGTGCAACGGAAGCGCTCGACCGGATCACGCTACCGCCCGACATCATGGCGCGCATCTCCGAAGCGCTCACGAGCGGCGGTTCGATCATCGTGTCCGATCAGGGCATCAACCAGGGCGAAACCGGCGAAGGCACGGATTTCATCGTCTCCCTGCGCTAGCCCCATCGCGGCGCCTAGCGCCCTGCAATGCCGGCGGCTAAAACACCGCCGGCATGAGCAAGCATCCTGTCACCCTCCATACCGCCGAATGCGGAATCGTCGCCCCCACCGATGCCTTCGACCGGCTCACGCCTCTCGGCTGGTGGGGCGGACTGGCGGCGATCGTCGCGGGCCTTGCGGCGTCGTTTGTCCTGTTCGGCTACGCGCTGGTCTATTGGCGCAACGCCGACATGGATTTCATGTTGATCTACAGCGCGCTCGCCATGAACGACGGCAAGCCGCAGCATTTCCTCGACCATACCGCCTACCTTACCATCGTGTCGGTCAAAGACTGGTTTGTCGGCCTGCACGGCCTTGGCCTGCTGGATGCCTACACGCTGCCGGCGATCCCACCGGCCAGCGATACCTTAGCCTTCGATGCGGCGATGACGCAGGCGGTTCGCGCCGGGCGCGTGCTGGTGTTCTTGATCGTCGCCGTTAGTGTGCTGATCTTCGCCGGCCTTGCCCGCCGCCTGTTTCGCGACCGGCGTATCGCGATGCTCGCCACGCTCGCCTTCGCCCTCTCCGGCGACATCGCCGTGCACTCGCGGATTCTGCGCAGCGAATTCGTCGCGGCGTGCCCGGTCATCTTCGCACTGATGGTCCTGATCATCATCGGCCGCAAGGGCCGCCTTGCGCGGCCGCTCGGCATGGCGGCCGCGGCCGCGCTCTGCGTCATCGGCCTCGAGAACAAGGTGCAGGCGATCCTGTTGATCGGCACGATCCCGTTCGTCATCCAGCCTTTCGGCAGTGTGGAGGGCGCAAGCGTCGCGTTCTGGCGCAACACGGCGGCAGGCTTTCTCGCCGCTGCAATCGCGGCGATCGTAGCCGCTGCCGCCGCGTGGACGGCATGGCCGCTGATCGCCACCGGCCTCGACCGCAGCCTGCTCGATGCCGCGCAATTTCATCCGCTGCTGCTGAATCGCTTTGGCGTCTATCAGGCCGCCCTGCTCGTCCTGATCGGCGGCTGCATGATCGCCTATGCCGCGATCTGGCGGATCGGCGCCGCCGAGACGCTCGCTTCGATGGCGGCGGCCGTCGCGGGGGCCGCGATCGCGCTGTTGCTGCTCAATGTCGACTACGACACCGGCAATGTGATTGCCGTGATCAATCCGCTGGAAAAGATGCTGGTGTTTGCTGACGCCAGCACCTCCCGCGCCGCCACTGGATCGAACCCTGCGGCCGCAGTCCTGCTGCTGCTCGATGGCGCGGCCTCGGTTCTCGCCCGTTACAGCTTCGTGCTGCATCCCTCGCCGCGCCCGACGGTCTTTCTCACCTGGCTGATCGTTCCGGGGATCGTCTACGCCTGGCGGCGCGGCGAGCGGCTGGCCGCTCTGCAGGCGCTGGCGCTGATGCTGGCGGCGATCGGCATCGACGCGCTCGGCGTCCGGCGCGGGTTGAAGATCGAATATTTCATCTTCACCGATCCGCTGATCGTGCTGTCCGGCGCAATCCTGCTCGAAGCAATGTCCGAGTTGCGTTTTCACCGATGGACCTACCCGATCGCGGCCGTGCTGTTCGGCGTGCATATCGCCATCGGCCAGGCCGAGCCGATCAAATACGCTCTCAAGCGCTCGGGGCCGGAATCGATCTGCGCATGGAACCCGTATTACATGCCGCTGATGCCGCTGCCTTGGTGCGAGCATCCGCCATAACGGCATCTTGAGCGGCACCCGGTTCCCGCTTGCGCTATGGTTTGTGGACACTGTCCACAGGGGAACGCCGCCATGATCGACCGCAGGTCCATTCTCCTGGGCGCCTTGGGCGCGACCGCCGCGCTGACCAGCCCCGCCGCAACGCGAACTGCGCGGGCCGAGGCCGCCATGAGCCAGATCACGGCCTATGCGTTCGCGTTCCCGGCGCTGTCCGGCGACGACATCAGGCTCGCCGAATACACCGGCCATCCGTTGCTCGTGGTCAACACGGCCTCCTTGTGCGGCTACACGCCGCAATATGGCGGGCTGCAGGCGCTGTGGACCGAGTTCCATGAGCGCGGCTTTGCCATCATCGGCGTGCCCTCCAACGATTTCGGCGGTCAGGAACCGGGCGGCGCGGCCGACATCGCGGAGACCGCGCAGCATCAATATTCAGTTACCTTTCCGATCTCGGCCAAGGCAGTCGTCACCGGTCCGGGCGCACATCCCTTCTACAAATGGGCGGCGCAGGCGCGGCCGAAGGACGTGCCGCGCTGGAACTTCCACAAATACCTGATCGGCCGCGACGGCAGGATCGCCGATGTGTTCGCCTCGGCCGTCGAACCCGCCGACACCCGCGTCAAGACCGCCATCGCTCGCGCGCTGGCGGACAGCTGAGCTGTGGTGTTGCGAATTAACCGGCCGCGTAACAATTCCAAGGTGTTGTCCTGCGGTCGTTGCGTTGGCGGTCGCGGCCCGGCTAAACTGCCATCTCAGGTGGGAATGATCGGGCAACGGCGACAGGCCCGTGGGCGGCAACAGGATTTTTAAGGGGAACGAGATGCGTGTTGCGACAGGACTGATCGTTGCGATTTCGCTGTGTATGCCCAGCATCGCCTGGTCTCAGAACTTGCTACCCAAGGCTGCGGCCGCGCCGCAGGCAGCGCCTCCGCCGATGACGGCGGCCGCCCCCGCGGCAGCACCGGCTCCGACCCAGGCGCAGCCGGCGCGGGCGCCCTGCACCAATCCCGACGCGCTCGGGGTCGCGCGCACGGTCGAGATCGACACCACCGGCGGTCCAGGTTTTGGCTTCGAGCACTTCAAGGAGCTGGATTTCCTGCGCGACCATGAAGTGGTGCTGACCTTCGACGACGGCCCGTGGACCGAGAACACGCCATCGGTGCTGAAGTCGCTCGCCGAGCAGTGCACGACCGGGATCTTCTTCATCATCGGCAAGCATGCGACCTACTATCCGGAGATCCTCAAGCAGGTTTATGCCGCCGGTCATACCGTCGGCTCCCACACCTGGTCGCACGCGACCTTGACCAACAAGAAGCTGACCGATGATCAGCGCAAGGAAGAAATCGAAAAGGGCATCAGCGCGGTGAAGTGGGCGCTGGGCGGCATTCCGCCCGCGGCGTTCTTCCGCTTCCCGGCCCTGCAGCATCCGCCGGAGATGGTCACCTATCTCGGCAGCCGCAATGTCGCGATCTTTTCCTGCGATCTGGACTCGTTCGACTTCAAGGCCAAGAACGCCCAGCAGGTCATCGACGTCACCTTCAAGAAGCTCGACAAGCTCGGCAAGGGCATCATCCTGATGCACGACTTCCACAAGCACACCGCCGAAGCGCTGCCCGAGCTGCTGCGCCGGCTCAAGGCCGGCGGCTACAAGGTGGTCGCGATGCGCTCCAAGGCGCCGGTGCAGTCGCTGCCGCAATATGACGAGGAACTGATGAAGGACGCCAAGCTGCCGACCGTGAGCCAGCGGCCGGTGTCGAGCGTCGTCACCACGGTTTCGGAATAGAAACCACGGGGACGACACATCGCCGTGCCGGCGCTCCGTATCGAGGGCTATGTCATCGTGTCGGCGGACGGCATGCTGGCGAATGCCCAGCATGTGATGCCCGACGAATTGAAATTCGCGGGCGACAAAGCGTTCTTTTCCAGCGGGCTCGACCGTGCCGACCTGATCGTGCACGGGCGGCATTCGCATGAAGAGCAACCGAACTCGCCACTGCGGAAACGGGTCATCGTGACGCGAAGCGTCGCGGCGCTGGCGCCCGATTCCACCCATCCCAGGGCAAGCCTGTGGAATCCGGACGGCGCGAGCTTCGCGGCGGCCTGCGATTTCGCCGGCGTCGCTTCGGGAACCGTCGCCATCATCGGCGGGCCCGCCGTGTTCGGCATGTTCATGGACCACTACGACACGTTCTGGCTGTCGCAGGCGCCGCATGTCAGACTGCCCGGCGGCGAGGCCTGTTTCCCCGGCGTGCCCGAGCGCACGCCGCAGGCGATCCTGGCGGCCCACGGCCTGAAAGCGGGCGACGCACAAATGCTGGAGCCGGCCGCCGATGTCACCGTCACGCCTTGGCGGCGGGTGACTGGCGGCGCGTGAGCTGAGCTAGATGTCCCCATAGGCGGATTCGGCGGCCTTGGCGCGGCGGCCACCATAGCCGGCGATCATGAACAAAGCGCCGATGATCGAGAGATTCTTCAGCGCATCGATCAGCGTCTTGCCATTGTCCGGCGGCAGCTGGTTCCAGAAGTCGTGGAAATAGAAGGTCACGACGCCGACGAAAATGATCAAAACCAAAGCAAAAAACCGCGCCCCGAAATTCAGCGCGATCATCAGCCCGGCCAAAACCTCGAACCCGCCGACCGCGATCGCCAGCACCTGCGGCGTCGGCATGCCCGTCATCGTTTCCAGTTGCGCGGTATAGGGCGCGAGCACTTCCGGAATGGCGACCTTCGCCGCGATGATATCAGCGGTTGCCTGAATGCCGAACAGCTTGGTCGCGCCGGTGTAGATGAAAAGCACGGCGAACAGAACTCGCCCGAACGTAATCAATGCTGGCATGGCTGGCCTCATTTTTTATTTATGGGCGGGATCGTAACGGTGGGCGACCGGATTATGGGGATTCCGCCATTGCTTTTCAAACGTTCAAATGGCGGCCGGACGCCCGAAGCTCTGCATTCAGAACCGGGCAGATTCTGGGCTGCAGCGCGATGACTTCGGGACCTCCCAAGGACCTCCCGAGGGCCTCCCAAGGATCTCCTATGTCAGCAAATTGAGCTGCTGCCGGCCGGCACGTTCCTGGGCTTCGACGGCTGCCACCGCCGTCATGTTCAGCACGCCGCGCGCGGTCACCGAGGGGGTGAGAATATGCGCCGGCCGCGCAGGCCCGATCAGGATCGGCCCGACCGGAACCGCGTCCGCCAGAACCTTCACCATCTGATAGGCGATGTTGGCGGCATCGAGGTTCGGCATCACCAGGATGTTCGCCACGCCCTCCAATTGCGAATGCGGCAGGATCAGCTTGCGCGTCGCGTCCGAGAGTGCGGTATCGCCCTGCATCTCGCCATCGGCTTCGAGCTCGGGATGATGCTCCTTCAGCAGCGCAGTGGCGCGCCGCATCTTGCGCGAGGAATCCGAGTCGTAGCTGCCGAAATCGGAATGCGACAGGAACGCGATCTTGGGCTTGAGGTTGAAGCGCTGCACATGCTTGGCGGCCAGCGCCGCCACTTCGCACAGCTCGTCCGCGCTCGGGTTCGGCCGCACTTCGGTGTCGGCGATGAAATAGGCGCCCTTGCTCGTAATCAGCAGCGCCAGCGCCGCGAAATCGCTGACTTCGGGCAGGAAGCCGATGATGTCGCGCACATGCCGCAGATGGCTCATGTAGCGCCCCTCGACGCCGCAGATCATCGCATCCGCCTCGCCGCGGATCACGGCCAGCGCCGCGATCACGGTGGCGTTGGTGCGCACCACCGTGCGCGCGGTATCGGGCGTGACGCCGCGCCGTCCGGCGACGTCGATATAGGACTGCACATAGGAGCGATAGCGCGGATCGTCCTCGGGATTGATCAGGTCGAAATCCTGGCCCGCCTTGATCGCAAGCCCGAACCGCTTGATGCGCGCCTCGACCACCGAGGGCCGCCCCACCAAAATCGGCCGCGCCAGCTTTTCCTCCAGCACCACCTGGGTCGCGCGCAGCACGCGCTCGTCCTCGCCCTCGGCATAGATCACCCGCACCGGCTGCGACTTCGCTTTGGCAAATACCGGCTTCATGACCAGGCCGGAGCGGAACGCGAAGCGCTCCAGCAGCGCGGTGTATTCGTCAAAATTCTTGATCGGCCGGGTCGCGACACCCGACTCCATCGCCGCTTTCGCCACCGCCGGCGCGATGCGCTGGATCAATCGCGGATCGAACGGGCTCGGGATCAGCGACCCCGGCCCGAAACCCTGCGTTTCGCCAATGTCGAAGCCGCGCGCGGCGGCCTCCGACGGCGGATCGCGCGCGAGCTGCGCGATCGCGTCGACCGCGGCATGCTTCATGGCTTCGTTGATGGTGGTGGCGCCGACATCGAGCGCACCGCGGAAGATGAAGGGAAAGCACAGGACGTTGTTGACCTGGTTCGGGAAGTCCGACCGTCCGGTGCAGATCATCGCGTCGGGGCGCGCCTGGCGCGCCTCGTCCGGCATGATCTCCGGCACCGGGTTGGCGAGCGCCAGGACCAGCGGGTTCTTCGCCATCTTCATCAGCATCTCGGGCTTCAGCGCCCGCGCCGCGCTCAGGCCGAGAAAGATGTCGGCGCCGTCGAACACCTCGGCCAGCGTCTTGGCCTCGGTGTCGTGGCGGCAGAACTTGCCGCGCCATTTGTCGTTGACGTCGTTGCGCTTGGAGGTGAGCAGCCCATCCTTGTCGGCGACCCAGATGTTCTCGAGTTTGGCGCCAAGCGCGATCAGCATGTTGAGGCAGGCGATCGCCGCCGCCCCCGCCCCGCTGGTGCAGATCTTGACGTCCGCGATCTTCTTGCCGCTGAGCTCGAGCCCGTTGAGCACCGCCGCGCCGACGATGATGGCGGTGCCGTGCTGGTCGTCGTGGAACACCGGGATTTTCATCCGCTCGCGTAGCGCTTCCTCGATCTCAAAGCACTCGGGCGCCTTGATGTCCTCGAGATTGATGCCGCCGAAGGTCGGCTCGAGCGGCCGCACCACCTCGATGAACTTCTTGGGGTCGGTCTCGTCGACCTCGATATCGAACACGTCGATACCGGCGAATTTCTTGAAGAGGACGGCCTTGCCTTCCATCACGGGTTTGCTGGCGAGCGCACCGATGGCACCTAGGCCGAGCACCGCAGTGCCGTTGCTGATCACCGCCACGAGGTTGCCTCGCGAGGTGTATCGGGTGACCGCCTCCGGGTCCTCGGCGATCG
>Ga0137412_10000660_pt2 | contig 15388 bp, 10 predicted proteins | sample CZODoug2_1_16fun_FD_122160 | JGI IMG/M metagenome (GOLD analysis project Ga0137412, IMG submission 122160) | Vadose zone soil fungal communities from Angelo Coast Range Reserve, California, USA - CZODoug2_1_16fungal (Hybrid Assembly) | ecosystem: Environmental > Terrestrial > Soil > Vadose zone...
CGCCAATACGTACTACTACGACGCCCTTTCTTTCGGCGCCGACGGCAACACCGGCCGCCCCGGCTCGTATCAGCCACTGATCGGCGGACGGTGTCGCGGAGGACACCGCCATGGTTGCCAGACTCCACGCGATTGCTTCGCCGGCAAGAATGTATCCGGTCACCAGAGGTTTGGTGCCGAAGAGTATTTTTACGATCAAGGGACCGTAGGCCCAGAAGCCGGTGGTTGCCACGGACAAGGCGAACACCATGGTGAGCCCGGCACCAATAGGATGACGAAAGTCCAGCAACTGCGCCGGCAGCAATCGAACCTGCGCCCGGCGATCCAGCCGCGCGGCCAGATACAAAAGACCGGCACCGATGAGGCAGCCGATCACCGACAGGGCGATACCGCGGGCGTCCGGGTCGCTCGCGGCTCCGGCTTCCGCAATGATGAGCGTAGCCGCGGACAGCACGATCAACGGAAGAACCGGCCACTTTCCGGCGGGATTCTCTATCCGCGCGGCCGCGGGCAACAAGACTGAAGCCAGACCGCATAGGACGGCCGCCTGAACCGCGAATGCCCAGAAGGCGCCGCGCCAGGTATGCAGCCCGGCGAAAGCGCCGCCGATCAGAGGCCCGAGGAGCGACCCTCCGCCCCATATGATCGCGACGATGGCGAACAAGCGGCTCCAGAGTTTCGGCGCAAACCACGCTTCGACCGCCACGTAGCAGAGGGACAGCAGCATGCCGCCGCCCATCCCCTGTACGAATCGGCCGCTTACCAAGATTCCCATGCTGGAAGCGGCCGCGCCCATGACGCAGCCGCCTGCATATACAAGAGTGGCGCCGATGAATACACGCTTGATGCCCCATCGCAAGCACATCACGCCCGCTGCCGCGCCGGCGATGATGGCGCCCACTTCGTACAGTGAGATGGTCCAATTGATGTAGGCAATGCCGCCGAGATCGTCGACGACGGCCGGCGCTATGGTGGCCGTAACCAAGGTGTCCGCGGAATGCAGCCACACGCCGAAACCCAGCAGCACGAAGCGCGCTGTAATGCCGTCCAACGACAGTTTATCGGCGCGAACGCCGCGATCAGGCATCTAAGTCCATCTCAACGCGCATCGGCGCTGCCAAGCGGCAGCGTGCCCAAAAGCTCGGCCGCGCCGTTCCATAAAATCTGAATGCCGATGCAGAACAACAGAAACGCAGACAGGCGCACGACGATGGTCGTGCCGGTCGGTCCGATTAGATCGGCAAGCCGTGCGGCGTTCCGGTAAAAGACGTACACCAAGAGCGTGAGCAGGGCGACGGCGATCAGCGTTTCGACGAAGAACTCGAGCAAGGGCGCGAGGTATCCGCTCGGCCGGCTGGCGCCGATGGAGATAGCCACTGAAATCGTCCCGGGACCTGTGGTCAGCGGCATGGTCAACGGGTAGAAGGCGAGTCTGCTCGGCGGTACGTCGATCGAGCGCGGGTTCGGAGTCTCGCTGCGCCGCTGTTCGGTGGCGTCGGGCTCATTCAGCATGCGCCACCCCGACATCGCCACGATGATACCGCCCGCCACGCGCAGCACGGGAATCGAGATGCCGAAGAAGCTGAGTACGTAGGCTCCCACGTAGAGCGATGCGGTGACGATGGAGAACGCATAGATTGCCACCCAGCGCGACACTTGAGCGCGAACCTTGGGTTCGAGCTCGCGGGTCGCGCCGAAGAAAATAAAGGCGCCGGACAATGGGTTGACGATGGAGAGCAGGGCCCCAAACGCCAGCAAAAAGGTAGCCAAGCCTGATCCTTCGGTGAGTTGCGCCGCCGCGAGGCGGAATTTTAGCGGATCGGCGGACCGATTAGCTGATGGGTCGGCAGATTATAGGATGGGTCGGCAAGATTAGCGGATGGGTCGGCAGATTATCGGATGGGTCGGCAGATTAGCGGGTGGGTAGGCAGATTGGCGGATAGGTCGGCAGATTGGCGGATGGGTCATGGGTAGGCAGATTAGCGGATCGATGGGCAGGTCTGTCCCTATCCATCCATCAAGCCGTATGCGTTCGAGTCTCTTCAAGATCTCGGCTGTGGCGCGGTTCCGGGTGCTTGCCGGTCCGGGCGTCGCTCATTATTCGCTCCAGAATCTCCGGAATCTCGAATATGGCGCGATTCTGAATGCGCGCGACGCGCGCACGAAATTCCGGGAGGCGCGAGATGACTTCATCGACGCCGTCGTCAATGTTCTTGAAGGAATCGAGCACGATGCCGGCGCGGTTCTCCTGAACCCACTCGGCGTTGTAGCGCTCCTGCGGCATGGTCCAGGTATTGTTGACGACGATGACCGGCAAGCCTTGTTGTATGGCTTCGCTGATGCACCCGGGGCCCGGCTTGCCGATGAAGAAATCGCTGAGGTGCATGAAGTCGCGGATCTTTGGTGTAAAGCCGACCACGAGCCGGGGCGCCCGCGCGGGCATGGCCACCAGCCGCTGTGCAAGGGCCGAATTGTGGCCGCAGATCAATATGAGCTGCGTGTCCTTGAGCCGTCTCGCAATGCCTTGCATGGCTTTCGACCCGTGTCCGCCGAACAGAACGATGCCGGTGGGCCGATCCGGGTCCAGCTTCAACTTGAGGCGCTCGGCGCGCCTATCGCCGCGCGGTTTTTGGTAGAAGTCCGGCCGCACGATCATGCCGGACGTGGCGTGAACCTGGCTCGGCCCATAGCCCAGCGCGCGTGCCTGCGCCACCGCTTTGCGGGTACCGCATACGAAATGCTGCGCCTGGCCCGGCTCGATCCAAAAGTGCGGCGGTAAATCGGCGAAGTCCGTCAATATGGTGACGTAGGGCGCGGCCGGCCGAGCGCCGGCAAGCGCCTCGTACATGGTGCGATTGAAGTTGGGGATCAGGGAGACCACCATGTCCGGCTTGGTTCTGCGCCAATAGCGCCGCAATCTGCTGGTCAGCCCTTGGTGGCAGAGTCGGATGAGGGCTTGCAGAAACTTGAGTTCCTGCGCCAACCCCAGGCTCCAGCCGCGCGCCAAGCGGGTGTTGTAGAGGTCTTCCCATTCCATTCCCATGGTCTTGCGAAACACGTCCTTGGGATCGAGGACTTCCATCAAGTTGATAAGCCGCACCTGCCACGGCCGGCCCTGTTCACGGATGACGGCGTCGAGTGCGATCGCGGCGGAACGGTGTCCGCCGCCTGCGTTGAAATAGACCAGGTCGATTGTTTTCAATGTGGGGTTTCGAGTTCTCGGGCTCGATGTCGACGCATGAGGAGAGTCTGCACCGGAAATGTGACGGGCATATGTCGACCCCCGGTTGCAGGAGCGCGGCACCGCGCGATGGAAACTCGGTCTAGGGCGCACGGCATCGTGGGATGCAAGATATTCAAGAGCCTGGCGTATAATGCCGCGATGAGCCACGTCGATTTTTTGCGCTTTTGCGCCGCGTCATGATTAATTGCGCATTTACGCCGCGCCATGATTAATTATCAGACCGACCGAAACTCTCTAGTTGAACTCGGTGACAAACAGCACGAAATCTACGTCGCCAACGACCCGTTCTCGCATATCGTGGTCGACGAGTTTTTCGATCCGAAGGCCCTGGGCGAAGTTTTGACAGAGATCGATGGCGTCGATCGGTCGAAACGCTACGCCAAATTTCTGGATCGAAAGACCGATCACAACAAGTTCGCATTTTTCCCCGACGTGGTGGGTCCCAGTACTGCCCGATTGGCACAACACCTGAATTCCGGTCCCTTTCTCGCGTATCTTGAAAAGCTGACGGGAATTCCGAATCTGATCGCAGACCCCTCCTACTTTGGCGGCGGGGTGCATTGGATTGAGAACGGCGGATACCTCGAGGTGCATGCCGATTTCAATCACCTAAAAAAATACAATCTCGAGCGACGCATCAATTTGCTGCTCTATCTCAATAAAGACTGGAAGGATGAGTACGCCGGTGATCTGGAATTATGGGATCGGCCGACCATGACGAAGCGCAAGGCGGTCGCCCCTCTGTTCAATCGGACGGTGATATTTTCGACCGTGAAAGAGGCGCTGCACGGACACCCCACGCCGTTGAATACTCCGCCCGGTGTCGCGCGGCGTTCGCTGGCGCTGTATTACTACACCAATACCTGGGAGCCCGCAGTTCAGGCGCACACCACCCTCTACTACATCTCCCAAAAACACAAAGTGAGAATCCGGGTCTCGAGGATCGTGCGGGGTTTCATTCTCGATCTTATTCCGCCGATCTTTCGCAAGACATTCCGAGCGATCAAGCGAGCGATCAAGGGTGAAAAGCTGACGGAGCTGTGGAATTAGATAATTAGATCCGACCGCCAGACGCCAGAGTTAAAACGCCCAGATTGATTTGCCCCGATTGATTCGCTATTTATGGCGCGGAGGCTTTCAGTGAATTAAAGAACGGGTCAAGCATGTGTTGACTCCACAGCGCTCCAAAGAGGGAGAGGTGGTTGCCGTCCGAATACAAGGCTTGACCGCTCGCTGCAACTTGGCAGGGTCTATTGTTGGGACAGAATACCTGCGCCGGATCAATGAAGAAAACGCCCGGAGATCCAAGATATTCAGAGAATATAATAGCCGCCGCACGGCGACGTTCTTCGACATCCTTCAAAGGTCGCTGCAGCAAGGCAGGATCTCTGCCAAAAGCGACTGCTTTAGCTAAAGCTGAGGGCACATCGACGAGTTGCGGCGGAACTTGCTCGACTATCCAGACGTCAACATCGAGCGCCCGAAGCTGCCGGAGCGTTTCGCGCAACGCCAACCGGAAAGCCCTTTCTCCAGTGAACAGTTCGTGTGCTGCGCTAAAGGAGATTGTGAGATCTTGCTTGGTTTCGCTGCTTCCTCGATCCCACCCATCGATATAGCTGTCCCAGCGGCTCACCAGTACGACATGCTTAATGTGATTGCGTCGAATAAGCTCAAATACCGTATCAGCGATTAGAAGACAGGGATGGTCATCGGGCGCACGGTGTATGGGCGCGGCGCCGATCAGCGCCGGACAGCGGCTGTAGCCTACATACCATCCGGAAACATTGAAATCCTTTGCACGCCTATCGACCGCAGGTTCCAGCGCCGCTGCATGGCTGTCTCCCCAAAGCATGAAAGTCGGAGAGCCGTTGCCTTGGGCGCCGACACGGCAAATGCTCCGTTCGTTCAATCGGCTTGGCTCTGGCATGCACCGGTTCCAATCCCAGGTATCGTATTTTCCCGATGCGTATTGCAACGCAGCACCCGAGAATCGAGACGGAAAGCCACCTGCATTGACGCCGCCGATCCCAATTACACCAATCCCGACAAGCCCAACGAGCGAATAAGTGAAAATGGTTTTTCTGCTTCGCATCCGCTCGCCTGCACGAATGGGTAACTCGATCAGACGGTATGACAGTATGGAAATGAAAAAAGTGGCGGCGAGAGCCACGGCGGTTGCGGCGGTGCTTAAATCGTGGTCGAGAAAATACCTGGAAAACGTGAGAACCGGCCAATGATACAAATAAAGTCCGTATGAAATGAGGCCAATCGCAACCAGAGGACGAATCGATAGACATCGGCCGGTGAACGTCGAGTTGTTGACATTTGTCCAGATGAGCAATGCCGTTGAAGCGCATGGCAAGGCGGCAGCGAGTCCTGGGAACACGGTGTCTCGGTCATACAACACAAAGCTCAGTACAATGCCGAGCGCAGCCAGAGCGCTTAGCACCTCCGCAACTACACGCGGTATTGTCATCCGCCCCAGTGCAAGCGCGGTCAAGGAACCTAGTAGAAGTTCCCATGCTCGCGGGGCCAGAAGGTAAAAAGCGGCATCGTTATCGCTCTGCACAAGAACAAGACTCAGAACAAAAGAAGCCGCACAAATTATGCCGACCGCAATACTAAGAAATTGACGATTGCCACCGATGGCTTTTTGCAAGCCATACAACATTGGCGGAAAAACCAGGTAGAACTGCTCTTCAACGGCAAGCGACCAGGTATGTAGCAATGGCTTAGTGGTGGCGGGGGCGGTGAAATATCCGGCGGAATCCGCAAACACGACATTAGAGTAAAAAAAAGCGGCGCCCTTTAGTGATTTGGAAAACTCGCGAAAATCTTGAGGAACGAGGAGCACGATTGCCGCCATGGTGGACAGAACACCGGTGACAATTAGCGCTGGAATAATGCGCCGGCACCTTCGCTCATAGAACTCAGTGAACGAAAAAGCGCCTCGCCTTAATTTACCCTCGATCACACCCGTGATCAGAAAGCCCGAAAGCACGAAGAAAACATCGACGCCCACGTATCCGCCACTGACATGCAAGAAGTTGTAATGGAAGAGGATCACGCCGAGTACGGCGATCGCCCGTAAGCCGTCGATGAAAGGGTAATATCCCCGATGAGGTTCGCTCAAGGACAAAGAGGGGCGCCGCCGATTCTATGGCTGCTGAGGGCTTGGGCTTTTGGATAGATAGGACCCATGGGCAATGGGTAGCAGCAACAAAGTCTTAAGTCCGAAATAGAATTCAAGATTGCCCGGCCTTTGTCCAATAGGAGGAAAGGCTCGCGACACATGCCCGTATCGGTCTGAAACCAAGAATAGCGCCAAGCCGAATTAACCAGCTTAGGACCTTCCCAAATCTGCTGACCAAAACAAATAGATCTTTGTATTCGCCACGGCGACCGTTTTCGATGTAGGCGACTTTCAAAGCGTCGCAAATGATTGCGCCAGGAAGCTTGTATATGCGCTTTCGCGTGACAAAGGGGTCTCGAACACGCGCCACAAATCTCGAATCGCGCACAAGCAGCCATGTGGCGATGCGCTCCATTATGAATATCTTCATTTGGACATCGTTACCGCCGCGGTAACTCGTCGACTTGCGCAGAGCGGCGCCCAAAGGATCGGTTGGCGACTCGGCAATCTCGAATAGCTGCTCGTTGATCTCGAGCCATGCCCTCCAGAAACGGGGCTTGGCAATTATGTAGTTGGAGTACACCTCGTTGCGAGAATTCGTGACGAGATCGTGTAAATTGGTAGGCTGCCCGATTTGCCTGAAAAATCGGTCAGCGACCTGCAGAAGACCCGGGTGGACGGCATCGCCATATTTGAAGACATTTAAGTGATATGCGGTCCAGTGAAGACTCGGACTCAATAGAACGACGTCGGTGGTGGCGCTCTCCAAGCCTACAAATTCTCGGGTCGTCGCGGCGCTTAGATTCGTCTTCTGCTTAAATTTCGGAGATATGAATCCGTAAAAGGACTCTTCGTCCAACGGTTCATTGAGTAAGAATTTCCTGATTGGCCAATACTCGTACCAATCAGGCCGATCGTTCGAGGAATTGTCCACCACGCCGAAGCCAGGATCTAAGTCACTTGGTTTTGTGTAATGATTTAGAATTTGGTAGATGAATATTTCCGACATGAGCACAATCGCCTGGCAGTGATGGGTTAGCCCGCTGAGGCCGTACATTGTGAATCCTGAGCCGGTTAAGGTCCATAAGGAGTTTTTTTGATTACTTTTACGTCCCATAACATACGCCTGGATGACGGAACCCTCACGAAACCCGACGTCGGTTACTCGATGGAAGCCCATCCTTGGTTTCTCGCCGCAAAGCGCTTACTCGATGCAACATTTCCCGGTGATAAGAATCGCGTCAGCATTGCAGACTTGGGTTGCCTTGAAGGCGGCTACACGGTTGAATTCGCGAGGCTCGGTTTTCAGGCGCTCGGGCTCGACGTCCGGGAATTGAATATCGAGGCGTGCCGTTACGTACAGTCAAAAACGGCGTTACCCAATCTAAAATTTGTTCGCGATGATGTTTGGAACATCGCCAACTACGGATCATTCGACGCAGTATTTTGCTGTGGGCTGCTTTATCATCTGGATAAGCCGCGCGCGTTCCTTGATGTCTTGTCGAGTGTGACCAAACGGCTGCTCATTCTGCAGACGCATTTTTCGGAAGCGGGGGATTCTCCTAGCTTCATACATCCACGGCGTTTGCGGCGCGCTATTTCGCGGGTCATCCCTCTCAAAAATACAGCAACGACAACACACAAACTCTCGCGTTTAGCACGCAACGAAGGATTGGCCGGCCGTTGGGCCCGGGAGTTCAGAAGTGAGAGGGCCTTTCAAGACCGTGCAAACCGTCGTTGGGCATCCTGGGACAATCGGAAATCCTTTTGGGTTCAGCGAGAGCATTTGCTGCAGGCAATTCGCGATGCGGGTTTCGACCTCGTAATGGAACAATTTGACGGCCTCGGTTCGAACATTGAATTCGAAATGACCAAAGGAAGCTACCGCACTTCTGGGAGAAGCACGTTTATTGGCATAAAAACGAGTTATTTAAATAGCGGCGACCACAGTAAAACTGTCGTGCCCCCTCCTGCACTACGACGGGAATAAGTGACGTGAGCTGGCTCATGGGCCAATGCGCGAAGAAACCTATGCCACGAGGGGGCTGGCCGAGGCCGCGAGTGCGGTCGGTGAAGAGGTACTGGCGGCCGCCGGCCGTTGTATGAACAAGCCGGTGGTGAGCTTCTTCGCTTGATGCTTCGCCGCGGCCGCCGCCGAAGCGACATCTTCGGGGGCATGGAATGCGCCCGGGGTCACGTGCAGAGCGCCTATCGACAAGGTCGTGAGTGCAAAGCGCGTGGGATTGCCTTGGCGGTCTTCCGACTCGATGTAACCGCGATCGCGCGTTGGCGCGTCGAACAGCGTCAACGCGGCGGAATTGAAGCGCGAAATGATTTGGGCGCAGCGCTTCTCCCAATCGATACTCTGGAACAGCACCACGAAGTCGTCGCCGCCCACGTGGCCGGCAAAATCCCGGTGCGCGTCGCATTCCCCAACAATCACGCCGGCGAGCAACCGGATCATTTTATCGCCATGCCAGTAGCCGAACTGATCATTGAACGGCTTGAAGTTATTGAGGTCGCAGTAGCTCGCGGCGAAGCCGTTGCCGCCGGCAAGCAAGCGGCGAATGTGCTCGCTGACGGGGATGTTGCCGGGCAGAAACGTCAGAGGATTGGCGTGACGGGCGGATTCTATGCGAAGTTCAGTCACGGAACGCACCAGCTGTTCGGCGGTGCCGAGTCCGACGTAGCGCCCGGCGTCGACGAGGATGTAGCCGTCGCTGAGGTAGCGCTGGTCATCCGAGGTCAGTACCTGAATCAGATCTTCCAAGGGCTGACTGGTTTCGATCACGACCGGATCGCTGTCCATGAATTCGGCACAGCTCTTGCGGCCATAGAGTTCGGGATAGTACGGCAGCATGAATTTGTCGGTGAAGCGCCGGCGATTCACCAGGCCCACCGGACGGCCGTCCTGCAGGACCGCTACCGCATGCAGGTGCGCATGCCGCTGAAACAGTTCCAACAGCTCTTGGTTGGTGCTGGCCGCGGTGACCGACGGCGCCGTCACGAGCAACTGACCGGCTTTGGGAGAGTAATGAAATGCGCGGCGCAATTCAGGAAACACGGCGATGTCTCGCGCCGCGAGCACGGACAAGGCAGGCGCGGGAATGGTGTCGCTGGGGATGGCCGCCGGCCGGCCGGTCGCGTAGCCCTGCACGAACCCAATGCCTAAATCCCGAACCACCCGCAGATCCGAAGCTTCTTCGATACCTTCGGCGATTACTCGGCTGCCGAAGTTCTCAGCGAGCCGCAGCATAGCTTTGACGGTCTGCACTTTTTTACCGTCGGCATGAATGCCATTGCAGAAATAGCGGTCTATCTTCACGTACTCGGGCTGGAGTTCCGCCCACAGCCGCAACGACGAGCTGCCGTCGCCGAACTCATCGAGTGCAATAGCCACCCCCATGCCGCGCAGAAATTGGATGGCGTGCGCCAGCCCGTGATGGTCGGCTACTCGTTCGTGGTCGGTGATTTCGATCACCAACGATCGGGCCGGCATGTCGCAGCGGAGCAGGGTGCTGCAGAATTGTTCATGGCCGGCGCCTGACCCCATCTGGGTAATGGCGCGCGCGGAAAAATTCATGAACAGCAGATTGCCGCCGCGTTCTTGACGATAACCCGCGAGAATCACCTCCGCGGCGATGAACTCGAGCTCATTGCTGACGCCCTCGGCGTTCGCTTCGCGGAACAGGGCAGCCGGCAAATAATCAGGCGTATCGCGCACTCCACGGATCAGTCCTTCGTGGCCGAATACGGCGCACTTCGCGACATCGACGATGGGCTGAAACAATCCGTGCAAATTTTCCGCCGTGAGTACGGATGCAACGTCGGGCAACGCACGGGCTGAACCAAAATTGCTCACGATCGCCTCTCCGGTTCGTCCTTGGACTCGGGCGCTCATTATTGCCGCTGCTCCCGACTCATGCAGTGCATGGTTCTCACTGATCACGTCTCGCCGCGACGAAACGGAAATGTTACAGTCTTGACATATGCAGCCGGGCCTCAAATCCGTATCGACACCCGCTGACGCCGCCGCCCAAGCGCGCGTGGATTTGGCTGCGTGCTACCGGTTGGCGGCGCATTTCGGGCTGAACGAGGGCATCGACAACCACTTGACGCTGCTGGTGCCGGGTCATTCGGACCGATTTCTGCTGGCGCCGTTCGGATTGCACTGGTCGGAAGTCCGGGCCAGCGACTTCATGGTGCTCGACTTCAACGGCCAGATCTTGAGCGGCCGCGGGCCGGTCGAGGATACCGCTCTATATATCCACCTGCCCGTGCATCGGCTGTCGCCCCAGGCGCGCTGCGTTTTGCACACGCATATGCCGTACGCGACCGCCTTGTGCATGCTCGACAACCCGCGTTTGGAAATGGCCGGGCAGAGCGCGCTGGGATTCCATGAGGACATTGCCTACGAGGCCGAATACAACGGTCTCGCGTTCGATCACACCGAGGGCGAGCGATTGGCGCGCGCGCTCGGGAGCAAGTCCGTGCTCATGATGCGCAACCACGGCGTACTCGTCGTGGGTCAGACCGTGCCGCAAGCCTTCGAGCGGCTGTACTTCCTGGAGCGTGCGGCGCAGGCGCAGGTACTGGCACTGTCCACCGGGAGGGCCCTGCACCTCATTCCGGAGCCGGTGGTGAAGGCGACGGTGGCTCAGTTCCAGAGCGGCACCACGGTGGGCGGCCGCGATCGCGCCGAACTGCACTTCGAGGCCTTGAAGCGCATGCTGGATCGCAGCTCGCCGGACTACGCGAGCTGAATTCGGATTTTATAGCCGAATTGAATCCCGCGCGGGCCGCGCGCAGCCCCATCGTATTCCTGGTGGCGGCGGTGCTCTTCATCAATTACGTCGATCGGGGCGCTTTGCCCACGGCGGCGCACTTGATGCAGGGCGATCTGCACTTGAACTACACGCAGATGGGCATGTTGATGTCCGCCTTTTTCTGGACGTATACCTTTTCGCAAATTCCCGTAGGCTGGCTCGCCGAGCGCTACGGTGCGCACCGAATACTCGCGGCCGGACTCACCCTGTGGGCATCGGCCACCATCCTGGTCGGATTCGCGCACACCTTCGCCATGCTTCTGGTGCTGCGGCTGCTGCTCGGCTTGGGCGAGAGCGCCGGTTTCCCATGCGCCGCGAAAATACTGGCGGCGATCGTGCCCGCCAAGGGCTTGGGTACGGCCAACGGGATCGTCGCGCTGGGATATCTGTCCGGACCGGTCGTGGGCACCATCGTGGGAGGCCTACTGATGGCGCACTTCGGCTGGCGCGCGGCGTTCTGGGTGTTTGGCGCGCTGTCGTTGCTGTGGTTGTGGCCCTGGTCGCGAGTGGCGGGCGGGGTACGCGCGGCGGTACAGGCCAGCGCGGATGATTCGCCGACATTGTGGATGATTCTCAAACAGCCGTCCCTTTGGGGCACGGCTCTCGGACTCTTTTCCACCAACTATACGTTCTACTTCATGCTGTCGTGGCTGCCCTCCTATCTGCAAACCGAGCGCGGCTTCTCGCTGATCACAATGACGAAGCTTGCCACGCTGGCGTACGCGGCCAATGCCGTCAGTGCATTCGCCGCCGGATGGGGCATTGATCGTTTCCTCGCCCGCGGCGGGTCGGCCAACGTCGGCTATAAATCGGTGATGGCCGTGGCGCATGTGGGATCGGTGGCCTGCATGCTCGCCATGGCCGTCGGTTCGCCCGGGTTGGCGCTGGCCAGCGTGTTCGTCTACCAGGCGCTGTGCGGAGCCTCCTCGCCGGGCGTGTATGCCATGTGCCAAATCCTCGCCGGCCCGCGCGCCTCCGGGCGATGGGTGGGAATTCAAAACTCGCTCGGCAACTTCCCGGGGATCGTTGCGCCCTGGCTCACCGGATACATTATCCAAAGCACCGGGCATTTCACGAACGCCTTCGTGGTGGCTGCCGCGGTGAGCATGCTCGGTTTGATCGGCTGGATCTGGATGGTGCCGACGCTCAAGGAGCTTCAGTGGAAGCACCCGGCGCCGCCGACCGGAGCAGTTGCGCCGGAAAGCGGCTAAGCCAACACGATAACTCCTTGCCGGAGCGCACGTCATCGGTCGCTGAGTGGGCATCCAGAAACTCGCCGTGCAATTTTGCGGCATCGTCGCGCCGGCCCCGACTCCGGCGGTTGCTGCTATCCCGACCGTGTAATACAATTCTGTCATTGTATGACAGCCTCGACGCCGCCCATTTCAGTGCGACTCGATCCCGCGCTCGCGCAGGCGCTGGATGAGTATTGTGCGCGCACGGGCGAAACTCGAAGCCAAGTAGTGCAGGAAGGTTTGGCCGAGTATCTCGTCTCGCGCTCGGGTCCGACGCTCAGCAGTCTGGCGGAAGGTGTCCTGCCCCCGCTCCTTGATGCGAAACCGGCGAGCATGCCTCGACCACCGCGCCGCAAGCGGTACCGCGACTACGTTCGTGAAAAACGTCATCGTTGATTCCGGATTCCTGATCGGGCTGTTCGATGAAACCGATCCTCTGCATTCCCGCTGCCGCGGCTTTCTCAGAGATTATCGTGGGCGCTTTTTGACGACTGAGTCGGTCATTACCGAGACCATGGCGCTGCTTTCCACAAAGCAGCAATGGAGATGCCTGGAGTGGTTGGGTAATGCTGCCCAGGCGGGGCTGTTGCGCGTGGACCGGGAACCCCTCGATTTCGGGTCTATCGAGAAACTCGCGCGCAAGTATGCTGACCAGCCGATGGATTTTGCTGACGCCTCAGTGGTCCTCCTCGCAATGCGTTCGGGCATTCGCGAGATTCTGACCGCCGACCGCCATGACTTCGCGGTATACCGGATGGGCGGTCGGACGCGTTTCGTTGATGTGCTGGCCGATAAAATGTGAGGGGCGCGAAGCTAGCTACCGCTGCTATTCTATGCAAATGCATCAATCTTTATAACTAATTGAATTTTATTAAGTTATCTGTCTGGAATCACGAATTATCCATTCATAATCTATTCAGATAATATTCAGGGATCACCGATCCAGCCACCTTGCAACGGCCCTTCTTGCGCACGGTTTTTGCGATCCGCGCGGAGCAGCACACGCGTCAGAGAATGCTGAGGCAGTATCGCGGACGAGAACGCTCGTTCCTTGATCGCAAGGCGCCGAGCCCGAAGGCGGGGTTAGACCCCGCAGGTGCGCGTTACTTAGACCCGGCGGGCGGCAAAGGGCGGGGCGGGGCCAGACTGGGGGCGGCGACTCACCGCCGCCCCCTCTCTTAGCTACAAGTTAGCTACAAGTCGACTAGCTGCAACTCAGTCGAGTTCGACCGATTGGGTGTAGGCATCCTGATTCGGCGCCGTCACACCCGGGCTGCCGCGAAAGTCCGTCCAGCACGGATGCAGTACGCCGTCGGAGCCGAGCGCCACCGCCGTGTAGTCGCCGATGAATACGCCCTGCAGCGCTTTGCCGGTGACCAAGCCGGCAGCCACGAATTGAATCTGCGGATTCGACGTTTGCGAGGTGACCCGACGAACCTGGTGTCTGCTGAGGTTGCTTAAGTCCCCTTCCTCGCCGGATACGTAGGCCATGTCGAGACCAATGCCGTTGGGGTCAAAGGCGCGGGTGTAGAAACTCACGGCTACCGTACCGCCATAAGCGGCAACGGCCGGATAGACCTCATCCGCCGCGGTACCCACGGCCACGGTGCGCGACCAATGTTTTCCATCGCGCGAGGAGACGATGAATACACCGCCATTGGTCTTGATGGAATTGCCGGATGAATCGTACAGTCCGTTGCGATCGTCGGACCAGGTCGCGTAGAGCGTGTCGGTGACCGGGTCGATGGTCAACTGCGGAAAGCTATTGATCCGGAAATTCTCGCCGGTGAGCGTGTCCCGGCCGACGTCGGCGTTGAAGGGAAAGTCGTAGTCATAGGCGACCTCCCGATTCGTGAAGGTGCGCCCGCCGTCACGCGAGGTCGCGATTATCACCGCGTCGTGGTCGGTGGGTTGATCGCAGGCCAGCGATTGGCACACCGCGGACTCATACGCGATGAACAAGTCGCCGTGGCGATTGACCACGGGATTGGAACCGCTGCTGAAGGCCGTGACGCCGCCCGGGGTGAACGCCGAGGAGGGATTCACGGCGACGGGCGCTGACCAGGTTTTTCCGCCGTTGGTGGAACGAGCCACCACAAGCGGCGAATCGTTCGGACCGAACGACGTCCAGGTCACGTACACCGTACCCGTGTGCTGATCGACGGTGATCCATTCCTTGTCGTTGAAGAAGTCGGTGGGGAGCGCATTGCCGCTCGCATCCACACCGTCGGTGTGCACGATGGAGGGTTCGCCCCAGGTGCGGCCGCCGTCGGTGGATTTGCTGACCGTCACGCCGCTGGCGCTGTTCAAGCGGCTGAACACCAGGTTGGCGTAGTAGACGGTGTTGTGAGGGCCGAACGCGACGGCAGGATCGCCCGCCGAATCCATGTCGGACAACAGGCCGGTCGCGCCGGTCTGGTAGGTCAGATGCGGTAATTGAACGTTGAGCCAACTTCGCCCGCCGTCGAACGTGGTGTAGGCATAGCCCGCGCCGTCATTTCGCCCTTCTCGGGTATTGAAAACCCGATAGTCATTGGTGCCGGCCACCAAATTTCGCGGATTGGCGGGGTTGACGGCGATGGTGGTTTCATTCTGCGCGGTGTCGCAGCCCAATTGGGTGCCGGCCAGCACGACCTGATCGTGATTGATTTGATCGACATTGGGGCGCGGATTCGCGTAGGTGTTCAGATGCCCGATGTAGGATTGACACAGTGCGGAGAGATTCGGCTCCAGCGAAATCGCCGTGTCGTCATCGCCGGGATCACCTCCGTGTTGGAGTACGCCATTCGGAAACGGCGTGGTGCGGGCGAGAGGTGCGGCGGTGACCATCTTAGGACTATGCCGGGCGCCGTCCGCCAGGGAATCGGCCGACTGCAGCGAGCAGACGGCCAGCGCGCAAATCGATATCATCGGTATCGGTTTCAAGATATTTCCCCTTGCGGCATTCCTT
>Ga0137412_10002195_pt1 | contig 15385 bp, 19 predicted proteins | sample CZODoug2_1_16fun_FD_122160 | JGI IMG/M metagenome (GOLD analysis project Ga0137412, IMG submission 122160) | Vadose zone soil fungal communities from Angelo Coast Range Reserve, California, USA - CZODoug2_1_16fungal (Hybrid Assembly) | ecosystem: Environmental > Terrestrial > Soil > Vadose zone...
ACTGTCGCCTGTCGCGCCCTAATCCACCCTCGGCAACTACCGACCTACAAACTTGCCGGGGCGCCTCTCTACAAAACTTCGAACGCCTTCGACGGCGTCTTCGCTGGTCCTCAAGCGGCTCTGTAGGTTCTGAAGTTCGGCGACGGCCTCATTCGGTCCTTCAAACACAGACCTCCGAACATTGGCAAGAGTGGCCGCCACCGCAAGCGGGGCCTGCGCCGCAATACGCTCCGCCAGCGCCATTGCACGGGCTCCCTCTTCGCCTGGCGCAACGATCTCCTGTACAAAGCCCAACCGAAACGCTGTTTCGGCATCGAACTCGTCGCCGGTAAGCAGGAATCGTAATGCATTGCCCAGTCCCGCACGTTCGGCCATGCGGATCGTTGCGCCCGCGCTCGCCATGATCCCGCGCTGGACTTCAAGTTGCGCAAACCGGCAATCGGACGCTGCCACGACCATGTCGGCAGCGAGCATTAGTTCGATGCCTAAGGTAAAACAAATGCCTTGAACGGCGGCCACAACCGGCTTGTTGCGAAGCTTCCGAAGATTGACCGGGTCAATCTTATCGGGAGGAAATAGCGACTTGCCTTCAGCGAAGCGCCCGACAAGCTTACTGAGTTCGAGCCCGGCAGTGAAGTTCCTCCCGCTGGCGCGGAGAACGCCGCATCGGATGGCGGTATCGTTCTCCATCTGCGTGAACGCTTCCGAGAGTTCATCGAGCATCACCGCGCTGAATCCGTTCAGCTTTGCCGGCCGATCGATCGTGATTACCAGGATCGCGCCTTCCTTTCGGGTCAGAATGCGGCCGTCGGTTGGATCTGGTTCTATTTTCATAGAGCGCTGGTTCCGTGAGCGTAATAAGGCTTCATAAACGTGTTCCAACGGTGTGTATTTGTGCGAAGGCTATTTGTGCACATGGTTGCTGCAACAGCAGCAGGAGTATTAGGTGCCTTGTTGCCCCTGAAAAAGACTTTGTAGGTTGCCAGTCATCACTTCCAGGTATGGCTGCTTTATCGCTCGAACGACCTCACAACCTGTGCCCCTCTGTCCTGAAACGCTGTTGTGCGGATTATTACCTTTTCCCGCAGACAATGTGCGACTCCGACGCCCGACGAGTGCATTTCCAGAGGCTAGATGCCCGCGTCGTCTCACGGCCGGAGCAGTCGAATTCAGAGACCGACGTTTCCATACACGCCAGCTATCGCTTCAAGCGAAGAAGGTCTTTGTCCGGCGCCGAAGCTCGCTCTAAATCGTTGAGCGTCGAGACGACATGATCGACAGGCGTCTCTTCAAAGCAAGAACAACTCTCGTGCAACGTGACCAACGCTTGTTGGCCAGCACGCTGCGCCAACAACGCAAAAGGAGATCGACATGGCAGGACGCCTTGACGGAAAGCGGGTCATAGTGACGGATTGCAATGAATACAACGGCGCAGACATCGTAGACCTCTTCAGGGAGGAAGGAGCGGAAGTCCTCGCCGATTCGCGCGACTTGACGGTTCCAACCGCATCCGACGAGCTCGTTCGTGAAGTCGGACGAGTGGATATTCTAATCGCGAATCTAGCATACCCGCACAAGTTCGCGCCGGTGTGCGAGAAATCCGACGAGGATATGGAGTACGCCTTCAACCGGATCGTCTATCCACTTCACCGTTTGACTCGAGCGGTATTGCCGCAAATGCTGGAACGCAAGAAAGGCAAGATTGTCGTGGTGGGTAGCGCCGCAAGCCTGCGCGGGCGCCCCGGAGGCGCTTCGATCTATGGAGCCGCACGCGGCGCGCAGCACAGCTATATGAAGAACGCGGCCATGGAGGTCGCCCCGTTCGTCAACATCAACGCTACCGCTCAGACTTACGTAGACAACTTGACCTATTGGCCCCTCCAATATCGCGAGACCGAGGAATTTCGGCAACGTCTCGCGGAGTGCCCCGCGGAGCGACTTGCGACGGGACGCGAATGCGCACAAGCGGTCCTGTTTTTCGCTGGGCCGGAGAGCGACTTCTTTTACGGACAGATACTGCCATTCGCCGGAGGGTGGACGGTCTAATTTTGCGTGGCGGGGGCGTTCATTTGATCGCCCCCGCGTCGTAATCGGGCTATTGACGCGGAAGCCATTCCGGCCGGTTGGCCCCACGCGGAACAAGCGGAAAGCCAAAGTGCCCGGGCGTGCCGCTCATCTTCACCTGATCCGTGACGCCCTGATAATGCCCGCAGGGAGTTTCGGCCTCAAAAAGTTCCGGTATGGAGAACGCATGATCGCCGTCCGTCCCGGCAACGCGGCGTGCATAGGCTTTGTCGAATATTCCCAACTGCAGCAGCCAGAGGGACAGCCGGGCCAGCGATATGCGGACGCGATAGCTGCCTCCCTCTATAGCCCTGCGTCGAAGCGCGGCGATGGCGCCAACGGCAGCAAACCAGGAAGTGACATAGTCGTTGACCACAAACACCTCGGGCAGCTTCGGGCACTCTGCCGTTCCTTCGAGAGCCAGAACGCCGGTAACCGCCCCGGCGATCTGATCGAAGCCTATACGATTTGCCCAGGGCCCTCGCGGCCCGTATATCGACATGTCAACGTGCACAATTCCCGGCCGCAGTACGGCGAGTTCGTGGCTCGATAGTCCGAACCTGTCCAAAAACCCCGGTCGCCTATTGGCGAAGAACACGTCGGCACTCGCTGCCAATGTCTTGAATCGTGCCAACTCGTCAGGGCGGGCGATGTCCATTATGGACGATCGCATTCCAACGTTTGAAGAGTAGTAGTTGAAATCGATTTCCATATCGTTCGGCCGCCAGACGTTTAGAACGTCTGCACCGTGATATGCCAGCGCGCGCCCGAAGCCCGAGCCGGCAATAACATGTGCGAGGCCAAGGGCGCGAAGGCCGTCGAGCGGCGCCTTGGGATTCGTCGTGAACGGCTCGGGCGCACTTTCTGCAATCTTCTCGATTTCGATAAGAGGCAGCTCCTCTACGTATCGGAATTGCTCCTCTTGGAGAAACTCCTCCGTGCTTCGCACGATCGTGGCCTGAAGTCCCGCCCTGTTCATAGCGTTCTCGAGATCGACCGCATCCCATTTACGGACAACCTCGCCGATTGCGCGGGGATCGTCATTGCACCCCAGAAACGCGAGTGCTCTCGTTTTCAATGCCGGATAGATATTCATCAGGAGAACCCGGCGGCCATCGCGCGTCGGATACATGTTAGTCGGCATGAACGGGGTGGTCGGATCCGTCGGATTGCCGGGAGCATATCCGTTCAACAGTTCCCACTTTTGATCGTTGAAGGGGCATAGACGCCGAAGTGCCTTCCCAAGATCGAGCGAAAGATCCTGGCCGGCTCCTCCTCTGAAGCGCCACAACTCAGAGACCGAAATCGCTTTGGCCATCAGGCCTACTGCCGCCATTGTCGCAAGCGGCAAGGGGCTGCCGACAATGGGATCACGCCCAGTGAAGGTAACCTTGCCCCCGGCAGACCCCAAATCGAGTCCTACGCCCTCAAGGACCTCAGCCAGTTCACGCAGGGGATCAATCGTTCGATCATCCCGAATTGGAGAAGCCAGAGCTGTCCTGATGCGCTGCGAAAGTTCACTCAATGCTTCCTCCATTTTCAGACACAGGGATGCAGGCGATTGAGCTCGCCTAAACATCTCGCCAACAGGGCTTACGCAACCTTGCTTCCTTTGGGAAAGACTTTAAGTTCAGCCTGTCATACACAATGGGTATGGGACATGGAGCTTCGTCATCTGCGTTACTTCGTGGCAATCGCCGAGGAGGGCAACCTTACGCAGGCTGCCGAGCGGCGGCTTCATACGGCTCAGCCTTCGCTAAGCCGACAGCTGCGGGACTTGGAGACCGAACTCGGCGTTAAGTTGCTTCTGCGCGGACCGCGAGGAGTCCAACTCACGGCGGCTGGACGCGCCTTTCTGGACCCCGCACGCGCTGCCCTGCTGCAAGTCGAGGCGGCCGCCGCGGCGGCTCAACGTGCGGCACGATCGGAAAGGGCAATCCTCGTTTTCGGCTTTCTCGCCGGTTACGAGATGATTTGGCTGCCAGACGTGATGCGAGTATTGCGCGAGGATTTGGCAAGCGTCGAAGTCGTCATCCGCAGCCAATCATCGCCAGAACTCGCGGAGGGCCTCCTTTGTGGCAAGATTGACGTCGCCTTTCTTCGTCCCGACAAAGGCGAGCCAGTCCTAGCCTACCGCACGTTGACGAACGAGCCGCTCATAGCGGCGATTCCGCGCAGTCATCCCCTAGCTGCAAGCGATAGTGTTCACCCACAGGATCTCATGAGCGGTCCGCTCATCACCGTGGCAAGAGAGACCGCTCCCTATCTGAGAGCCGCCGTGGAGAGCTACGCGGCCCGGTCGGGCATGGTTCTCAATGTCAGCCACGAAGCGGAGAATCTGACAACAGCAATTTCGCTGATCGCTTCGACTGGCATACCCTGCCTGCTTCCGCTTTCCGCTGTTAATCTATTTCCGCCTTCGGTAGTAGCCCGGCCGCTAAAGGGGCCCGTCCCCACCGTCGCCCTGGCGGTCGGCTACAACACCACAAACGCGTCCGAGGTACTCCATCGCTTCCTCGACAGGATCGACGATCTCGTGAAGGACGTCACGAGAAGAACGGCAGCCAGCGTCGAGGCGGCCGAAGATCGTCCGATCGTCGCCGCATAATCCTGGCTGGTTGGGCAGTCCAGGGTCCAGACTCAATTAAGATAGAGGTGCTGCAGCTGCTCCTCGCTTATTTGAGCCGGCGAAGCGTGCATCGCAACACGACCCCGAGACAGAACGTAAACGTCCGTCGCGAGCATAAGAAGCCGTGGCACCGTTTGCTCCGCGACGACGACCGTGAGCCCGGTGTCGTGGTGGAGCCTTTGTACAACGTCAAAAACGCTCTGCACCATAATCGGCGAAAGACCCAGACTCGGTTCATCGAGGAGCAGCAAATCGGGTTCAGTCAGCAAAGCCATCGCGATAACGAGCATTTGGAGTTGCCCACCGGACAGAAGGCCAGCCCTGCGTCCGCGCATTTCGCGGAGAAACGGAAAATAACTGAATACCAGATCTAGCCGCCGATGGGCACCGCTTCTCCGCAGTAGCGATGCTGCACGCAGATTTTCCGCGATCGTCAGGTCTCGAAAGCATTGCCTCCCATCCTGGACCAGCGCGATTCCCTGCCTGGAAATCAAGGCAGGATGCCACCCATGAACCGCCTTGCTCTTGAAGGTTATTTCCCCTCCCGTGATCTCGCCTTGCTCGAACGGCAACATGCCGGCGATCGCCTTGAGCAACGTCGTCTTGCCGGCCCCATTTGGGCCGAGCAAGGCGACGATGCCGCCTTTACCCACCTGCATGTCGATATGCTCCAGCGCCGCGATGGCACCGTCATAGCGAACGGAAACATTGGCAACGCTGAGCATATCCATCCCGCCTTCAGCGCGCGTCGAACCAATCGCCGACGGCCACAAATTCACCGTTCTTGATCACGGCGACGCGCGCTTGCGTCGTGCCTTGGTGATTGCTGTAGTCTGCGGGCGGCGTGATCCCTCCTGTATCCACGTCTTTGAGGCCGACCATCTCGTTTCGCACGCTTTTGCGAAACGCCGCGATGTCCTCCGGTACCTTGCCGCCGTTCTTCGCGACTGCCGCCTCGATGGCACGCGCCATCACGATGCCTTCGAACCACCCCCTCATGTAGAACACGTCTTTTTTCTCGACCTCATTTGTCTTCATGAACTGCTTGATTTGTTCCATGGCCGGAATTTGACTTCCGAAGTCAGAAAATACCACCAGAGCACGGTACCCTTCCGCGGCGGCCCCGAGTTGCTTCGGAATTGCCGGCCCCAAGCTGTTGGCGCTGCCCGCGAATTTGCTGGCAGGCAAGCCGACTTTCGCTGCATCGCGTAGCGCCACCAGCACTTGAGGAGTACTGCCCTGCACAAAGACCAAATCAGGATCGAAGGCTTTTATCCGAAGCATTTGAGCCGTGATATCTTGAGCGTCGAAGGGAAACTCAATCGTCTCCAGTTTGAGGCCCAATTTTTCTGCCTCACCCGATTGGCGTACGATACCGGTCGGGCCTCGGCCATACTCGTTGTCCGGAAACAGAATGACTGCTCGCCTGCCGCCACTTTTAGCGGCGGCGCGCAATGCGATGATGATTTGCTGCTCATAAGTCGGCCCCGGAATAAACATGTATGGCAGGTTTTTCGGATCCACCAGTTCCCCGGCCCCGGACTGGGTGATGAACGGAACGGCATCCTGATTAATCTGGTCCCGCAATGCCTTGGCTGCTCCCGTAGACCAACCGTTGACGAAGACAGCCTGCTCGCGATCGACACAACGGCGGTAATTCTTCAACTCCTCGTCAAGCTTGTAACGGCCGTCGAGTAACACCGTACGGACCTTGTGGCCGGCGATCCCCCCTTTGGTTTGGTTCAGAAATTCGAGGTAATCCCGCGCCGCATAGCTGATGCCGTTCACCAGCGCATCGGGTCCAGTCAGAGATCCCCAAATACACACGGTTATCTCGGCCGCCTTAACCGGTGCGGCGGCCAACAACACGGCGGCGACCGTAGCCGCCCTAAAGAGCCTTTTCATTTCGTTTCCTCCCCTTGTGGTTGTTGCGTACTATTATTTAAGTAGCTGGCTTTCTTCCGATTTCGCGCATCGCGCTGAAACATCAGCTTCCTGAATAGAGCGCTCAATCCGCGCGGCTCGAATATCAAAAAGACGATGATCAATAGGCCAAAGGTAAATTCTCGAAGCGCCGAAAGAAGGCTCGCAATACCGAACGACTCGGCGACACGTTGAATGGCTTCCGGCAGCAGAGTAACGAACAAAGATCCCAATAACGGGCCGGTCAACGAACCCAGCCCACCGACAATGATCATCGCGAGATAATCGACCGACAGCCCAAGCGTAAACGCCTCAGGATCGGCCAGCCGCGCGTTGAACCCCAACAGTGCACCGGCAATGCCGGCAAAAAAGCCGCTGATAAGGAATGCCCAGATCTTCGTATGGGCCACATCGATGCCCATCCCCTTCGCCACGATTTCACCCTCGCGGACAACGAGGAAAGATCGCCCCAGGTCGGTATTCTTAACGCGGTACATCGCCCACCACGCCAACAATAGAGATAGAACGCATACCGTCGCAAACATGCGGTCATTCTGAATAACGATGCCCAGCACCCTCAGCTGCCGAATCGGCAAACCGGAAACGCCGTGCGTGATCGGTTCGAGGATCTTGAACAGATAATCGACGATGAACTGTGCCGCGAGCGTGGCGACCCCAAAGTAGAGCCCTCTCAATCGCAGAGCAGGAAGTCCGATCACAAGGCTTGCAATCGCCGTAACGAAACCCGCTGCCGGAACCGCCAATATGTCCCACCCCGCATTCCCGAGATTGCCCGCGGTGTATGCACCCACCCCCATGAGCGCCCCTTGAGCGAAATTGATAAGCCCGCACATGCCCGTGAGCAGATTGAGCGCGAGCGCTCCTATGGCAGCGATAGCAACCGAAATGAGGAGATACGTCGCATAACGATCGAGCCAGGGAATGACGAAAAGCAACGCAAGAGTGAACAGAACTGCGAAGATGGTCGGGGACAAATGTCGGAGCATCACAACCGTTCCGTTCCCTTGCGGCCGAATATCCCTTGTGGCCGGACAAGTAGAATCACGACCAAAAGGCAATAGGGCACGACCTGTTGAAGGGCGCCGACGGAGTACACACTCGTATAGGCACGAAGGAAGTTCTCTAGGATTGGCGTCAACATTCCAGCCGTCAGCGTCTGCAAAACACCGAGCAACAGACCCGCAACTACGGCGCCCGCGAGACTATCCAAACCGCCAAGCACGACCACCGAAAATGCCGCAAGGCCGATGCTGCCAAGACCAAGTGATAGCCCGTTCAAGGTGGCAAGCAGGGTGCCCCCCAGTCCGGCCAAAGCGGCAGACATCGACCAGGCAAAACAGTTTTGATTGCCGGTATGGATGCCAATGGCGAGCGCTGCTTTGGTATTATTTGCGGTACAGCGCTGCATCAATCCCAAGTTCGTGAAACGATAGAACGCGAGAAAGCCAAGACTTAGGCCGATTGAAAGGATTCCTGCCGCGATATAGTTGTAGGTTATGAAGATCCCGAACATGTCCAACGCGCCGTCGGGAAACAGAGCGGGATAGGCACGCTGATCGGACCCCCAAATCATGAGACAGACGGCATTGATCAGAATCATCATGCCAAGCGTCGCCATCATGATGGCGACGAGCGGCGCCCTAGCCATGGGGCGCAACATAAGCCGCTCCGCCGCCATCCCCACGATCGCCATCCCGGCGGCAGAACCGACGACCGCGAGCGGCGTCGGAATTTCGGCCGCTCTCAGCGCGTAGGTCAGGTAAGCCCCGAGGACCAAAAAGCCACCTTGGCCGAAATTCACGACACCCGTGCACTTGTAGATAAGCACGATACCCAGTGCTATCAGCGAGTAGACGCTGCCGACCGCCAGACCGGCGGTTATCAGCTGCAGAGCGAAATTCATGCTTCCCCCAGGTAGACGCGGCGCACCTCAGGATCCTTCTGCGCCTCCTGGCTTGAACCCTCGAAAATCTTGGCACCCGATGCCATGACGACGATTCGGTCGCACGTACTGTTAACGACGTGCATCTTGTGTTCCACCATGATCACCGCGCATCCGATCCTGTCGCGCACCGATCGGATCACTTCTGCCATCGTTGCGCTTTCATGACTGGTCAAGCCCGCCACCGGTTCATCGAGTAATAGAAGCTTCGGCCGCGCGGCCAGAGCGCGCGCGAGATCGACTGCCTTGCGCAATCCGTATGACAACGTCTGAAGCGGCTGGTTTGCGATGTCGGCCAGACGCAGCGGACGCAGGACGGTCTCGGTCAACCCGTTCTCGCGATCGCGCTCGCTGCTCCAAAATCGCTCAAGCAGCCCCCGCGACGAACGACCCGCCGCCTCACCGAGCTTGACGATGTCGAGAACCGTGAGATCGTGAAGCGACGATACATTCTGGAACGTCCGGACTACACCTCTCCGGATGATTTCGTGCGGCGCGCGTCCGACCAATTGCTCGCCGTCCCAGGTGGCACTCCCAGTGTCGACGCGGGATGCGCCCGAGATGCAGTTTATGAAGGTCGTCTTGCCAGCGCCGTTCGGCCCGATCAGCCCCAGGATCTCTCCCGGAGAGACCGAAAGCGAGAGTCTATCGACCGCATGAACGCCGCCAAACCGAATTGATACGTCCGTCGCCACAAAGGTCATCGAATATCATTGTCCGGGCTAATTGCATTTGGGGCACGTTGAACAAAGGGGAAAACGTCAATCCGGGAACACCGCCTCTTTCGCGTAGTCCGCCTCCGGTACGTGCTCCATCCATACCGTTCCCTCGCCCTGGTCGTTCTTTTCGGTAAGGGCCAAATGGACGTGGAGGTGATTGGAGTCGGCACCGTGCCAATGTCGGACACCCGCCGGGATCACAATCGTGTCTCCCGGCTGAATGATCCGTGGAGGCTCACCTTCCCAGCCGATGCGACCGACACCCGACAGAACGTGAAGCGTTTGGCCGATCGTATGCGTGTGCCATGCGGTGCGCCCACCCGGAGCAAAGGTGACGCGAAACGCGCGCAGCTTCGACGGCAGCTCCCCTACAATTATTTCGTCCTGAAACACCGAACCGGTGAAATTGCTCGCCAAAGCTTGCTTGGTCGCACGCGAAACCGCTCGGATAATTTTGATCTTCATCTTCTTCCACCGTTGCTGCTTTCTTGGGCAACTAGCCACGTCCGCTCGTGGCTGAGAAAGACTTTGTTTGGTCTGACGCATACTCGCGCGATATGGTGCAAAGCAGCGTAACGGCAGTTCAGGTCGTCAAGTCAGATGACCTGCGCGAGTGCCGCCGCCTCTCCGCAAGGCAGTTGAGTTCCGAGTTGCGCTTTCCTCATCGTCCGGCACGGTCGGGCGAATGCGGGCCACGAGTGCAGAATTCGTCGCTGCGCAAACCAACGTGAGTGCGTTCGATACCCGCTGGGTATCGCGGCCGACGTTAAAAGTCTTTCGCAAGAACGTAGAGACAGGGTTACGTGTCGAATGTTCGATCGCACCGTCGTGTTCGGATACGACCGACGTCATCCATCAAGATGCCGTCGAATCCTAGCATCCCTCAAGGAGAACGCATGCCCGCCAAAAAGCACCTGTTGATGGTCGTCACGAGCCACAGCGATATTGACGGAGAGCCAGGTACGGGAGTTTGGTTTCCCGAATTTTCGGAGCCATATTCCGTTTTCACCAAGGCGGGGCTTGAGATAACGGTTGCGAGTCCACGTGGAGGTCCTTCGCCGGTTGACCCCCGTCGCTACCCCAGTGCCGATGACATCGCGGAGGTACGTGACGCACTTGAGCGAATGAACGCTACTCGACCTCTTGCCCGGATTCGGGAGTCCGATTTCGATGGCATCTTCCTGCCCGGGGGACACGGCCCAATGTTCGATCTTGCTGTCGACCCGTCCTTCAAGGCGCTGGTGCGAGATTTCTGGCTTGCGAAGAAGCCGGTGGGCGCTGTCTGCCACGGACCCGCGGCTTTGTTGAACGTTGCCCTTGATAACGGATCGACGCTCCTCAATGGGCGTCGTGTCACAGGCTTTACGAAGGGCGAAGACGCCCTCGACGCCCTCTTCAAGCACATGCCGTTCTCCCTTCAAGAAAGAATGATGGCCGAAGGTGCAGTTTTTATCGAGCAGCCTCCAAGGACGGCTCACACTGAGACCGATGGAATGTTGGTAACCGGGCAAAATCCCGCGTCGGCGATCGCGACCGCCGATGCCTTTTTGGCCGTATTAAATGGGTAAGCCCTTCCGGGGCCTGACACATTCCATGATGCTTCTATTCCTAAAAAGCATCTGAAATACCTTTGGCTGCCTGGTACCTCGGTCGAGAATAACCCAATCTTTTCCGTCCAGAAGCAACCCCGCCTCTGGTGTGATGAGGGCGGACAAAGAACCCGCCCTCTCGGACGACCTTTGTTTTCTGTGCGATGAGCAGCGGTCAGGGCGATCCGGCGAGGTTTCATGGAATTAGAGAATCTTCGATACTTCGTAGCAGTTGCCGAAGCAGACAGCCTCACTCACGCCGCGGAAGATAGACTGCCAACCGCTGACCCTTCGGCCAGCCGACATATGCGCAAGCTCGAGTCGGACCTCGGCGTCCTGCTGCTGGCGCGCGGTCCCCACGGCATGAAGTTGACGCCAGCGGGTCGTGCGTTTCTCGACCACGCGCGTCTTATCTTATCTCAAGTCGAGCGGGCTCGCGAAGCCATGCAGCAGGACAGCCAACCTGCAAGAAACTCGTTTACGGTCGGTTTTCTCGTGGGATATGAGACGGCGTGGTTGCCCGAAGTGGTAAGAATTCTTCGTCCAGAACTCAAGGAGATAGACCTGGTTGTTTACAGTCGTTCCACGGTGGAACTAATGCGCGCCCTACTTGGCGGCGAGATCGATGCGGCTTTTCTGCGTCCGGAACCGAATTCGCCGAGGCTGACCTTCAGGTCTCTCGTACGAGAGCCGATCGTAGCTGTGCTCCCGAGCAACAATCCTCTCGCGAACCGTCGATCCATTCGGCCTCAGGATCTTGCTAAGGAAGACTTCATCTCCATTGCGAAGGCATCCGGTCCGACGCTTCGGTCGATAGTTGACGAATATGCGGCACAATCTGGAATCAAGTTACGGCACGCCTGCGAGGCACACGACCTTCCTACCGCAATTTCACTGGTCCTATCGACCCCGGGGGTTAGCCTATTGCCGCGCTATGCGCAGAACCTCCTGCCTTTGTCGGCGGTCATCCGACCTCTTCAAGGGCGGGCCCCAGAAATTGCTTTGGCGATCGGCTACAATTCAACGAAGATTACTCCGATATTGGAATATCTGCTTTCTCGATTGGAGGATTTGGTGACTTGGGCTACATCGCATCCATCGATAGCACAAGCTTGAGATTGTCTGCGATCGTCCGCCCAACATGATCCGGCGCGCGACAGAGCCGAAGTCGACGACTTTGTGTAATGCCCTTCAATCAGCAACTGACTACGTTCGTACTTCTTGCTTATCAGCTCGCCGACTGACGCGAGTTTCTGCGAAACCTTGCCATCAGCATCTACCGCCTCCGCGCCCTCTTGCTTGAAATAATCTGAAATCACGCAGAGTATGAAGCTTAAAAGTTACCGTCCCGGCTTTCCAATCTCCAAAACGCTCCAACTAAGCCAACTTTTTCGAATATCTCGATTGCCTCCCCTACGGACCACTTGCGCCAATTTCGGTCGCAATGATGGGCGTACCATTCCCGCCCAAGATTCTGAACCTGGGTAATCGGGACAGCCGATCCGACCGGAATTCCGTGTCGTTCGCTCCAAATCTGCACGTCGGACTCGTGCCGGAAAGGCAGAACGGTGGCGCAAAAGTGGTGAACGTTGTCCCATGCTGCTCGTGGAGGAACGGCAAAATGCACCCACAGATCTTTCTCCTCGACCTCGCCCTTTACGATGTGGATGTCGATGTCTTCCATCTCGCCGCCAAGTCTGGCGTGGATCACCGCGTTCCCACCCACCAAGGCGGCAATTCCGCAGCCACACCAGATACAAGGGGCCCACCAACCCTGATCACCGTTCTGGACCCACGTCGCCGTCGGGGAGACGGAGAACGGATGGATCACCCAGGGCTCGCAAACATGGGGATGCAATACGACGCCGTGGCTATCGGCCAGGCGGGACAGAGATTTTTCGATTTCCTTGACGGGCTTTGCCAGCGCGACCGAGACCTCATGGCGGCTAGGCGCACGGCCTGTTTGACGCAGTCGGTCGATGAAAGCATGGTGGACTTGCGCATCCAAGGGAGCAGTGTGCATCGGACGGTCTCCTGGGTATTGAACTCCTAAAGCTAACCGCGACAATTCTCGGGGTTGGCGGGCGTAGTCTAACCAGCGTGACGAGAGTTGTGTTCTCGAATGGATAGCAGTTCGTACAGTTGCCGCTTCCACGTCGGTTTAATTTCGAAAGTGCCTGTTGAACACAGGCGTAAACCGCCGCTTGAGCTCCAACAGAAGCGAGTCCGCAAGCGTCGCCGCCCGGCGCGGCCTGCTCAGTATCTTTGGGATACCGGTTTAGATGAGCCTCACTATCGTCTCAACTTCGCCACCCCGCACTTCAGCCGAAGGTCCCGGCATAGGAACCGCCGTCCAGCAGCAGGTTCTGGCCGGTGATATAGCCGGAGGATGCTGCGCAAAGGAACGCGCATGTCAGCCCGAACTCCTCGGGAGATCCAAAGCGCCCCGCGGGAATCAGTTCAAGCATCGCGCGAGCCGCGGCTTCGACATCGCTCCCGTGTTGGCGGGCTAGGTATTTCTGGGCGGCCGGCAGGCGCTCGGTCGCATGAGGGCCAGGCAGTAAGCTATTGATCGTTACGTTGTGGCGGGCGACTTGCCGCGCAAGGCCGGCGACAAATCCGGTCAGCCCTGTGCGGGCGCCATTCGACAGCCCTAGGAATGGGATCGGCGCCTTGACTGCGCTTGAGGTTATATTGACGATGCGCCCGAAGTTCCGTTCGATCATTCCGTCGATCGTGCGGCGAATGAGCTCGATCGGGGTCAGCATGTTCGCGTCCAATCCGGCGATCCAATCCTCGCGCGACCAATCCCGAAAGTCACCCGGCGGTGGACCGCCCGCATTAGTCACGAGGATATCGATCACAGGGAGGGTCGCCAGAGCGGCATCCTGCCCGTCCCGAGTGGTAATGTCGCAGGCAACCGTGTTCACCAGAATGCCTGCCGCTTGTTGAATCTCGACGGCCGCGGATTCGAGTGCCTGCCGGTTTCTGGCGTTAATTGTCACGTTGACACCTTCGAGTGCCAACGCCATCGCGCAGGCTTTGCCCAAGCCTTTGCTTGCCGCACACACCAAGGCGTGCCGACCGGCGATCTCGAGGTTCATTCAATGGCCTCCTTTGTGCCAAACATGTCTCTTTGGGCCAGGATTTATCCGAGGCGATCACGACTCTTTACTACGAGAGATGCGCGACGCTCATGCCGGGTCTGAGCGAATGCAGAGGGAGGCAACAAGAGCGACATGGGTGGCGTCGGCTATGGCCCGCTTGGAGGTCACCCGTAAGGCCCTCTCATATGGTTCGTGCTGAGTGGCGTCACAATTCCTCAAACACGTGTCTAGGGCCTGTCATTGGCAACAGCAGCGGCCTATTGGCAGCCATCGTTGCAGTATCGGTTTACTGTTGGTGGCGGTCCCGCCGTCGCGGCCCGTCAGATTTGCGACTGTCTGCGCGAACGTCCCTCAGGAAGCCCCTTCCCGTACGACATGGGAGGTGGTCGTCCCGTGGGCTAGAAGCCTACCCGCCGCGTCGAGCAATCTGCCTTCGGCTATGGCCATCTGCCGACCGACGTGCAGCGTCTTGCCCTCGCCCCGCACGACCCCCGTATCGGCGGACATCGGCCTTATGAAGTTTATCTTGTATTCAAGCGTCACGGCGGAAAGGCCTGGCTCGAGCGAAGTTACGATCGCTGCAGCCATACAGGTATCGAGCAGCACAGCGGCGTAACCTCCATGGACTAATCCCAAGGGATTGTAGTGCTCCGCCGTCGGTATCGCGGTCAACGCGACGAGTCCAGGCGCGGCGGCCTCGATGTTGATATCAAAAAGCTCGAGCATCGGCGGACGCGCCAAGGAACCCTCTATGAGCGCTCTGAAGTACTTGAGACCCGAGAAAGAGGAAATACCCTCATTTGGATGGATGCTCTTGCCCTTCAATCGTTCGCCCTCAGTCATCACTGTATTCATTGGCATGCAGCACCTCCCCGCTGGGGCGACCCGACCACCGCGGATCTAGCGGCGCTTGGCCGCAACGGGTCCGTCCGGGAAGATCCATCCGTGGGTTACAAAAAGTCCGGAAACTGAAATAACGAACAGTGGCCGGAATCCGGATAGATGACCAGTTGGGTTGTCTGAGAGAGCGTGAACGAATTGATGGTCGGAACCATGAACTTTATCATCATCCCTGTCCCACTGCGCTTTCAAACGACATCCTCGTCATGAATTCGTTCCGGGATTACGACTGCATGTGCCGAGATCGACGGAGTGAACGGCTCGGTAGGTCACTTCGGCTTGAGACATTTTCTTCTCTCTCCATGGATATCAGCGTGTGACCACGGGCGTGAGGTCGTAAATGCCACCTTTTCGGCCATGGCTACTGTGACAGTCGATCGCATCGTTGCAACACGATAATTCGAACTGCTGGACGTCGTGCCATCCGAGTCGGAAAAAGCAACGGAATTCTCCGTGCTGCCCGACAGAAGATGGAAATTCACCGCGCCGCG